>VFQP010001189.1_pt1 | contig 36983 bp, 36 predicted proteins | sample 3512351 | NCBI WGS metagenome assembly VFQP01 (sample SAMN10412372, study PRJNA504923) | tailings metagenome | isolation source: Relicate 1 Philex TSF1 revegetated site | place: Philippines: Tuba, Benguet | collected 2017-08-29
TGATCCGCCCTGATCCGGGGGCATCCGCGATGCCGAGGGGGAAGAATTGGGGGAAATGATTCCATAATATCTATTTTTTCAATAACTTAGATGGTGCAATTGGCGGCGCTGTCAGACGAATGCGAGCTGGTCTCCGTTTCCCTGCCCTACCTGTTGATCAGGCTGCGCAAAGCTCGAGCCGCTGTGCGAAAGCGTCGGAGCGGATCAGCTTGAGCGCATCATCTCAGGCCCTGTGCGGGCAATGCCGCCGCAGCGGTACAAAATGCCTTGCAATCAGCGTCCTCAAGTTCCCAGAATCTCATGCTGCACCGCGTTGCGTCCTGATTCCACGGTCTGTGAGTTCCATAGAGATCGCTCGGACCAATGTAATTCCCGCAGCTTGGATATACGCCAACATCTGGCACCAAGTCCGCTGCAAACGCCATCGCATTGGCCGACACCGCCCGTCGCAGCGCCTCCACAACCATTGCTGCGACGGACAAAGGGTACTTTGATGCGCCAAGTCGCAGTGAACGGGCCTTGGATCTCAGGAGCTATTGGTGAACGCCCCTGACATCGACGTGCATAGCGGCGACGCTCCATTATTGTTGTCTTTCCAGTATTTTGAAGAGAGTTCACCAAACCGGCGCAGTCATGAGGTCCGGAGAATATCGGCCCCGAGAGACCGCCTCCGAGCTACCTGGCGCTGCGGACAGTGTTCAGCCCCACCCGCATAACCCCCGAAAACAACGGAAAAATCCGGCCGCAGCCGGATCGGGAGAACGCTTTCGCGGGGACAAGTGGCGGAGGGGATGGGCCTGACGTCGAACCTTCTCCAGTCTAAGTCATTGTTTTTATTGATCGCACGCACCCTCGACGGAATGGCGAGACCCGACCTCCTGTATGACCTGCGACGCGGGCCGACGGATCCTACCTGATCGCGGGCTGGATGCCGGTCGACGAGTTCGCCGATCTGCTCTCGCTCGACTTGGACGAAGATCGCGACTTCGAGACAGTTGCAGGACTTGTCCTCGACGAAGTGGGCCAGTTGCCGGAAGTGGGGCAGCGCATCGACCTGCAAGGCTGGGGGGTCGAGGTGGTCGATATGGACGGTCGGCGCATCGACAAGCTTCTGGTGCAGAAGGCGGCGGCCTGAGCCCGCCGCCGCTATCCTGGATTTAGGGCCAGATCGCCCAGACATAGACGAGGTAGCCGGCGAGCAGGACCGCGCCCTCCCATAGCGCGATCCTGCGCCCGGTCCAGGCGAAGGCGACCAGCGCCAGCGAGACGCCGATCATCACGAGGTTGTCGAAGCTCACGATCTCGGCCGGGACCACGCCTGGCGCGATCAGCGCGGTGAAGCCGCCGATGCCAAGGATGTTGTAGATGTTCGAACCGACGATGTTGCCGAAGGCCACGTCGCCCTGCTTTTTGAGCCCGGCGACGATGGAGGTGACGAGTTCCGGCATGGAGGTGCCGACCGCGACGATGGTCAGCCCGATCACTGTCTCTGAGATGCCGAAGCCACGCGCGAGCGATACGGCGCCGTCGACGAGGAACTTGCCGCCGAACACGACGAGCACCAGTCCGGCGACGGCGATCAGGGCTGAGACGAGGAGCGACGCCTGTGGTGGCGCCGGAGGGGCGAGCGCGGGATCTACCTCCTGCAAGGCGATGCTCTTGTCGTAGACCGCTCCGTGATCCGGGGTGGCGGCGCGCTCTTGCCGGAAGGCAAGAAAGATGTACCCAACGAGCGCAAGGATGAAGACCGCGCCTACGGCCCGCCCCATGGGCATCACCGCAGCGGCTGCCGCGAAGGCCACGGCCACGGCCAGCATCACCAGACCGTCGCGCTTGAGAGCCGACGACGCCACGATAATCGGGCTCAGGAGTGCCGCGATGCCCGCGATCAGCAGGATGTTGGCGATGTTGGAACCGACGATGTTGCCGTACGCGATCCCCGGCGCATCCGAAAGCGCGGCCTGCACGGACGTTACGAGCTCGGGCGTCGAGGTGCCGAAGCCCACCAGCGTTAACCCAATGACAAGTGGCGAAACGCCCAAGCCCGTGGCGACCTGCACGGCCCCGCGCACCAACAGTTCGCCGCCTGCAATCAGCAAGACAAGGCCGCCAATAAGCGGCAACCAGATTTCCAACACGTTCAAACTCCGTACGTTTTTTGATTGAGAACCTAGGGTCAGTCCCTATAAATCTTTCTTGCACGCCAGCATGTTGACTGATTCATGCTGGTCATGAACCAGAGCAATACAAGATACTTCTGGTTGAGCGCGGAGCAGATGCGACGCATTCAGCCCTTCTTTCCCAAAGCGCGAGGGCGTGCCCGATCTGACGATTGCAAGGTGCTGAGCGGCATCATCTATGTCAAGCGAAACGGTCTTCGCTGGCAAGATGCGCCAGCGGTCTATGGCCCTTATAAGACCCTGTATAACCGGTTCGCCCGCTGGTCCCGGATGGGCATCTTCGCCAGAATATTTCAGGAGCTGGCGCAACCAGGCGCTCAAGGCGACACGCTGATGATGGACAGCACATTCCTGAAGGCGCACCGCACCGCGGCCAGTCTTCGAAAAAAGGGGATCGTCCGCGCGCGATCGGACGCACGAAAGGCGCGGAGGGGATGGGCCTGACGTCCAACCTTCTCTTGTGGCGAGCTGCCTCTCCACGCGGATGACGATGCACGGAGGTATGCTTGCACGCGCGCCACCGGCCTCTGGCGGAATACCTTTGCAGGCCGGGCTGACTTGACTGGGATTCCTTCTCAGAAACTCCCCAGCAACGTTCCCAGGGTGATCAGCACGATCAGCGCGAGGATCGGGACGGCCACGGCGACGACGGCGACATCAAGATAGGCCTCGCGGTGCGTCAGGCCGCAGATTGCTAGAAGCGTGATGACGGCACCGTTATGGGGCAATGCGTCGAGCCCGCCGGTGGCCACCGCGGTCACCCGGTGCATCAGCTCCGGCGAGATACCCGCGGCCTGGGCCATCTCCAGATAGACGCCGCCGAGCGTGGTGAGCGCGATGCTCATGCCTCCGGACGCCGAGCCGGTCATCCCGGCCAGAAGGTTGACCGAGATCGCCAGCGAGATCAGGGGATTGTCGCCGCCGATCCCGATCACCGAATCACGGATCAGCGCGAAGGCCGACAGCGAGGCGATGACGGAGCCGAACCCGACAAGGCTCGCGGTATTGAAGATCGGCAGCAGCGAGGCGTGGGCCCCGGCATCCAGCGAGGCGGTCAGCCTCGGTAGGCGCGACCAGTTCACGGCGATCATGAGCACGATTGAAATGACCAGCGCGGCGATTATGGACCAGATGCCGCGCACCGCATCGATGGTCACCGAGCCATATTCGGGCGCGGCAAGATAGTCGGTGTCCATGGCCGGGATGACGAGGGCGGTAAAGGTGAGGTTGATGGCGATCACCGTGACGAGCGGCAGTGCCGCCAACATGAGGGCCGGCGGCGCGGCCGGACGCGCCCCGGCCGGGAGTTCGCCAATGTCGAAGCCTTCGCCCGCGGCGCGCTCGCGCAAGGCCCTGTCAGTGCGCCGTTCAGCGTCGGGGTGGTCGCCGTAGCCTTCGGAGGTGGCCCGCGCCCGTCGCTCCAACCACAGTTGGCCAAGCGCAAACATAATCAACGCCGTCAGGATGCCGAGCCCCGGCGCGGCAAAGGGCGACGTGCCGAAATAAGGCATCGGGATCGCGTTCTGGATCGCCGGCGTGCCGGGCAGCGCGGTCATGGTGAAGGTGAAGGCGCCAAGAGCGATGGTGCCCGGTATCAGCCGCTTGGGGAGATTGGCGCGGCGAAAGACTGCTGCAGCGATCGGAAACACGGCGAACGCGACCACGAACAGCGATACCCCGCCATAGGTCATCGCCGCGCATGACAGCACCACCGCCAATATGGCGCGGTCGCTGCCAAGCCTCCGGATCGTGGCGTTGGCCAGAACCTCGGCACTGCCGGTATCCTCCATCAGCTTGCCGAAGATGGCCCCGAGCAGGAAGACCGGGAAGTACTGGACGATGAAATCACCCGTCGCCACCATGAAGATCTGAGTGTAACTGGCAAGCAGCGGCCGTTCAAACGAGGCGAGCACGGTGAGCAGGGCGAGACCCGGCGCCAGGATCAGCAAGGTGACGCCACGGTAAGCGAGATACATGAGCCCGCCGAGCGCAGCAACGACGACCAGGATGCCATACATTTGCGACTACTCCGCTGACCGGTTGGCGCTCGACTTGTTGGACCTCTGCATCGGCCGCAGCGAGTCGACGAACAGCGCGTCGAGGTCGAACGTGGAGCGCACGCCGAGGTCACCAAAGTTCGCCTCTAGCCAATGGTGCGCCCAACCCCGGCCGCGCTGTTGCAGGTGGCTGAGGAATGTCCATTCGGCGTTGAGCTTGCTGGAGGCGTCCAGGTCCTGCAGCTCCTCATCAGCATGGATCAGATGGACCCGCATGTCGCGGTAGCGTTCCGTCTCAAGCCCCTCCGCCTCAATAAGTTTGTGCAGCAGCTGGATCGCCCGAAGGTCCTTTATGAGGCTGGAATTGAAGCTGATCTCGTTCACCCGGTTGAGGATCTCACGCCCCGTTCGCGGCAGTTTGCTGCGAGTCATAGGATTGATCTGGACGATCACCATGTCACGACAGTCGGTCTCGTCGACTAGGGGGTGAAGCGCTGGATTGCCGATATAGCCACCGTCCCAATAGGCTTCGCCATCGATCTCCACCGCCTGGTACACCGATGGCAGACAGGCCGAGGCCATGATCGTTTCCACCGACAGATGCGGCTGGGTAAAGACGCGCGCCTGGCCGGTGCGCACATTGGTAGCGGTGACAAAGATCTTCGGCATCGCGCAGGCATTGACCCGATCGAAGTCGACCGTGCTGGCTACGAGGTCGCGCAACGGATTGATGTCGAGCGGATTGAGCTCATAGGGAGAGAACTGCCGTGACAGGTTGTCGAAGAATTGGTAGCCGGGCGACTTGTCGAGGTTGAAGTTGCCGGTGAGCCTGTTCCACCAGCTGCGCTGCACCGGCGAAAAGCGCGCTGCAACGCTCACGGCCCGCCAGAAGGCGGCGAGCGCCTCGCGCGCTCCCTCCCGGCCACGCTCTTGAAATCCTTGCGCAAGCACCACGGCATTCATTGCCCCAGCGCTGGTCCCGCTGATGCCGGCGATCTCCAGCCGTTCGTCTTCCAGGATGCGGTCGAGCACACCCCAAGTCAGCGCCCCGTGGGACCCGCCGCCCTGAAGCGCCAGATCGATCGTCTTTTTGGGCTGTTGCTGGACCATATCGCCCTCCACACATGCGCTTCCCGCGTCTACGCCGCGGCACGACTCTCAGGCCGCCATCATGATGCGGATGGCGGCTGCAAACCACCACCCCGCCCAGACAGCGGCGGCGGTCAACAGGAGGCCGGTGGCAACCGCCCAGCCGAACGCCGTCGCCCCTCCGCGAAGGGCCAGGACGATCCGCACACCGGCATTCACGCTGATCGCTGCTGCCAGCGGCACGACCGCCTCGGATGCCGGCAACTGCCCGGCAACAACAAGCGAGGCAAGCGCAACGGCAGCGGATCCCGTGCTCACCAGCCCCGCGAGCGCCGCCGACACCAGGACGGCCTCGCTTCCGAAACGGTCGTTCAGGACAGCGGAGACGACGATGACCGTCGCCACGATCGTCGCAAAGCTCAATGCGCCCTGGACGCTGAAAATCCGGCTGGGAAGTTCGAGCCTATCGGGCTCTGCGCCGCCGCCGCGCGATCCGATGCGTGCAAGCAGGATCCCATAGAGGAAGGCCACGCCCGAAGGGATGATCAGGATCGGGGCTGCAAGTGTGAACATCGAGGGGCTGAGGAACAGCAGTACGATGCCGGTTTGCGCGAGCGACGAAACCGAGGAGAACGTGACACCAGCAGCAGCGGGATAGGCCTCGAACGGCCGATCCTGCACCTTCTTCAACATGGCCGCCACGGTGGCGGTGCTCGACACGAACCCCGAGAGGAAACCGCTCAGCGGCAGCCCCAGCCGTGAACCGAAGACCCGCGTGCAGACGTGGCCGACAGCGCCGATCGCCATGACGAGAATGACGATCACGAACAGGTTTTGCGGATTGATCGCCCCGCCCGGACCCAAGCCTTCGTTGGGCAGGATCGGCAGGATCAGTAGCGCCGAGACGCCGAGGATGAGGCCGTCGCGGATCTCGAAGTCGTTTAGCACCGAGCGACTGAACTCGCGCAGCACTGTGCGCGCGGCCAGGAGCGCCGCGACCAGAACCCCGGATGCCGCCGCGAGGAACGTGTGCTCGATCGACAGTGCGCCCAGCACGACCACGATCAGCAGCGCAAGGCTGGTCGTCAGGCCCGCCTGACGATCCGGCTGAGACAGATGCGTCACCATGCGCAGGCCGCCGATGACGGCGACGGCGACGGCGAGCATCGGCCATCCACCGGCAATCTGACTCAGCGCCCCGGTCAGCGAGGCGAGCGCAAAGGTGCGCACCCCTGCCTGGGCGGGGCCTCCGGTCGTTCCCGCATTCCGCTCGCGTTCGATCCCGATCAAAAGGCCGATGCCCAAGGCCTCGAGCAGCAATAACACTTGAGAGGTTTCCAAGACTATTTTACCATTCTTTGTTGCATCCAACGAACGAATGACCGGACAGTAGGCGGTTTGGCGGCTGCCGTTGCAGTCAGGCCCACCTTGTGCTTTGCGCAGTGCCGTATCGCAACGGATTTCGAGCTATGGCTGAATCTGGGTGACGCGGCTCGGTCACCAGCGAGGCTGGCTTGTCGCTCGCCCGGATCGCGGCCCGGATCTTCGGCGTGGTCGTCCCCTGCTCGTGAAGCGAGATCAGCATTCCCAGCCCTCGTCCGTTTGGTGGGGAAACAGTCCAATGGATTGTCTTCCTTCTTGTCCGCCGCACCCCCCGCAGGATCGATTTTGCCTTGAACAGGGCAATCCAGCGAGAGTCTATGTCCTCATCCGGGATGGAACGCCTGGGGCACCAGTAAGCCCTATCATTCGGCCAACAACTACAGTAAACAAAATCCACGCATCATGATTTGGCGGCCGTGAGCCAGTTAGATGAGATAGTGGGGATTAGAGCATGAAAATGCTTGCGACATCAGTGCGCCTCGTGGCCTTCTCAACGTTCTGGCTAGCGCTGACAGGGGGCGCAATGGATGCGCTGTACTACGGGGCGCCAGCGGTCCTGCTGACAACCTCAATCAGCCTTGCGCTTTACCCGGCGACACAACCGGGGATTCGGCTGTGGTGGGCGGTCCTGTACGTGCCGCACCTCCTGCTCCGCGGCTTCTTAGGTGGTCTGGACGTCGCGCGGCGAGTGCTCGACCCACGTCTGCCCGTCCGGCCCGGCTGGCGCCGGGTGCCGCTCTTGACGAATATCGCTGAGGTGAATGCCGTCCTTGGCGGGGTCGTCAGCGTTCTGCCTGGCTCATTGGCCGCAGGGATCCGCAATGGCGCGTTGGAGGTTCACATGCTTGACACCGAAGATTTCAACCTGCGCAGCCTTCAGGCAGAAGAACGCCGCGTGCTACGCTTGTTTGGTATGCCTGTCGTTACCCCTCGCTACGCAGGAGAAAATCGTGGACGCAGCTGACCATTTCATGGTCGCCGCCGTCGTTCTTCTGCTCACGCTGGCGCTGGCGCTTTTTCGTGCCTGGTTCGGGCCACGGGCGATCGACCACGTAATGGCAGCGCAACTCGTCGCGACCAGCGGGGTCGGCGTGGCGCTGACGCTGGGCGCGGCCAGGGACGACGCTTCGATGCTGGATGCGGCCTTGGTTGGCACAGTGCTGGCCTCGGTGGCAATTCTCGCTTTTGTGCGGGACGGCCAGAGTGATGCGGACGAGCCCGGAGACCCAAAGCCATGACATTGGCCGATTACCTGGTCCCTGCGCTTCTTTACATCGGTGTCTTTTTCTATGCGGCCGGATCGTTGGGGCTGCTCAGGTTTCAAGATGCCGAGTTAAGGCTGCACGCGCTTACCAAGGCCGACAACGTCGGTCTGGGCTTCGTGGCGCTTGCCGCCGCGTTGCACTGGGGTTCGGTGGCTGTCGCTTTCAAGATCGCCGCCGTCTGGCTGTTCGCGCTCATGGCCGCCGGAGCGACCGCACAACTGATGGCGCGCCGCGCGAAGACTGCGGCCGAGCGGGGCACGGACCGATGACGCTGGCATTCGACCTCATCCTCTGCCTGATGATCGTCGGTACTGCAGCCGCAGCGCTTCTCACGCACAACGCGCTGGCGGCAATCGTTTTTTTCATCGTTTTCGGCAATCTGCTCGGACTGGCATGGCTGGCTATGAACGCAGTCAATGTCGCCATGGCAGAGATCGCCATCGGCGCGGGCATCACCGGAGTTTTGCTGATACTGACGCGGCAACGGCTGATGGCGCTTGGTGACGATCTGGTCAGCGCCGAGACGCCCGGCTGGCTACGTGCCGGCGCGGTGTTGGCCTGCACTGGTTTGACGGCGCTGGTTGGGTCCGCGGTCCTGAGTGTCGCGCCCGCAGACGACTTGGGCGGGCCAATCGCCGCGCTGCTGCCGGAGCTTGGCATCGAGAACCCGGTGACTGGCGTGCTTCTGGCCTTCCGGGCCTATGACACATTGCTGGAAACATTCGTCCTGCTGGGCGCGCTTGTCGCAGTCTGGTCGCTCGCCCCGGGAAATGCATGGCCGCGCCCGCCCGCGTCACTGAACCTGGCGGAAAGCGGGGGGGGAAGCGTCGCTCAGGCCTTCGGACGGTTGCTCTTGCCTTTGGCGCTGGTGATGGCGGCCTATCTGGTCTGGGCCGGGTCGGACTTTCCGGGTGGAGCGTTTCAGGCCGGAACCGTGCTTGCCGGCGGTCTGATCATCGCCGCGATCGGCGGAGCGGTCGCATGGCCGCGGGCCGACAACAGCATTCTCCGCGCGGTGCTTGTGCTTGGCCCGGGGGTCTTTCTCATCATCGGCCTGGCGGGAATCGCACTGGGCCGATTCCTGTTCTATCCGCCAGGCTTCGCGAAGGCCATGATCGTCGCGATCGAGTACAGCCTTGCGCTGTCGATCGGCGCGACCCTCGCGCTGCTACTGGCGGGTCGGTCGGTAGCGCCGGATCATAGGAGCTGACTACTGCATGCCAACGTTAATGCATCTTTACCCGCTAACAGGGGCGGCATTGGTGGGGCTCGGCCTCTACGGCATCGTGACCCTGCGTCATCCGTTGCGTCAGCTTCTGGCCGTCAATGTGGTTGGTGCCGGTATCTTCCTGATCCTCGGTGGACTCGGGCGCGGCACCGCTTCGACCGATCCGTTCCCGCAGGCGCTGGTCATCACCGGCATCGTCGTCGCGGTGGCGCTCACCGCTTTCGGTGCTGCGTTGGTTGTGCGCGTGGCCGAGGAGGAGCGGGCACGAGATGACACCGCGGCGGTCGAAGCGACCGGCGACAGTGCATGAGCCCGCTTGACTTGCTTGTCGCAGTGCCCCTCGCTCTGATGATCGCGGCGGTGCTGCTTGGGAGCCGGGGACGCTTATTGCTACTGGCGGCAATTCCGGTCATGGCGGGTCTGACGGTGTGGCTGCTGCTACTGCCAGAGGGTACCGCCCATATAGTGGGTGACTGGAACCTGCCGCTGGGAATCCTGTTGCGTGCGGATGGGGTGGCACAGCTTTTGGTGGCAGCCACGTCAGCCTGCGCTTCGATCATTGGACTGTACGCGCTGCGCGAATTCGCGCCCGGGCCGAGCGGGTCGGAGACCGCCCACGGCTATGCCTTCTGGCCGCTCTTCTACCTGTTGTGGGGCGGAGCAAATGCTGGATTCCTGACCACCGATCTCTTCAATCTTTATGTCGCGCTGGAAATGGTCAGCCTTGCCGCGGTGGCGATGGCGGCGATGGGCTCGCTGCGCGCCGCGCTGCAGTACTTCGTGGTCGCGCTGGTCGGATCGCTGGCCTACCTGCTAGGCGTCGCGCTTCTGTTTGCCAATTACGCGACAGTGGACATCACACTGCTGGCCGGGACAGCGAGGCCGGACCTTGCGACCAAGGTCGCACTGGCGGTGATGACGGCGGGACTGCTGATCAAGGCGGCGGTCTTTCCGCTGCACGGCTGGCTGCCGCCAGCCCATGCCGCAGCACCCGCACCCGCCAGCGCCCTGCTCTCCGCGATTGTCGTCAAGGTAGGATTCGTGATCCTGCTGCGCCTTTGGTTCGAGGCCTTCCCGGCCATCGTAGCCCCTGCGGCACTCGATGTGCTTGGCTGGCTCGGTGCGCTGGCGGTACTTTACGGCTCGATCCAGGCGATCCGGCAGGAAACCCTGAAAGCCCTCGTGGCCTATTCGACCGTGGCGCAGATCGGCTATCTGCTGCTGGCTTTTCCGCTTGTCGTGACAGCGGCAGGGTCCGACCGGGCTTGGGCCGGAATGACAATCCATGCGATAGCCCACATGCTTGCGAAGGCTGCGATGTTCCTCGCGGCCGGGCTTATGCTCAAGGCGGTGAACGGCCACCGCTTGGAGGACCTTAGTGGCCTTGTGCGGGTAATGCCGCTGACGGTGGCTGCCTTCGGGCTGGCCGCGATATCATTGATGGGCCTGCCGCCCTCGGCCGGCTTCATAGCGAAGTTCCTCCTGCTCGAGGCTGCGCTGGAGCAAGGCGCCGTGTTCCAGGCCGCCATCCTGCTCGTTGGCGGGTTGATGGCCGCAGTCTACCTGTTCAATCCGCTATCCAGGACCTTCGCCGGCAGAGACACACCGGTTACCGAGGCAAAGGACACGTTGCAAACCGCCGCTCCGCTGGCGCTGGGGCTTCTGGCAGTGTCGCTGGGGTTCGCCGGACAAGCGATGGTCGATATCTCTGCAGGGGTGTCCCAGGCAGGGCCTCCGGCGGCTGCGGTTGGGGAGGTCCCGTGAACAGTCTTTTACCCCTGCTGCTGGTCTCGCTGACAATCGTTCCGGCGCTGATCAGCTTTGCCCTGCCGGACCGCCTCGCGGTCTGGCGCGACGCGATCAACATCGGCTTCGCCCTGAGCAAGCTGGCGCTCGTGGGCGCCTTGCTGCTGGCAGCACGCGAGGGCACGATCACGGAATGGCGCTACGAATTCCTGCCGGGACACGAATTCATCCTCCGGCAGGATTCACTTTCATTGCTGTTTGTCACTCTCTCTGCCTTCCTGTGGCTGATAACCACCGTCTATGCGATCGCCTATTTCAAGCGCGGACCGCACTTGGGGCGCTTCTTCGGATTCTTCAACCTCTGTGTCCTATCGGCGACCGGAGTGGCCATTTCTGGCACGGCGATCACCTTCTTCCTCTTCTATGAACTCCTGACCTTGGCGACGTGGCCGCTGGTCGTCCACAAGGGTGACGAGAAGTCCCTCCGCGCGGGGCGCATCTACCTGATCTATACGCTGGCAGGCAGCGCCGCCTTTCTGGCGGGCATCGTCTGGCTGAAGTCGCTCGTCGGCACGATCGAGTTCACGGCACCGCCTGATCTGACCGGGATCCCGCGGCTGGAACTCACGCTGATCTTCATCCTTTGCATCGGCGGGCTCGGCGTGAAGGCGGCGCTCATCCCGTTCCACGTATGGTTGCCCGAGGCGATGGCCGCGCCCGCTCCGGTGAGCGCGCTGCTCCACGCCGTGGCCGTGGTCAAGGCCGGCGCGTTCGGGATCCTGAGGATGATCTACGACGTTTACGGAATCGATACGGTATCGGAGCTTGGCCTCGGCACGCCGCTTGCCTTGTCGGCCGGAGCGACCATCCTCTATGGCTCGTTCCGCGCCGTGATGCAGACCGACATCAAGAAGCGGCTGGCCTATTCGACGGTCAGCCAGGTCAGCTACATCATTCTCGGGGCCAGCCTGATCGGCCCCTTCGCGATCATCGGCGGGCTGGTGCATCTGGTGCATCAGGGGATCATGAAGATCACTCTTTTCATGTGCGCAGGGGCGCTGGACAACCGGATGGGGATCAAGTTGGTGGCGGATCTCGACGGTGCCGGGCGGGCGATGCCGGTGACAATGGCAGCCTTCAGCATCGGCGCGCTCGGCATGATCGGCATTCCGCCGACCGCAGGTTTCATCTCGAAATGGTACCTGGGGATGGGAGGGCTGCAGTCCGAGGCGAGTTGGGTCATCGCCGTTCTGGCGGGATCGTCACTTCTGAATGCGCTCTACTTCCTGCCGCTGCTCTACCGCGCCTGGCTGCTTCCGCCATCGAAGGAGCTGGCGCCGGTACGCGAACTGGACGGCGCGTGGAACAGGATGCTGGTCCTCCCCGCCGCGGTGACCGCCCTGATAACATTGGCGGCCGGAGCCTTTGCGACTTTTCCGTTCAGCCCGCTGAGATGGGCCGAGCTGATCGCCGAGAGTGGCTATCTGAAATGACAATCGCACCCAGCCTTCTTCTGTTGGTCGTGATCCTCTGGCCACTCTTTCTCGCCTTTCTGTGCCTGCTGCCGAAGCTGGGGCCGAGGATGCTTTTGGCGCTGCCGCTTGGGCCGCTCCCGGCACTCGCCGCCGTGTTCCTGGCGCCGCGAGACCAGACCCTGAGCGTGCCTGGGGTACTGCTCGATGGCGGACTCCGACTGACCGAAACGGGGGTGCTGTTTCTGGGCGGCGCCGCGCTGCTGTGGTTCTGGGCTGGGGTTTATGCCCTGCGGTACATGCGCGGCGATTCCCGCGCGCAAACCTTTGCCCTGTTCTGGATGCTGGTACTCGCTGGAAACCTGGGTGTGTTTCTGGCAGCGGATCTGGCGACCTTCTACGTGTCCTTCGCGCTGGTGTCGCTGGCCGCCTATCCGCTTGTGATCCACGATCGCAAACCCGCGTCGATGAGGGCCGGCGTGGTCTACATCATCCTTGCAGTTGTCGGCGAAACCGCGCTGCTGGCCGGTTTCATGATGATCGCCCATGCGGCAGGGGGAACGATCCTCATAGAGGGGGTTCGCGACAGGCTCGCCGACCCGGGGGCCGACCCGCTGGTGCTGTGGTTGCTGATTGCGGGTTTCGGCATCAAGGCGGGATTGGTCCCGCTGCATGTCTGGCTTCCGGTGGCACATCCGGCGGCGCCGGTCCCGGCCTCGGCGGTGCTGTCTGGCGCCATCGTGAAGGCGGGCATCTTCGGGCTGGTCACATTTCTGCCTTGGGGCAGCGCCTGGCCGATCAGTGGAACGCTGCTGGCTCTTGCGGGGTTCGGCGGGCTCTTCACGGCGGCGCTCTACGGGGCGATGCAGGGCAATCCAAAGACGGTGCTGGCCTATTCAACAGTCAGCCAGATGGGGCTTCTGATGGGCGTGATGGGCGCGGCGCTGGCGGCGGGCCTGCCGGCGGCTTCGGTTCTGCCGGCGGTAGCGCTTTATGCGCTGCATCACGGGCTGGCCAAGGGGGCGCTGTTCCTGGGCGTCGGCGTGGTCGGCAAGGCTCGGGGCGTGGCGCGGGGCTTGGTGATCGCGGCACTGGCAATGGCCGCCTTGTCGGTGGCCGGGTTGCCGCTAACCGCCGGCGCGCTTGTGAAATCGGCGATCAAGGGTCCCGCAGGCGACTTTGGCGCGACGTTAATCGGCCTCTCGGCGCTGACCTCAGGGCTGTTGCTGGTGCGCTACTTTTTCACCCTTCCCGCGCCTGCAAAATCTGGCGGCCCGCCCGGTCTCATGGTCGTGCCGCTGGTAGCGCTGTCAGCCGCCGCGCTTGGCCTGCCGTGGTCACTCTATGCCCGGGCAACGGGCAATGCGCCCTACGAGGCGATTGACCTGTTGGCGCTCGGCATCAGCGCCTGGCCCCTTGGGCTCGCGGCAGTTCTCGTCATCGCCGCGTTGGGAACCGGACTGCGCGCCCCGTCGCTGGCCGAAGGCGACCTGCTCGGCCCGGCAGCCCGGCTCAGCGCGAGGGCAGCCGCCGTTGCCCGGGCAGCCGCATTGGCGGGCCGATCGGAGAGGCCGGGCGAAAACGGGCAGCTCTTGGCGGAGATCGCCGAGGGGCTTGAGCGTCTGGAACGGCTGATCAACGATCGTGCGGCCACGTCGGCCGCCGTTATACTGATTGCGCTGGGCCTGTTCGCTGCGCTTACCTGACGGCGCCGCGTGCGAAACTAGTCAGCGATCGCCGTTCAGCGGAGATGTCCACCAGCCCACCGAGTCTTTGGCAGCAGCAAGTAGTTTGCTTTTAGTTTCGTATTGTGAGGCTTTTTCTGCCAGACGCTTTTTGCAACGTCCTCAAGTCACTCGCGTCGACCGAGGAACTGCAGCAGGAACATGAACATGTTGATGAAGTCGAGGTATAGGCGCAGCGCGCCCATGATTGCCGACTTCTGCAGCCACTCCTGGTCGCCTTGGGCGGCATGCGCAACGTATTCGTTCTTGATTGCCTGAGTGTCGTAGGCGGTGAGTGCGGCAAAGATGAGGACGCCGATGATCGAGATCGCGAACATCATCGCCGGCGACTGCAGGAAGATGTTGATGACCATGGCCACGATCAGACCGATCACACCCATCATCAGGAACGTGCCGAGACCGGACAGATCCTTTTTGGTCGTGTAGCCGTAAAGGCTGAGCCCGGCGAAGGCGACGGCGGTCACAAGGAAGGTCTGCGCGATTGAGACGCCGGTGAAGACGGCGAAAATCCAGCTGATCGACAGGCCCATGACCGCGGCAAAGCTGTAGAACACCAGCTGGGCGGTCGCGGCCGACATCCGGTTGATCATGCCGGCAAAAGCAAACACCATGATCAGCGGCGCGAACATCACCGCCCAGCCGCGGGCACGGTCCCTCTGCTTGCGACCATCCTGTCGAAAGAGGCTGAATGGATCAGCCGGAGAGCGAGGTCATCCCCAAACCATAAAGCATAAGGCCGAGAAGGGCGGACCCGCCCAGCACGATCGTCATGCCGAGTTTCAGCCGAAACACCGCGAAGAGCGCGAGTGCAGACAGTGCGGCTGCGGCCCAGTCGATCGAACCAAGGACCGGAAGCTCGAGCGAGAGCGGCCCCGCCTCGATCCGGCGCACTTCGATCCAGACGACGTGGATCGCGAACCAGATTGCGAGATTGAGGATCACGCCCACGACCGACGCCGTCACCGCCGTCAGCGCGGCCGAAAGGGACCGGTTCGAGCGCAGCCCCTCCATGTAGGGCGCGCCGAGGAAGATGAAGGCAAAGCAGGGCGCAAAAGTGACCCAGGTCGCAAGAAGGCCGCCGAAAGTGCCGGCGAGGAGCGCATTGTCCCACCCGGCCTCGCGGAAGGCGCCGAGGAAACCGACGAACTGGAGCACCATGATCAGCGGCCCGGGCGTAGTCTCGGCCATCCCGAGGCCGTCGAGCATCTCGCCGGGCTCGAGCCAGCCGTAGGTACCGACGGCCTCCTGCGCCACATAGGCCAGCACGGCATAGGCGCCGCCGAAGGTGACCACCGCCATCTTGGAGAAAAAGGTGGCTATGTCGGCGAAGACATTGCCCGGCCCCAGGGCCAGCACCAGCACCACCACAGGCGCGAGCCAGAGCGCCAGCGCGACCCCGCCCGCCACGAGCGCGCCGCGCCGCGCCGAAGCCGGCATCTCAGCCATTTCTGGGCCAAGAAGCGTCTCGGCATCGTCGACATGGGTGCCGCCGACCGACCCGTGGCCACCACCAGGAGCAAACGCCTGCAGCCCGGCGCGCGCCCCGAGAAACCCGATGAGGGCGGCGGCGAGCACGATCAGCGGGAACGGGGCGCCGAAGGCAAAGATCGCGACGAAGGACAGCGCGGCGATCAAGCGCATCGCGTCGTTCTTCAAGGCTCGCCGGCCGACGCGGAAGACCGCCTGCAGCACGATGGCGAGCACCGCGGCCTTGAGCCCGAAGAACAGCGCGGCGACGAAGCCGACATTGCCGAAGATCACATAGACCCAGCTCAGCGCCATGATGGCGATGACGCCGGGGAGGACGAACAGGACGCCGGCGATCACGCCGCCCCAGGTCCGGTGCAGGAGCCAGCCGATATAGACGGCGAGCTGCTGCGCCTCAGGCCCCGGCAACAGCATGCAGAAGTTGAGCGCATGAAGGAACCGGCCATCGCCGAGCCAGCGCTTTTCCTCGACGAGTATGCGGTGCATCACCGCGATCTGTCCGGCCGGTCCGCCGAAGGACAGCAGAGCCACGCGCGCCCAGACCCGCGTGGCCTCGGCGAGCGTCGGATACTCCTGTGCGGGCGCAGCGCTACCCGGCGTCGCCAATGTCGCGTCCGTCATCGCACACCTCCCGGCCGGTTGGTCGGCCAGTTGTGCGTCTCGTCTGTGGCGTCGCGCGCCCACCGATAGAACGCGTCGTAGAGCGCCATGCCGGCATCGAGCTGCTCGAGGTCGTCGGCGTACATCCGGGAGAGTCCTAGGGAGGCGGCCAGAAGCCCTGCAGCCTCAGGCGCAAGGTCGAGACGCGCCGTGTCTGCCCCGCGAACGATGGAAGCCAGCCGGTCGAGCGCCGGGATCGAGAGCCCGAACTCCGCCAGCATCGTGTCGAAGGTACAAAGCTCGCCGCGATGGCTCCAGAACACCTCCTCTATGTCGTAGGGCATCGCCCCGAACAGCTCTGCCACGCCGACGACTTCCGCGGGCGCAACGTAGAGGAAGGTCGCGCGTGAGTCGACGAAGCGGCGGATCAGCCAAGGGCAGGCGATCCGGTCGATCTTGGGCCGGGAGCGCGTCACCCAAACCGTCCGGCCATCGGCGTCGCGTGCGGAAAGCTTGCCGGGATCGACGAGTGGAAGTCCCGCCGCGACCCACGCAGCCTGTCCGCCCTCCAGATACTCGGCTGGTATGCGCGCACTCCGGAGCACGGCGGCGACACCCTGACTGCGTCTGTGACCTTCGGCGCAGATGACGACAACCGGGCCGTCAAGACTCGCCGTGAGCCGCGCCAAAGCATCGGAGGTGATCTCAGCCTCGCTGAGTGGCCGGGCGGCGGGAACGAGACGCGGTTCGGCGGCGCGGGCGGCTTCGGCGCGGACATCGAGCAGGATCGGGCAGCGGGGCGTGCCAATCAGCTTGGCGAGCTTGTCGGCAGGGATGGCGTCGGGCGCAGGCATCTGCGTTCCTCCTTGGAAACAAGGTTGAGGTGGAACGCGAGCTTCGGCTGTCGCCTCGTGGGGAGATCGCGGATCCCCATAGGAGGAGAATTTCGCAAGACGGGTGCGCTGTCAATTCCCGCCGCACCGGCCAGGTCGGACAGCGGGCCGCCCACAACTGTCACCGATGGCCGATGCGGGTTAGATTGCCCTATGCTTTCAGAGAGCCTGGGGATTCTTTTCAGCCTTTGGGGATGGCTCGTCTCGGTTCAACGCGAGATCTCGGCCGAGCTCGCCCTCATGCTCCGCGCTTTCGCCGAGACCCGGGACTGGTCTGCACTGACCGGCTTCCTGCCCTTCGGCATTGCATTCGGGGCGGCGCATGCCCTGACGCCCGGACACTCGAAGACCGTGCTGTCCTTGTTCGTCGCCGGTAGCGGCGCCAGCCTGTCGAGGGGCATCGGGACCGCTGTCATTCTCTCGGCCACGCATATCGCGATCTCCGTCCTCGTGGTCATTCTCGCCTTGCCGGTGGTTTCGCTGGCCTTTGGCGAAGTCGGACGAGCTCGGGTCCTGGAAGATCTGAGTCGAGGCCTGATCGGATTGATCGGCCTCTGGCTTCTCATCGCTGCCATCCGGGGACACGCTGCTGATGGCCATCACGAGGGCGCGGCGTTCGGGGTGGTGGCCGGGTTGATCCCATGTCCACTGACCCTGTTCGTGATGACCTTCGCGAGTGCTCGAGGAGTTCCGGAGGCCGGTTTGGCTTTCGCGTCCATGATGCTGATCGGCGTTGCCGCCGTGCTGGCGAGCGTGGCGGCACTGGCCGTGGCCGCAAGAGCAGGTCTTGGCGGCGCGCTCGCGCGCTTCACTCCGACCTTGGGTTGGCTTGCGCGCCTGGCGCTCGGAGCGACGGGGGCGGTTCTGATCGCCCTCATGCAGTTGGGGCGCTCGTGATGAGGGCGCCGGGAGATCGGGTCAGCAGGCGCGATTCTGTGCACGCAGAACCGCATAGTCAGTCAGCATGATGGCGATCGCAGCCCCCTCGGGGAGTTGCGCCACCTCGTTTGACGCGCGGGCCTGAAACTCTCGGCTGTACTCCACCACCGGCGGACAAGCCGACACGCGACCTGATTCAGAACTCACCGTCGCGCAGCCGCTCAACAAGCTCGTCCCGATCGCGAGGACGGCGAGCTGCCGCCTCCAGCATCCGGCGTTGGACATCATTGGCCTTCTCCGTGGTCACAAGGCGTTCGGCGAGGCGTCCCGCGCGCTCGCCGGACCGCCGAAGCGAAAGCAGGAACAGGAGCACGGCGAGCACGATCGCGCCGTAGCTCAAGGCAGTCCGCATCCATGGGCTGGCGGCGAACCCAGCGAGGAGCGCGATCACCGCCGCCCCCTGCGCCAGTCATCGAGACGCGCGTAGATCGTGACCGCGATGCCGCCGAGAGCCACCGCGATGAACACCCAGCGCAGCGTATCGAGATACGGGACCAGCGGAAGGATCGCGATCTGCGTTTCGGCCAGGGCGCTCTGCGCTACCTCGACGCCCGCCGCGCCCAGCGTCGCCACTCCGGCCGCGCCACCCCCCTTCATGGTGCGGCTGTCGGCGAGCACCTCGCGCGCGGGCGGCGTCTCCGCCGCGAAGGCAGTCGCCCGGGCCGGGAACCGCTCGCCCCACTGACGCGCAGGTCCGAGATCGACATGAATGAAACCCGAGCGCGGATAGAAACCGAAGCCGAGGAACCCGACCTCCCGTGCCGCTGCCTCGAACGCCGCAGGATCGTGGTTCGCCATACCGATGTCGAAAGCCGTGCCGTCGAGGTGTTTGGAGCGGGTTGCGCCACCGACGGCGCGGTTGTGTTCCGGGCTACGATAGGCGGAACGCACAATCAGCGGCTTGCCGAGCCGATCACGGAGCGCCTGCAGCTTGTCGAGAGCGGGCTCGTTGATCAGCAGCTTGCCGGTGCCCCGGCAGGCGATCTCTGCAGGCGAGAAGTTCGGCCAGCGCCAGGTACGCTCGGGCACGTTGCGCCAATGGCCGTGGAATGTCGTTGTCATGGGGTCCTCCAAAAACAAGTTTCCGGCCCCTCGCAGGGCTCGGTGCGTTCGCCGTTCGGGAAGGTCCACTGGACCTTCCCGTCTGCCTGTCAGGCAGACCACGGCTCACCCCGCCACGAGGGCGGGTGCGGTTGGGCTGATGAACAGGGATGGCGAGCGGCTACGGGCTGCCGCCGAAGATCTTCAGCTTGATGGCGATCCCCGCCAGCAGCGCCAGCATGACGCCGGTGGTGATCATGCGGACGGCGGTCTGCATCGCAGTGCGGCGCACCAGCCGGATGCAGTCTACCAGGGAGCGCAGATCGCGGATGTCGAGCGCGGCCTCGTCGCCATCGAGGCCGACATCGGCGAGCGCGCGCTTCGCGCCTTCCTCCGCCGCCCGCGTCAGGATCGCCTCGAACTCGGCGTCGGGCATGCGCACGAAGCCCTCGGATCGGGGTGGGTTCATCGGTTCCTCCCTCCGCCGCTCAGCCGATCTTGCAGCCCCAGAAGGACGTGTGATCGGCGGAGAAATAGCCGTCCGCGACCCGGAAATACCCCTGCAGCTCGACGGTATCGCCCGCGGTCAGCGGGACCATCGTCTGCAGCCAGATGGCGGTGGCGAGCGAGACATGGGTGGCAGAGATTTCGCCGAGGGAGCCGCGGATTTCGGTCGTGCCGTTCAGCACGAGCCGCCCGCGCATGCGGGCCGTGGCGCTGGCGTTGATCTTGTAGAGCAGCGTCGCGCCGAAGAGGTAGGTGCCGTCGACGGGGGCGACGAAGTAGTTATTGGCAGCGTCGAAGGCCCCTTGATCGTTGGTGTCGGTGTTGTTGAGGCCGATCTTCGTCCAGGCCCCGACGCCCACGTAGTTGTCGTAATTGGTGTAAGCCTTGAAGCGCGGCAGGCGCGGCTGGTCGACGATGCCGGTGGCGTTGTCGACGCCGAGCCCGTCGAAGAAGGTGCTGCCGTCGGCGGAGACCGCGAGGCGGAAGCGGTCGGAGCCGAACAGCCCGACCAGCGCCTTGGTCACGAAGCCGGTCTGCAGCGTCAGGCCGAGATCGTCACCCGCGGCCTCCTTGTTCATGGTGTAGAACAGATCGCCGGTGCCGCCCTCGGCCACGGTTTTCGCCGTCCAGAGCGCGGCGTTGAGCTTGGCTGAGAACGGGTTCGAGGCGTCGGCGGTGGTGCCGACGCCGAGCAGCGCCATGTTCTGCAGCGTCGCGGGCGTGGTGCCGACCCAGCCCGCGCCGTCATAGACCAGCAGCAGGCCCTCGTCCTCGACCCACGCCCGCCAGCCGGTCCGGGGTGGCAGCCGGAGCCAGGCGCCATCGGTCCAGAGCGCCACGTTCAGATCCCAGCCAGCCCAGTCGCCCGTCGCGCCCGAGCCGACGATGTAGCGGTCACCATCGGTCGGAGAACCGGGCGGCGCGGTCAGGTTTCGGTCGATGACCGAGAGCTGGACGAGCCCGTCGAGGATCCGCAGCGCCTCGTTATGGGTGACGTGCTTCTGGGCCTGCGCCGCCAGGATGTAGGGCAGCAGGAGATGGGTCGTGGCGTCGGACATGGGATGGCCTTCAGAGTATCAGCGTGACGGTCTTGGGCGCGCCCCGCCCGACGAGGGCGGAGAGCTGGTAGATGCGGATGTCGAGCGTGTCGCCGGGGCCGAGCGGCGCGTCCCAGTCGGCGGTCTGCTGGGCGGCGGTGTAGATCGCGCTGGTGGTGGTCGTGCTCAGCACCCGCTTCACGGCAGCGCCATCGAGAATCTCGACCTCGTAGACTTCCAGCTCCTCCGCGAGCGGCACCTCGAGCCCGCCCCAGCTGTCGGCGGCGAGCGCACGGGAGCGGCGCGTCCAGCGGATGGTCAGATCGCCGGGCGAGCGCGGCGCGCGCCACGGCTGTTCGACATGGGCGACCGAGAACGGCCGCAGCCCGATGCCCTCCGGTGTAAAGGCCTGCGGCACATAGGTCTCGTCGCTGACCGGGCGGCTCGCGGGGCCGATGCGCCAGTTCCACGGGATGCCGAGATCGGCCTCCGCGATTGGGAGGGACGCGAGGCTTTCGTCGAGCACCACCACTTGCGCGCCCGCAGGCGCCGGGTTGCCCAGGGCACCCTCGGTCCCGCGCTGGCCACGCAGGAGCCGGGTCAGACGATATCGACCCGGCGCCAGAAGCTCTGCAGCACCCGCCTGCACGATCTCCCAGACGCCGGGCGCGCTCTCGATGGCGAGCGCGTTCGCTCCGCCAAACAGCGTCAGGTCCGTGACGCTTTCCAGCGTGCCGGTCAGCAGATCGACGACAAGCGCATTGCCGAGATCGAAGCGTGACGTCGGCCCCGCGTAGAAATCCGAGGCCAACGCCCCGATCCGGGCGCGGCTGCCAAACGTGGTCAGCAGTTCGAAGCCATCGGTCGAGGGGCTGCGGAACACCGCCATCTCGCCCGGCCATGGGACGGCATGCGCTGCCGCAAAGGGGCGATGCGCGGGCTGATCCTCGGTCAGCTGCGGCAGGTCCATCAGCACCGCATCCGGCGCACCGAACACCACGGCCCGCGTCAGCGACGCCGCGCGGGGATCGCCGGGCGGCAGGTCGTAGGTGGCCCGGTCCTGGCGGACCGCCTCGATGCCGCGCGACTCGGCGTCGGCGATGGAGACGAGCCGCAGATCGACCAACCGCCCATCATGCTCCAGCCGGATCGCATCGGCCGGATCGAGCGCGAGGCGCGAGGGCGGCAGACGGAACGCCGCCGTCTCGCGCCCCACCCACGCCTCCATCAACGCGCGGCGGCAGCGGCGCTCGGCCTCCTCGGGCGGCACCGCCATCGGGAAGCTTTCCGAGGCGATGCGGGTCGTATCCACGGTGATGCGCCGAGCCTCGACGAGGGCCGCGTCGTAATCCTCGTCGGCGCGGGCGACCTGCCATTTCAGCGCCTGCGGCAGTTCGGTTTCCTGGCCGCGTGTCAGTTCGAGGACATCGCCCTCGCGAGGCGCGACGAGATCGTCAGGGCTGACGCTCGCCACTGCCGCCCGGCCGCGCATGACGAAACGGATCACGCCCTCGGTCTCCACGGCGTCGAAGCCGAAATGCCGCGACAGCGTGGTGATCGAAGCGCGCGGGCTTTCAAGCGCCGTGATGGCGTAGCCCTCCACCGCGCCCCAGAGCCCGGTGACGTCGATCCTCGCCTCGGGCAGCCCGGCGCGGAGACTGAGGTGGCGGACGAGCGCCGCCAGCGACACCGCCCCGAGCCGCCCGGTAAGCCAGTGGCCGAGCCGCCAGTTCGCCCCGTCCGTCCAGACGTCGGTCAGCGCCGGAAAGAACGGATAGGGCCGCGCGTCCCAGGTCCAGGCGGCGCATTCCGGCAGATGCACCATCCGGCCGCCATAGACCGAGGATACCGGGTTGTTCGCGGCCTCGCCCCACCAGAGATAGGTCGCCTCGAGATAGGCGCGCTGGATGGCGTCGTCGCGCCAGCCCCGCGAGAAATGCGGCGTGAAGCTCTCCGAGGACTTCGGGTCGAAGAAGACGTTCGGCTGGTTCGTGCCCCGGTCGATGGCCGGACAGCCGAGTTCGGTGAACCAGATCGGCTTCGACTGCGGCGCCCACGCCGTCGGCGTCCCACTCTCCACCCCGCTCGGGCGGTCGTAATGCGGGTTCGACCACCAGGCGCGCAGATCCTTGTAGCGAAAGACCCATGGCTTGGCCGCCGCGCCGTCCGTGATCGGCGTCCGCACCTGCGCAGTTCGGTCGGCGGTGCTGGCGTAGAACCAGTCGAAGCCTTCCCCGCCCGCGATGTTGCCCTGCAGATAGGCGCGGTCGTAGATCGCGGGCCAGCCCTCGGCCTCGGCCGCGTCCGCGTGCTCGAAGCCGTCGCGCCAGTCGGAGAGCGGCATGTAGTTGTCGATCCCGATGAAATCGATCTCCGGATCGGCCCAGAGCGGGTCGAGGTGGAAGAACACATCTCCCGAGCCGTCGCCCGGCTGGTGCCCGAAATACTCGCTCCAGTCGGCCGCATAGCCGATCCTGGTCCCGGACCCGAGGATCGAGCGAACATCCGCGAGCAGATCCCGATACGCTTGCACAGCCGGATAGGTGCTGGCGCTCGAGCGGATCGTCGTCAGCCCCGGCATCTCGGTCCCGATGAGGAACGCATCGACCACGCCCGCCGCCGCGCAGAGGTGGGCATAGTGCAGTACCATGCGGCGCAGGCCCCAGTCGCCCGCAGACCCGATCCACGAAACCGACTGACCGGTGACGCTGAAGCTCGCGGGCGTCGCCGCGCCAAACAGCGCCGCGACCTGGCTTGCGGCCGAGGCGGTCTTGTCCACGGTCCCGGCGAAACCAGCGGCAGGCGAACAGGTGATCCGCCCCCGCCATGGAAAGACCGGCTGGCCGATCTCGGCGGCGTTGTCGGAATAGGGGTTCGGCAGCGTGTTGCCGGGCGGCACGTCCATCAGGATGAAGGGATAGAAGGTGACGCGCAGCCCGCGCGCCTTCATCTCCTGGATCGCCTGCACCACAGCGAAGTCGGCGGGCGTGCCGCCATAGACCGGCCGATCCTGATCGTCGCGGCTGACGAGGAAGGCACCGGCGCGGCTGACACCGTTGACCGACCAGCTGGCGGGTGTGGTCGACTTGGCCGACACCTCGACGCCCGGCCGCACCTTGCACGATCCCGCGCGCAGGTCGTCGCCGAACCACGCCACCACGAGGCTGACGCTCTCGACCGCAGGCGCCATCGCCTGCAGCCGGTCCAGCGCCTCCACCATGTCGGTGGAGTCTGCCAGCGCGTTCAGGTTCTCGGGCACCGTCGCGCCGCCGTCGGTCTTTCGGATCGCCTGCGTGGCATAGGTGAACTCGCCCGAGGCCGGGATCATGGTGACGGCGCGGGTCAGTCCCTCGGCGGTGTCGGGATCGGCGAGCGGGCGGAACACCTCGAAGGACAGCTGCGGCAGGCGGTTGCCGTAGGTGGAAAGCGCCAGCTCCTCGAAGACCACGTAGGCCGTACCACGATAGGCGGGCGTGCCGGCCGCACCCGTCTTCGCCGTGATGAACGGGTCGGCGGTCTGGCTTTCGTCGCCCGGATACCAGCGCCAGGTGACGCCGGAGAGGTCCATCGGTTTGCCGTCGGCCCAGATGCGGCCGATGCCGGTGATTGGCCCCTCGCACAAGGCCACGGCGAAGCTCGCGTAGTACAGGTACTCCGTGGTCTTGACCTTGCCGCCTCCGCCGCCCTTGCCGCCGCCTTGGGTGGTGGTCTTGGTCTCCTCGCGGAAATCGGTCGCCCAGATGATGTTGCCGCCCATCCGCATGCGCCCATAGAGCCGCGGGATCACCGCGCCTTCGGTGGCCGAGGTGATGCGCAAGGTGTCGAGCCGCGCGCCCTCGATGCGCTGCGTGGGTGCCAGCGACGAGATGATCCAGCTGTCGACGACCGATCCGATGCTGGAGCCGATGAAGCCGCCGATCGTCGCGGCGCTGACGCCGAGGATTGCGCCGCCGATGCTGCCTCCGATGGCAGCGCCGGCCGCGCCGAGAACGAGGGTGGCCATGTTCGGGTCTCAGCGTTGCGGGAACAGGAAGGCGAAGGCGATGCGCCGGCGCCAAGGGCGCGTGAGCGGTTCCTCGATGACGCCGAGCCGCTCGTAGGCATGGAGGAAGCTGTCGGGGCCGGTCAGGATCCCGACATGCTTGGCGATGGCGCGGGGCTTCATGCGGAAGAGGACCAGCGCGCCGGGGCCTGCCTCGGCGGGCGACACCTCGATCATGATCCGGCGTGCGCCCTCGGCCAGAACCTCGCACGGACCGGTCTCGCCCCAGTCGCGGCTGTAGGGCGGGATCGGGAATGGCTCGGGGCCGACGACCTCGCGCCAGACGCCCCGAGCGAGCCCGAGGCAGTCGCAGCCGACGCCGCTGAGGCTCGCCTGGTCGTGGTACGGCGTGCCGAGCCATGACCGCGCGATGGCAATGACGCGCGCGGGATCGGCCAATGCGAGGGGTTGCGTCACAGTACGCCTCCCTCGTGACCGCCATCCTTCGTGGCGTAGCGCAGCACCGCGTCCTGGCCGGGGATATGCGGGAAGCCTCGGAAGTTGACGGTATTCGCGAACTTCGCCCCGCAGGTCTCCATGCGCTTGTCGCAGCCCGCACGGATGGTGAAGGCGTCGCCCTCTGCGATCGCGCGTACCGGCGCCTCGAGCAGGGTCAGTACAGCGATGCCGTCTGTGACGTCATGGCCCAGCACCTCGGTGCGCCGCCCCGCGTTCGCGCCGCTCGTCCAGTCCAGCGTGCCGAAAGTGAACCAGCCGGCCTCGAACCCGCCGAGCCCCGAGGCGGTGAAGGCGCGGTCGCGCACAATGTCGATCACCGCGCCCGTGCCCTTGAAGGCCGGGTCCTCCAGATCGACGCCGCAGCGTGCATCGCCGAGCGCGGCATCGCAGGTCGCCTGGAAGGTCCGTCCCACCGTCTGGCCCAGCATATGAGCGAGCGAGCGGACCTCGGCCACAAAGGCCAACCGCCCGCGCCGGATCTGGCCGATGGCACCGCGCCGCATCAGCACGCGCTGGCTCGGATCGGCCCAGTTCACACGCCAGACATCCACCTCCGCGTTGTCCCAGCGCCCATCGAGGATGTCGGTCTCGGTAATCCGGTCCGAGGTCAGCACGCCCTCGGCGTCCTGCGCGTCGACGGACAGGTCCGAGCCCGAACGGACCTCGGACGCCGTCAGCCCGCTCTCGGGCTCGAAGTCGGTCCCGTCGAAGCTCAGAGTCCGGTCGTGATCGGTGAAGCCGAAGGTGACGCCATCGGCGCGGGCGATCCGCCAGCACCAGGCGAGTGTCGTCGTTCCGTCGTCGAGATGGGCCTGCAGGGCGGGATCAAGTGTCTTCATCTGCGCAGTTCCAGCAGCGGAATGGAGGTGATCGAGCCGAGCCGCTCGAGGTCGAGCGTCACGTCGAGCACATCGGTGTCGAAGCGGACCGGCACGTCGAACTCGAAGCCCGCCGTGATCGCTACACCAGCGCCAGGCGCAGCGCTGAACGTGACGAGGCCGGTCGTGGTGTCGACGGACCAGCCGGAGGGCTGCTCGACCCCAGCGAGCGCGATGCGCACGGTTCCGGTCACCGGCTTGGCGATGGCCCGCGTCCAGGATTGCGCACCGGAGGCGTAGCGCTTCACCAGCTGGAAGGCGGTCGTCGCGCCGTCGCCGGTGCCGATCGCCTGATCGGTGGGCGACGGCGTGCCCGAAGGCAGGCAGGACTTGTGATCGCCCCAGTCCTTGAAGCGGAAACCGTGGAGCCGCCCGTTGCGCGCCTCGAAGAAGGCGACGACGGCGGCCAGATCGTCGGCGCGGCGAATGCCGTAGGCGACATCGTAGCGGCGGCGCGAGTTCGCCCAGCTGGCGTTGCGTTCCTCGTCGCCCGAGGCGAGCTCGACGATCTGCGTGCGCCGCTCCGGCCCGCCACGGGCGCCCCGGCTGATATTGTCGGGGAACCGTACCTCGTGAAAGGCCATCACATGCCCCTCCGCCCGAGCGAGACAGCGCGAGCGATATCGGCCGCGACCTGCGTGCGCGATTGCCGGAAGCTCTCGGCGTCGCGGGCCATGATGGTGACGTTGACGCCGCCGCCCGCGCCGTATGCCTGCGCCTCGCGCCGCGACAGCACGCGCTCACCGCGCTGCAGGATCGCCGGCACCTCATCATGCCGAAGCCCGGCCATGCCGCCGGAATGCATCCGCGGCGCAGCGGCGAAGGCCATGGCCGGAACCATGCGTGAGGGTCCGGCAGAGCCGACCATCCCGCCCGCATGCAGGACGTTGGCGAAGATCCCGCCCGCGCCGGAGAAGACGCCGGAGAGCGCGTTTGCGATCGGCCCGAGGATGAACCGCCGCGCGGCGAGCTGGGCAAGATCGGCAAGCAGCGAGGTGACGAGATCGCGGAAGTTCAGCTTGCCGGTTTTCACGAACTGGCCGACGGCATTCTCGGCCGACTGGAAGGCGCCGACGAGGCTCTGGCCGATGTCGCCGCCGATCTCTCGCGCCTTGCTGGCGTAGTCCGACAGCGCGGCGGTGACGGCCTGCCAGCCGGTGACGGCCGCCTCGGTCGCGGGCTCCGCTGCAGCGGCGGCGGCTCCGGCCGCCGCGCCTGCATCCGTCGCGGCGCGTCCGGCATCGCCGAGCGCAGTTTCCAGCCGCTCGGCAGCACCCGTGGCCTCGGTCAGCGCATCGGCGCTCGCCTCATCGGTGCCGCGCACGGCATCGCGCAGGGCCTGCCAGCTTTCGAGGGGCGCGCGGGCCCCTTCGGCCAGATCGCGCGCCGCCCCGCGATAGAGGTTCGCGGATTCGAGCGCGCGGTTCGCCGCCTCGGTCAGACCGAGATCGGGTGCGGTCAGCGGATTGTCCTCGAAGGCCCGATCAAAGGCCGCCTGTGCCGCGGTGGTCGCTGCAGTCGCCGCCCCCTCGAAACGGTTCTCGATCTCGCCGAGGTCGAGGTCGGGCACCAGCGAGATGCGCCGCTCCGACCCGAGGGCTTCCAGGCCCTGGTTGATTCCGCCGATGAAGCCGTTGATGCGCGAGACCACGCCGTTCAGCATCGCCTCGACGCCGTCGACCAGGCTGTTGGCCGCCTGGAACGCCAGATCGCCGATGGCGGCGGGCAGCAGGCCCCAGATCGCCTTGATCGCCTCGTAGGCGCCCTCGAACGTGTTCGCCGCCGTGTTGCCGAAGGCCACCACGCTCTCGATGGCGCTCTGCATGCCCGACGCGGCGTCCGCCTTCAGGTCGAAGAACATCGCCGTGGCGGCCGCACCCGCCGCAGCGGCGCCCATCCTGATGCGCTCCCAGACCTCGACGGCGAGGTCCTTCAGCAGCGACATCGCCTCGCCGAAGCCGCCCGCGCCGGAGACGAGGCGGGTGAACTGGTAGACGAGCTCGCCCGCGCCGACGATCAGGGCGCCGATGCCGGTGCGGATCAGCGCCCCACGCAGGACGACCAGCGCCGTGGCGAGGCCCCGGACCGAGAGCGCCGCGGCGGCCATCCCGGCGACCCAGCGGCCCGCGAGGAAGGCGGCGAACGTGGCGGCGTAGGTCGTCAGGCGGCCGATGTTGTCGAAGAGGCCGCGAATGGCGATGCCAAGCGGCCCGGTGCGGCTGGCAACCGTCGCCATGGCGTTCGCGACGGCTTCCAGCGCGGGGGCTGCGGCGACAGCGAGCTGGTTCGATAGCCCGCGCCAGATCAGCCCGAGCCGAGAAATCGCATCATTGGTTCGCTCGATCTGGTCGGCATCCTGTTCGGAGACGACGACCCCGAAAGCGAGCACGTCCTCGGTCGCCTGGCGCAGCGTCGCAGTGTCGATCCGGCTCATGGCGATGGAGCCTTCCTCGCCGAAGAGCTGGCCCGCGACAGCCGCGCGCTCGGCGGCAGGCACGAAGCTTTCGATGGCGGCGTTGATCGCACCCACACGCTGGTCCAGCGGCAGGGCAATCAGGTCGGTGGCCGAGAGCCCCAACCGCTCAAGCGCCTGCGCCGCCGGGCCGGTCCCGGCGGCCGCCTGGCTGAGACGGCGCGTCAGATCCTTCGTCGCCTGCTCGATGCCGGACATGGACACGCCCGCGAGCTCGCCCGCGCGCTCCAGCGTCTGGATCGAGGCGACCGTGGTGCCGAGCGACTGCGCCAGCTTCGCCTGTGCATCGACGGTCTGGAGGCCGGATCGGACCATGGCGACACCGGCGGCCGTGGCAGCGGCGACGGCAGCGGCTGCGGCCACCCGCACCCGCCGCGAGAAGGCCGCGAGCCGGGCGTTCGCCGCTTCCATCTCCCGGCTGAGCCGTCCGAAGCCGCGCGCGCCAGCCTCGCCCACGCCTTCCAGTTCGGCGCGCACCTGCCGTCCGCCCACGGCGGCGAGGCGGACGCTAACCCGTTTTTCCGCCATGGGAGTGATCCATCTGTTCGTTGAGTTTGGCGACCATCACCGCTTCGATGACGGGCAGCAGTTCGGCCATGGCGAGCGGCGGCACGCCGAGCGCGTCACCGAGCGCCAGCGCCGCCGACATGTCCCACCCGATCACCGCGCCGGGCAGGACACGCATCTGGCCACCGAGACGGCCGACCAGGTCCCAGACCTGCCAACCCTCCGGAGTTTCCGGACGGTTCAGCCGCGCCGGGCAGTCCGGGCAGGCTTGCGCGCAGGCTTCGCAGTATCGATCGCCCCCGCCGAAGGACCATTCGGCGAGGGCGCGGAGGCGTTTTTTTCCTGTTCCAGAAGCAGGCCCTTGGAGACGTAGGTCAATTGGAACGTCTCGAAGATCGGCCAGATGTCGAGCAGTGCGTCGATGGCCTCGGGGCTGGGGTCGATGGGATTGCTGTCCGCGTCGCCCACGCCCTCCCAGGCAAGCACCGCACGGCGCGCGAGCGCCTTGGCGAAGGCCACCGCGCGCTCCTCGTCCGACGCATCCTCGGTCACCGACTCGACGGCGGGATCGCTGCGCGTCGCCACCATCAGCGCGGTGGTCAGCGGGCGCAGCTGCACCCGAACGCCGGGGGCGAGATCATGCCAGCGCGGCGCATTGGTCAAATCGAGCGTGAGCATGCTCAATATTCCTCGATGTCGTTGATCAGGGTGGCGGTGCACATCCGGCCGACCACGCTGTCGCGGGCCGCCTGCCAGTCGAAGGTTGCCTGGACGCCCTGCGGCCCGGAGATCTCGATGCGCGGGCGCGGCAGGTAGACGGCGTGTACTGTGAAGGTGAAGCTCTCGCCGGAGGGCAGGACGTAGGCGAACTCCATCTCGCAGGCCTCGCCGTTGATGGCCTGCGTGACCAGCGTCTGGTCGGCGAAGCGCACCTCGATCCGCCCGGTCAGCGTGGCGATGGACGGGTCCGCACCGTCGATACGCCCGTCCGAGCGGATGGTCTCGATGCGGTCGAGGTTGTTGGCATAGGTGACCTCGGCCGAGACCACGTTGCCGAGGGCTGTGCCGTTCCGGATGATCGACCCGTTGAAGTGGCCGAAGCGCTTCAACTCCAGCGCGGCGGGTGTCCCGGCGCCAGTCGTCGTGCCCACCGTCTCGCCCTGAGCGACCAACCGCGCCGTGGCGGTCAGCAGGCCGGAGCGCTGCATCTGCCAGGTGATCTGGTCGAGCACGCAGCCGGAATACATCGCGTACCGCGGCACCTCCGGCATGCCCGTCTCGATCGACATGCTGGGCAGCGTCCAAGCGCCCGACTGAAACTCATGCGTCCACGGACCGGTGCCCGTGGTCGTGGGCGCGCCGAACGCGGCCTTCAGCCAGAAGCCGAAGGCCTCGGCGTCGAGCGGCACGACGACATCGCCGTCCACAGTCACCGCGTCCTTGATCGGCGCCAGCGGATCGCGGCCGTAACCCAGAAGCTCCGAGTTCAGCAGCGGCTGCTCCGCGCCGAGCGACGTGCTGGCGAAGGGCATGCGGGTGAAGCCGCTGACGGGCGGCGTTCCATAGGTCGTCTCGAACGCAAGCGCCATCAGCGCCCGCGCCCCCTGGGCTCGTGCCATGGTGTTCTCCTCGGGTTGTCGGGATCAGGCCAGCTGATCGGCCGTGGAATAGTGCAGCACCACCGGGATCACGGCGGCCTTCAGGCTCGCCGCGCCCTCGACGGGCAGATCGACCGGCCTCGGCGCTTCTGCCTCGACCCAGTCGCAGAGCCCGCCCAGCGTGCGGTCGGCGGCGATGGCCGCGCCGATGCTGGCGGTCAACGTGTCGAACGCCGCGTCACGGTCGGCGCCCTGCACGACCGCTTCGATCTCGGCGCGGTGTTGGTAGTGGTAGCGCACCGGCGACAGCGTCACCTCGGGTTCCCCCGGCTCGCCGTCGCGCAGGATCAGCAGGCCATCAGTGGGCACATGCTCGGGCAGAACCTCGCCGCGCAGGGCGGTGGCAGACAGCGCCGAGAGCCGCGCGTGCAGCGCGGTGAGGATGGTTTCACGAGGGCTGGGCATGGAGATGGACCACGATTGGCGACTGCGGAAAGAATACGCCTCAAGCCCAGTCGGACCAATGCAGCAGCATTCACGGACGGCGCCAATGTGCTAAGGTCGTGACGCGGGTCAGCGGTGGAACTCATCCTCGTCAGGCTCATAATTGCGACAAGCTTCGACGCCTGTAGCCACCGCGTCGAGCAGAGCCTCCACATCGTGCAGAAGATCCGCAATCCGGGGGCTGCTAATCCGATAGCGCACGAAACGACCATCGCGCATGCTGGTTACGAGGCCACACTCCGACAGACATCGAAGGTGGTTCGAGACGTTGGGTTGTGTCAGGGCCGTGCGCCCGACGATCTCGTGAACGACCAGCGGCCCGGCGCACAGAGCATCCAGGATCGCCAACCGGCTCTGGTCCGCGAGGCCGCGAAAGAACTTCGCCCGCCGCTCGGTGGCCGTCGCGACGGCATTGCGGTCCGCGGCGATTTGTTCCATATCATTCTCCGCTGATGTGTTTCGCACATCAAGATAGCAGGACCAATGCAAGCATGGCCAATGCCCAAGGCGCCGAACCGACCGCAGATGTCGCATCTTTCCGCTACCGCGTCTCCGGAATGGATTGCGCCAAGGATGCCGCCCAGATCGAGCGGGCCGCGCAGTCGGCGGGCGTGGCGCCGGAGGCAGTAAAGGTCTCCTCCGCCACCCACATCTTGACGTTGAACGTCCCCGAAGCGCGGCTGTCCGAGATCGAACGGGCCGTGGCCGCGACCGGCTACGGGTTCGATCGCATCGAAGCGGGCGACGACGAAGCGCAGGAGGGCGCAGCTTACCAAGACCCGGCCTATCGGCGCGCGCTCTGGATCGTGGTAATTCTCAACGTCGGGTATGGCATTGCGGAGATGATCGGCGGCTTCATTTCCGGATCGCAGGCCGTGAAGGCCGACGCGCTCGATTTCATTGGCGACGGCCTCATCACCTTTCTGGGCCTTCTGGCGATCGGTTGGAGCATTGTCTGGCGGGCGCGATCCGCCCTGATCCAAGGCATCTTCCTTGGCGTTCTGGGCCTTGGGGTTCTTGGGACGACGATCTGGCGCGCCTTTACCCAGACGACGCCGGACGCCGGTCTCATGGGGCTATTCGGTCTCATCGCTCTCGTGGTCAACGTCCTCGCGGTCCTGCCGCTGCTGCGGTTTCGCAAGGGTGACGCGAACATGCGGGCCGTCTGGCTCTTTTCGCGCAACGACGCGATCGGCAATGCGGCCGTGGTTGTGGCCGCGGCCCTCGTCGCGTGGCTGGGCAGCGCATGGCCCGACCTGATCGTCGCGTTCGGGATTGCGGGACTATTCCTGCATTCGTCCTGGTCGATTATCCGCGACGCGCGGGCTGATCTGAAGACAACTTGATGCTATCAGTTCGAAGCGGCCATCGCGGACATCGTCGAATAAGCGCAAGGCCCGCCACAGCAGTCATCTTCAGAACCTCTGCTCCACCCAGCTCGCCACGATCAGCCCCGGCACACCGTCCACTGCGCGCTCCGCATCCCGCGCCAGGTCCAGCCGCTTCGGCAGCTTCACCTGCGGCACCAGCAGGAAGATCGGCGCGGTGACCTTGCCGCGGCCGGTCTTCGACCGCGACACGACCGCTTGACCCTTCGTATTCAACCGTCCTTCCGCCACCAGCAGGCTCGGGCCCGTGCGGCGATAGACGAAGCGCAGGCGCAGCCCGCGCCGTCGTTCCCATTCGCCGGGCGTGATGCGGCCGCCGCGCAGGGATTTGCCAGCAGCTGGCAGCGGGATCGCCAGCCAGAACCCGTCTTTCGAGCGGATCAGCGGGCCGGTGTCATGCGCGCCGACGATGACCGGCGCTTTCGACCAGACCAGCGCCGCGGCGTCGAGGCTCTCGCCCGACCTCGGGAAGTTCTGGCTGCGGATCGAGTTGGCGAGCCGGGGGCCGAGCCCCGCGCCGGTGATCTGCAACCGCCAGGCCGACTTCAGCCCGGACCCGGCCTCGCGCATGGCGGCCGTCACCGCGCGTTCGCCCGCCGCGACCTCGGCCGCCATCATCGCGACGATGTCGGGATCGATGTCGAGCTTCAGCTTCATCACGGTCACGCCGGGCGCAGATCGACGGTCCAGACCAGCCGCTCGCGGTCGCGGACGGGCTCGCCCTGGATGAGGAAGGCGTCGCCGTCGATCTCGATGCGGTCACCGGGGCGCGGGTTCGCCACCTCGGCCACGCGCAGATCGATCCGCGTGGTCTCGGACCAGAGTCGCGCATCGCCGAAGTCGGTGATCGCGTCCGCACGCCGGGCGACGGCGCGCACCAGCACGGGCGCGCCGCCGTCGGCGATGTAGACCGCGTCCCGACCGACGTTCGGATCGGCGAAGAGCGCGCCCACGGCGGCGGCAAACGCGCTCATAAGAACGCCGCGTTCAGGCGGACCCGGCCGATGGTGTCACCCGCGCCGCTCGCCACCGCCTCGATGGCCACGCCGATGAGGGTGTTGTCGGTGGCCACGGTTGTGCAGCGCTTGTTGGTGTCGTCCCAGTAGACCTTGGCGCCGACGGTCCAGGCCTGCGAGCCGACCTTGGTGATGTCGAAGATGCCGACGAGCGCGGTCTCGACGGGCTCGCCGAGGGCGGCGGCGCCCGCGGCGACGCCGAAGATGGTGCCGACGAGCAGGCCATCGCCGGAGGCGACGGCATAGGGCGCGGTCAGGGTGATGGTGTTGCCGGGCTGGACGAAGTTTTTCATGGGGAGGATCCTCGTGGAAAGACGAAGGGCGGCCCGTCAGGACCGCCCGTGTGTCAGGGTTCAGCATGGGGTGCGGGTTATGCGCCGGGGTTCTTGTAGAGGCCGCGCCAGTCGATGGCCTTTGCGCCGAAGTCGAGGCGGCACTTGATCTCGACGCCGTCGACGTCGAAGCCGTTGCGGGTCTCGATGTAGGCGCCCTGCTGGCCCTCGAGATAGGCGTACTCGATCGTGTCGATCTGGTTCGGGCTGGCCGCCAGATACCAGGCGGTCTCGCTGGCGGCGTCGAGGCGCGGCTCGCTGATCGGCGCGAGGGTGCGGATCGACTGCGGCACCACGCTGGACGTCGCGGCGGGCACGAGGTTCTGCGCGACCAGCTGCTCGGCCTTCAGCTCCAGCGAAGCGGGCACGATCAGAAAGGCGGGGCGGACGTTCAGCACCGTCTTCTTGTCGAGCCCGGTCTGCTTGGCCATCGCGGCGCGGGCCGCGCCGACGCTGCTGACGTCGAGCGCCGCGCCGGTGCCCGCGAGGTTCTTGTGGGTGGTGTGGAAGAGCGCGTTGCCGTCGGCCATGGCGGGGTTGGCGGTGATGATCCCCCAGACCACGTCCGACTCCAGCTGCGCGATGGAGTTGCCGTACATCGCCGGGATCCGGGTGAAGGCGTCGAGATCGTCGTTGATCAGCGTCTGGCGGGTGATCGCGACCACCCGGCCATAGGTCTTGACCTTGTAGCTCTCCTTGCTCTCGCCCAGCGTGCCGCGCTTGAACTCACCGCTTTCGCCCACCTCCAGCAGCTGCGGCGCTTCGCCGAGCTGGACCCGATGCATCGCCTTGAAGTCGGTGGCGAGCACCTGGCGGCAGAACAGCATGAAGGTGCGGGGATAGGCCTCGTAGGCCTGCCGCAGGGTCTTGTTGGTGACAGCCGAGAGGATCTCGGGGAAGTCCGAGGTCGAGTGCAGCGCCCGCGTCGCCACCTCGTCGCGCGACAGGCCACGGGTGTTGACCCCGGCATTGCCGAGGCTTTCGCGGGCCAGTTCCAGCAGCGTCATGCCGCGATACTGGCGCGCGGCGTCTTCCAGCTGGAACAGGGTCGGGCTGTAGCGGTGCAGCAGCGCGTTCGCCACCGCGTCGCGACGGGTGATGCGCTCGTCCCGGCCGCCGAGCGGGACGGAGACATGGGGGAAGGTCCGGGTCTCGTCCGACTTCGCGGCGACCTGGTCGAGGATCAGGCGGCGCGACTCGTCCACGCTGACGCCGCGCTTGACCAGGTCCTCGGCAAACCCGCGCTCGAGGTTCAGCCGGCCCGCGAGATCGTAGATCGTGGAGACGCGGTCGCGCTCGGCCTCGCGGGCGCGCGTCGCGACCGCTTCCGTGTCGGGCGCGGGAGTTGCCTGCGTCTTCGGCTGGCTGCGCGTTTCGACTGCGGCAGCCTTCGGGTCGGGCGCAGCCGCTTTGGGCTCGGTCATGGGGGTGTCCTCAATTTCGATCGGCTCGGTCGGCTGGGTGGTGGCGGGGGTTGCGGCGTCGCTCGTCGGGGTCTGGGTCTTGTCCGTCATCGGGATCGGTCCTTTCGTTGTGGAAGGGGCGTCCCGGCGGTGAAGGACGCAGTCGTGAAGAGGATGCTGGGCGCGGAAGCCGGCGGCGGGATCGGCCCCGACCGCGACGGCGGAGACCTCGAAGGGCGTCCAGTCCACCGCGCGCCAGAGTTCGCGCGCGGCCTCGGGTTTCGAGACCTCGAAGCGGTGGACCTGGTAGCCGATGGAGACCGCCCGGATGTGCCCTGCCTGAATGTCGCGCCAGATCGGCTCGACATCGGCGCGCTCGGAGATGCGCACCAGCGCGATGCCCCGGCCGTTCTCGATCCGCGCTGATCCCGGCACCACCGAGCCGATCACCGCATCGAGCGTGTCGAGCTCGTGCACCTTCAGGAAGGGCGCACCCGCGTTCAGCCGGTCGAGCCGAACATGGCCGGGATCGAGGCTCAGTTCCTCGTCATAGGGTTCGCCGAAGAAGGTGGCGCGGCGGACGCGGGCCCCTGCCGACCAGACCACCTCGACGGTGCGGCTGTCGGCGTCGGCCGTGTTCGGCGCAAGCTCCGCCGACCGGCGCATGGCCGGCAGTTCGATCATCGTGTCCATGGGGTCAGTCCTGTTGGTCGGCCTGCGCCGGGTCATTGTCCGCGTCGGCGGCCGGGTCGTCGGTGTCTGTTTCGTCGGCAGCTGGATCGTTCACCGGATCGCCGGTCTGCGCGCTGCCGGTCTTGGTGACCCGTCGCGGATCGCTGTCGAGCACCAGCCCCAGCGCGTCGAGCTTGGCATTGGTCGCCGCGATCTCGGCCAGTACGGCGTCGGGATTGCGGCCCTGCCGGGCGATCACCTCGGCCAGCGTCATGGTGCCGGAGCGGATCGACAGCAGGTTCGCCATCGCGTCCTTCTGCGGATCGACCGCCTCGAACTTCGGCGGCGACCACTCGACCGGCACGATGGGCGACGGGATCTGCCCCGCCGCCCACGCCGCTTCCGTGAACCAGCGCCAGACCGGCGCGCAGAACATCGGGATGAACAACTGCCACTGCACGGCGTCGATCTGGCGGCGGAACTCGACGAGCCCCGCCCGGATCGAGGAATAGTTGACCTGCGACAGGTCCCCGGTCAGCAGCTCGTAGGGCACCCGGAACCCGGCCGAGATCGTGTGCAGGCTGGCGCGCTTGTATTCGCCGTAGCCCCCCGTCGCCGAGGGCTGGTTGAAACGGATGTCCTTGCCGCCGCGCGCATAGGCAATCAGCCCCGGTTCGAACTGCTCGACCCGGTTGCCATCGGCATCGACCACCGAGGGCGCGATGCCCTGCTGCGCCTCGTCGTCGCCAAAGACGATGGCGGTGACACATGCCTCGGTCTTCTTGCGGACCAGTTCGGCCACTTCGTAATCGTCGAGATCGCGCAAGGACCGGATCACCGGCGCGCCCCAGGGGACGCCGCGCGCCTGCGTGCGCTGTTTCTCGTAGATGTGGGCGATCTCGGTCGCCGGGATCGGGCGGCTCTGCAGGCCGTTCTGCAAGGCCCCGTAAGCGTCGCCCGGGTGCTCCGCGTGCAGCCAGTAGGCCCGGCGCTTGCCGACTGGGTCGAACTCGATGCCCTGGACCAGCCGCCCCGCGCCGAGGGCCCCGGACTTGGTGGCGTCGAGGAAGTCGGCTTCCAGCACCTGCAATTGCAGCGGCA
>VFQP010001190.1_pt1 | contig 36952 bp, 29 predicted proteins | sample 3512351 | NCBI WGS metagenome assembly VFQP01 (sample SAMN10412372, study PRJNA504923) | tailings metagenome | isolation source: Relicate 1 Philex TSF1 revegetated site | place: Philippines: Tuba, Benguet | collected 2017-08-29
CATCGCCGCCTGAGTTATAACGCACCGCGACGCGCATTTATCTCGCGCCGCATCACGCAGCGCAGGCTAAGGCCGCGCGGGCTCCAGCCTCACCGCCCTGCCCTCCAGCCGCGGATCCGCGCCGCCCTCCAGGCCCTGCGGCGTGACTTCGATCAGATGCGTGCCGCTGTAGAGGTCGGCCTCGACTACGTTCCAGCCGAGCTGGCGCAGTCCCTCGATGACTGCTGCCGGCATGCGCCCGCGTTCGGCTTCGATCGTGCCGGTGCGCGCGAACAGCGCGGGCGTCGCCAGCGCCTGCTGCGGGCTGAGCTGCCAGTCGAGCACGCCGATGATGCTGCGGGCGACCGAGGCGATGATGGTGCTGCCGCCCATCGATCCGGTGACCAGCACCAGCCTGCCGTCGGCATCGGTGACGATCGAGGGCGACATCGACGAGCGCGGCGCCTTGCGCGGGGCGACGGCGTTGGCGACCGGCTTGCCGTCGATCACCGGCTCGAAGGAGAAATCGGTGAGCTGGTTGTTGAGCCAGAAGCCGCCAGCCATGCGCTGCGCGCCGTACTCGGATTCGATGGTGGCGGTGAGCGCCACCGCATTGCCTTCGGCATCGACGATGGAGAGATGCGTGGTGCCGTTCTCCCGCATCGCGTTGCTGCCCCAGCGCTGGCGCAGGGCCTCGCCGGCCGGCGCGCCGATCGGGATCGCATCGCGGCTGCCGCGCAGATCGATCAGCGCGGCGCGCGCGTCGAGATAGTCGGGCGCTACCAGCGCTGCGGTGGGCGCCTCGACGAAGCGGTCGTCGGCCATGTAGTGGTCGCGGTCGACGTAGGACAAGCGGCTCGCCCACAGGAAGGCCGCCCAGTCGTCGATGTTCTGCGGCCCCTCGGGCACGGGCCGCGCACGCGCATACAGGCCGAGGATCGACAGCATGGCGTTGGCCGAACTCGGCGAGGGCACGGAACAAACGCGATATGCGCGGAAGGGCGCGCACAGAGGTTCAAGACGGCGCGGCGCAAAGGCGGCAAGATCGTCCAGGCTCAAAGTGCCGGCGCGCGGTTCACGCTGGGCGGCGGCGATGATCTCGTTGGCGATGCGGCCCTGCGTGAGCGCTCGCGCCCCCCGCTCGGCAATCGCACGCAGGCTGCGCGCGTACTCGGGGTTGCGCAGGCGATGGCCCTGCGGCCAGGGCTGGCCTGCGTCATCGAGATAGATCGAGCGCGCCTGCGGGTCAGCGGCGATCGCGGCGCGCCAGGTCTGCAGGCTGCGCGCCAGCCGTGAACCGATCACGAAGCCCTCTTCCGAGAGCCGGATCGCCGGCTGCATCAGCCGCGACCAGGGCAGCCGGCCGTGCGCTTCGTGCGCCATCGCCAGCATGGCCACCAGGCTCGGCGTGCCGATCGACAGCCCGCTGGCCTGGGCGATCTCGAAGGGCATCGGCTCGCCATTGGCCTGCAGGAACATGTCCGGCCGGGCGCCCATCGGCGCCCATTCGCGGCCGTCGTAGGCTTCGATCGCACCATCACGGGATCGGTAGTGCACCAGCAGGCCGCCACCGCCGACGCCGGAGGACTCCGGCTCGACCAGTCCGAGCGTCATCGCCACCGCGATCGCCGCATCCACCGCGCTGCCGCCCTCGCGCAGGATCTCCAGCCCGGCTTCGACCGCCAGAGGATCGGCGGCGGCGACCATGGCTTCGCCAGGTGCGGCCTCGGTGCGAACAGACTGCGCGCGCTGTGAGGGCTGCACGCACCCTGCGAGCAGCAGGAAGAACAGGCATGCCAGCAGCGAGCGTACGGAGGCGATGCTCATCGCGAGTCTCCCAAGCGTGGGCGTGCAGCATGTCAGGTCGGACGCGGGCTTGCCTCGCTTCGGCGCCGGGCAAAAGGCATGCCGAGCCCTTTCCGCAGGCGCGAGAAGGATCGCAGCGCCTGGTGCGCCGCAGGCGCACCCTACATCGCAGCACTTGTGCGCCAAAGGCGCACCCTACGTAGCAGCCCTCGTGCGCCAAAGGCGCACCCTACGTGGCGGCACTCGTGCGCCACAGGCGCACCCTACTTCTCAGCACTCGTGCGCCACAGGTGCACCCTGCGTCGCGGCCACCCACGCCACGCGCGCGCACCCGCTGCAGCATCGGCGCGTCGAGCACATGGCGACGGCCCCAGTCGCCCTCGCTGCCGATCACCTCGATCCAGGCCTGTGCCGATGCGTCCCAGCCCTGCGTCAGGCGCGTTCCCGTGATCTGGCGAAGCCGCGCACTCTAGCCCGGTCTGAGCGGGCGGCCAATCCGCATGGCACCGCGGTGTCGTGCCGGCACAGCGCCGGTAGTGCTCGACTTCGCCAGCACCAGGCAGGATCTGCGTCTCCCCATGCCCACAGCGCCCGCGATAAGCGACCATGCAGGCGCCCGCCCTGACCGAAGCCACCCATGCTCAAACGTCTACTCGCCGCCGTGCTGCCGCGCGCGTCCACTGCCGCGCCGAACGCGCAAGCCGTCGCCAACGCCATGGCCACGCTGGATCAGTTCGCGCCGGTACCCATGCACTGGTTCGAAGGCAGCCTGCTGCCCCTGCCCGACTGGAATCGCATCGCTGCCGAGGAGCCTGCGGATGCCGCGGAAGCAGCCCGCCACGACTGGTGGACGGCCGCCGCGGGCCATTGGCTGCTGGCGATGGGGCGCGAGCTCGATGGCGATTACCGCCTGCGGGCCAGCGCGGACTTCCTGCTGCTGTCGAGCCTGCCGGAGCGGCCGGCGCAGGTGTTCCTGCAGTTCTGCCAGGACGTGCATCGCTGGATCCTGCGCAACCTCGGCGACATCGCCAGCGACGCCGGCCACGGCAAGCATGTGGTCATGGTGTTCGAGGACGAGGACGACTACTACCGCTACATCAGCCACTACTACCCCGACGAGGGCGAGTTCGCGATGTCGAGCGGGATGTTCGTCCACGCCGGCTACGGCCATTTCGTGATGTCGCGCGGCGGTATGGAGCAGATGCAGCCCACGGTCGCGCACGAGCTGACGCACTGCCTGCTCAGCCATCTGCCGATTCCGGCCTGGTTGAACGAGGGCCTGGCCACCAATACCGAGGCGGCTCTGTTCCCGCAGCTGTTCGCGCCCTCGGCCCAGCTCTACCACCCGAGCGAGATGGCGCGTAAGCACGCGGACTTCTGGAATGCCGAGACCATCCAGGAGTTCTGGTCGGGCAAGTCCTTCCTGCGCACCGACGACGGCAATCTGCTGTCCTACGACCTGGCCCGCCGCATCACCGGCCGTGCAGCGCTGGCCGAAGAGCGCTTCCGCGCCTTCGTGCGGCATGCGCACCAGCGTGATGCCGGCCTTGGCGCCGAAGCGCATCTGGGCTTTCCGATCGCCGACCTGATCACCGCGATGCTCGGCGAGGGCGAGTGGACGCCGGACCCCTCGCGCTGGCACGAGGGCGTGGAGCGCGGGCAGTTCTGAGCGCGATTCGTTCCTTCTGTCAGAGCTGCTCGTCAGAGCTTCACGTCGAAGCTGTCCGTCAGTGCGTCTCGTCGCTGCCCAGGGCGAGAGCACTGCGGCACACCGATGCAGCGGCAAAGGGTGACTGGAAACCCTCGAAGCCGAGGGGCGGAGGCGGGCCTGCGCCCGCCTCAAGTGTCAGATCTGACAGCTGGTCGGCCCCTGCGCCACGGCGTAGTTTGGTGATGGCGATCACATTCGGTCGCCCACCATTCGTCCGGGAGCACCACCATGCCCAAGCCGCAGTCCGCGCTTCTCACCGCCCTCGTGGCCGCCTGCGGCCTCGCCGCCAGCGCCCCTATCGCCGCAGGGCCGACCGTGCCGACGGATGGCCTGCAGTACGTGCAGTCGAGCTGCGCGATCTCGGCACGCGAGTTCGGCACCTGGTTCGAGGACGGAAACATCGTGGCCGGCGGCGACGTCAAGTTCGCCGACAGCCTCGATTTCCCGGCCCAGCCCAGCGCCTGCGATTTCTACAAGTGGGCGCATCAGATGTTCCTGTGGATCAACTCGCCCGAATCCGGCGGCACCGTGCTGGACTCACCGGTGTTCTTCGATCTCGTCTTCGACGCCGCCGGCAATGGCACCTATGTGCGCAATGGTGCCGGTGCGCCGGGCAACCGCTTCAGCCTGCGCAGCAGCAAGCCGCAGCAGTTCCAGCCGGGCGGCCAGGCCGGCGGCAACGACACCCTGCTCAGCCTCAACGGCTCGCTGGTGTATTTCGCCACCCATGCGAACGATGTCTACGCGTGGTTCAACACCGCGGTGACCAATGGGGTGATCCCGGGCAGCGCCGCCTTTCCGACCACCCAGGCCGAACTCTCGCCGATCCTCGCCTACGCCAGCCAGAACGGCGACAACCTGCCCGACGGCAATGCCCTCACCCTTGAACTGAAGACCGCCTGGGTGGATGCCGCCACGGTGGCGAATGCCGCTGAGTACATCACCACGGTCGCGGCGGTGCCGCGCTACGTGCAGACCAGCAGCACCACCTGGACCATCGATGCGAAGCAGCCAAGCGAGGTCAAGACGCTCGCGCTCGTCGGCATGCACGTGGTCGGGCCGGTCAAGGGCCACCCCGAAATGGTCTGGGCCACCTTCGAGCACCGCGACAACGCGCCGGACAACGACTTCTACTTCAACAGCCTGTTCGGCCAGGGCATCGAGGTGCCCTACAACTCGCAGGGCGCGTGGAACTTCATGCAGAGCGGCGGTGCGCGCGAGGGCGCGCTGGTGGCGCAGATGACCGTGCAGAGCAACGGCAACCTTCAGGCCACCCAAGGCAACAGCATCCGCCCGAACAACGTCTACCGCGCCAACCCCTGGGGCAGTGCACCGACTGCGGCGTCCGCCGGCAACAACAGCCAGCTGATCTCGCTGAACTTCGACATCCGCCTGATGCTCGGCCTGGTGGACGACATGCGCGCCAACTACTTCCAGGTCGGCGCGCTGTGGACCCGGGACGGCTCGATCCCGAAGAGCGGCACCGACCCTGCGCTGGCGGGCTCGGCACTGCTGGCCAACACGACCATGGAGACCTACCACCAGGCGCAGCCGCCGGGCTGCTTCGGCTGCCACGCGGCGTCGAGCGGCAAGAGCCTCGACACCAGCCATCTGTTCTCGACGGACAACGTGCCGCTGGTGCCGAAGTCGCCCTGAGAGCCTCCCAGCCCCGCGCTGCGACGCGGGTGTTCCCGAAGAAGCATGGGTTCACCTGCTCGCGCTGCTTGTAGACACTCTCTTTCAGGTCAAGCCTCCTCGGCGGCGTATAGGCGTGCTCGCGACCCGCAAGCTGGGTACAGGCCGCAGGCTGCGTGCAGGGCGTTGGCTGCTATTGAGCCCCTCTCCCCCCGAGGGAGAGGGGTTGGGGAGAGGGGGCACACTCGCGGCAAGATCGCCCCCTCTCCCCCGGCCCCTCTCCCTCCAGGGGAGAGGGGAGCAAAGCACTCAATCGACGCACGGCGAGGGCAGCGAAGGAGTCCGTTGAATCACGGAGATTGGAGCGAAACACCCGGTTGACCGCACCACGCAAATCGGGGGCCCGTGTACCGGCTGTTTGGAACGAGCTTGCTCTCGACCCGCTGGGTGGGCACAGAGCGGCGGCCGCGGTCGCCTGCCAGCAGGCCCCTACAAACAGCCGGGGCGTCCTGCCAAAACCCGCCGGTTGCATGTGTTCTGTCTCTTGAGGGCGCCGCCCCTGCGTGCCGGCGACGGATCGACATGCCACCGAGGCGGACAGGGCCCATCTCCCGCGGACCCGCGCCGGCCGTTCGGTGCCGGGTCCGGGGGACTTGAGGGCGCGAGAGGCGCGGGCTCGCTGCCGATCGCGGCATACTCCGCGCATGCCTTCACCCCCACGCCCGGGCGCATCCGCCGCCGACCCTACAGCCGATCTGCGCAAGCGCCTGCGCGGCCTCGCGCCCGCCCACGTGGTGCGGATGCGTGAGGTCATCCGCCTGCATGCGGGCGGCGATCGCCGCGGCTTCGCGATGGCCCTGCTGCCGCTTGCCAGCGAGGCGCCCGAACACGCCGAAGTGCTGTACTGGCTCGGCGTGCTGCATTCGGAAAGCGGCGCGTGGGCGGACGCCATCGCCGTGCTGCGCCGCGCTTCAGCCCTGCGCGACGACGACTTCCGCATCTGGCTGCGGCTGGCGACGGCGCTGGCACAAGGCCAGGACTTCGAAGGCGCGGACCAGGCGTTCGCCCAGGCGCTTCGCTGTGCGGATACGGCACACGACTGCCTGGAGCTCAGCATCGAATGCGACCGTCACGGCCTGTACGCGCAGGCGCTGGCCGCCGCGGATGCGGCCCTGCAGCGGGATGGGCAGTCGGCGCGGGCACTGCTGCAGCGCACGCGCTGCCACAAGGCGCTGGGTCACGCCGAGGCGGCAGCGGCCGACTGTCGTCGACTGATCGCACTGGGCCGCGAAACGGCCCGCGCCTGGTTTGCCCTGCTCGATCTGAAGACGGTCCGCCTCGACGAAACCGAGCTCGCCCAGCTCGACGCGGCCGCGCGCAAGCCGGGGCTGCCTGCGCAGGAGCGCGAACTGCTCGACTTCGCGCTGGGCCACGCGCTGGAGGACGCCGGCGACCATGCCGGCGCGCTGGCCGCCTTCCAGCGCGCCAACGCCGCGGTTCGTGCCGCCACGCCCTGGAATGCCCAGGCGTTCGCTGGCCACGTCGAGGCCGTGCGCTCGGCCTTCGCCCCGGGCAGGACCACACAGGCGACGCCACAGGGCCGCGAGGTCATCTTCCTGGTCGGTCTGCCGCGCTCCGGCAGCACGCTGACGGAGCAGGTGCTGGCCGCGCATCCGCAGGTCGAAGGTGCCAGCGAGCTGCCCTATCTGGGCCAGGTGCTGGAAGCCGAGTCGCGCCGCCGCGGCCGGCCCTTCCCGGCCTGGGTCGGCGATGCCGGCAGCGAGGACTGGACGCGCCTTGGCAGGCAGTACCTGGACCTCAGCGCGCGCTGGCGGCGGGGGGCGCCGATCGCCACCGACAAGCTGCCCGACAACTGGCTCCACGTCGGTGCGATCCGGGCGATGCTGCCCGAGGCCCGCGTCATCGACTGCCGCCGCGACCCGCTGGAGACCTGCTGGTCCTGCTACAAGCAGCGCTTCGGCCCGGGACTTGCCGCCTTCAGCTACGGCTTCGACAGCCTGGGCTACTACCTGCACGCCTGCGAAGCCCTGGGAGACTTCTGGGCTCGGCAACACCCGGAACATGTGCGGGTGCAGTCCTATGAGGCCCTGGTTGCCGATCCGGAGGCGCAGATCCGCGCCCTGCTCGACTTCTGCCGGCTACCCTTCGACCCGGTCTGCCTCGACTTCCAGGCTTCGGCACGCGCCATCCGCACGCCCAGCGCCCTGCAGGTGCGCCAGCCGCTGCGCCGGGCTTCAGTCCGCGCCGCCGGCTACGGCGCCCTGCTGGACCCCCTACGCCAGGCGCTGGCAGTACCTCCCCTCGGCCGACCGGTCTGACGCGCGCCGTTCAGCAAACCCTCAGGACTGTGCACAGGCAAGCCGACGGGTGCTAACCTGCGCGGCGTGTCGGCGGGAGCCGACGCGCACACCGTTCCGGGGGGAAGGGATGCCGGCGCCGGATATCGCCATCACACTGCCTAGGGGGCACCAAAACCCATGAATTTCACGCCATTCGCCAAGCGGCGGGTCAGCCGCTCCGCGCTTCTCGTTCAGGCCGCCGCGCTCTGCCTCTGCGCCGCGCCCGCCCTGGCTGCCGTGGTTGACAGCGGCCCGGTCAACATCGCGATCCCGGACAACATCGACGGCATTTACTTCAACATCGTTACCGGCGCGTCCGGTACGACGGGCGGTGCCGTCGCCGGTTGGGACATCAACCCCTATTCCGCCGCTGCCGGCCAGTTCAACCTGTGGGGTCCGACGGCCAACACCTGGTTCAACCCGCAGGCCGTCATCACCGGCAACTACAACCTGCCGATCGGCACGGTGATCCAGGGCGCCGACACCGCTTTCTTCCGCCCCGGCGGTGGCACCAATGTCGGCACTCAGCTCACGCTCAACAGCGACCAGAACTTCGTCGGCTTCCGCTTCGTCAATGAGGCCAACGGCGGCCAGGTCCACTTCGGCTACCTGCAGCTGCAGGTGGGCGCCTCGGCCGGCACCCGCTCGATCGTCCGCTACTGGTACGAGGACGTCGCCGGCACGGCGATCACGGTTACCGGCCCGGTCGTCAACACCGCGCCGACCCTGACCTACAGCCCGACCACGGCGGCGGGCGTGACCTTCCCGGCAGGCGCTGCCGGTGCGGCCAACGCCAGCATCAGCATCACGGCTGCGGGCGCTGCCGGCACCGGCCAGTCGGCAGTCACCGGCTGCGCGATCTCGGGCGCGGGCGCCGCTTCCTTCGGCGCGGTGAGCACCACGCCTGCCAACGGCATCTTCAACAGCACCACCACCACTGGCTCGATCGATCTGACCTGTACGCGCGGACCGACCGCCGCTACCGCCAGCCTGTCGTGCACCGAGACCGCGACCCCGACCGTCATGGGCTCGCCGTTCACGCGCACCTGGGCGCTGAGCTGTCCGGCCGCAACCGCGGCCGTCACGCCAGGCACCGCCTCGGGCACCGCGGTCACCCTGCCGGGCTACAACCTGCCCAGCGGCGGTTCCAGCACCACGCTGAGCTTCACCGCCTCGGGCAGCGCGGCCACGGTGAGCTGCACGGCGACGGGCGCCGGCTTCAGCGTCACGCCCAACCCGCTGAACCTGGCCGTTGGCGTTGCCGGCAGCGTGACCGTGACCTACAGCGGCACGACCGCGGGCACCTTCACCGGCAGCCTCGACTGCACGACCAGCGGCACCGGTGGTCCCTTCACCTATCCGCTGAGCGTCACCGTGGGCGTGGCGACCCGCCCGGCCGTGGTGCCGACCATGAATGCGGTGGGTACCTGGGCGCTGATCCTGAGCGTGCTGGGCCTCGGCATGTTCTTTGGTGCGCGCGTCCGCGACTGACCTGCCTAAAGCGTGAATGCAAAGGGGCCGGCTGGAATCCAGCCGGCCCCTTTGTTTTGCGCGACGCCCACTTCAGCGGGTCCGATGCGCTTACCAGGCAGGCGAATGGTCCACGCCTGCAGGCCTGTCGTTGGACAGGCCAGAGCAATGTGCGGCGGCAAGCGCCGTCACCCGCTGCTCAGGGCCGCAGGCTCTGGCCCAGCAGCCAACCCGCCAGCAGCGCGGCGATCCCGCAGACCAGGGTCAGCGCAAGGTAGAACAGGGCCAGCCCGGGCCGCTCCAGCTCGCGCCACAGCAGCAGGCAGTCGACCATCAGCGCCGAGTACGTGGTGAGCCCGCCAAGCAGGCCGGTCATCAGCAGCGGCCGCAGCCAGGGTGCGACTTCAGGTTTTTGCAGCCAGACCAGCAGCAGGCCGGCGCCGAAGCTGCCGACCACGTTGACTGCGAAGGTGCCCCAGGGAAAACCGCTGCCCAGGGTTCGCAGCAGCCAGGCGCCGATCAGGAAGCGCGCGCCGGCGCCGAGCGCGCCGCCAGCCATCACCAGCCCAAGGCTGCTCCACGCGTTCATGCGTCGCCCCCCTCGCCGGCGGCCGACCCATCGCCGCGGGCCTCGGCACGCGCTGCACGCAGGGCGTCGAGTTTGTCCTTCAGCTTCAGCTCCAGTCCGCGCGCCACCGGACGGTAGTAGACCTGCTCGCCCACGGCATCCGGAAAGCCGGTCTGGTCCAGCGCCACGCCACCCTCGACATCGTGGTCGTACTGGTACTGCTGGCCGTAGCCCAGCGACTTCATGAGTTTCGTCGGCGCATTGCGCAGATGCAGGGGCACGTCCTGCGTGCCGGAGCCGCGGACCTCCGCTGCAGCGGCCTTGTAGGCGACGTAGCCGGCATTGCTCTTGGCGGTGCTCGCCATGTACAGCGTCACCTGGGCCAGGGCCAGCTCGCCCTCCGGGCTGCCGAGGCGCTCGAAGGTATCCCAGGCGTCCAGCGCCATCTGCTGCGCGCGCGGATCGGCAAGACCGATGTCCTCGATGCTCATGCGCAGCAGGCGACGTGCGAGGTAGCTCGGATCGCAGCCGCCGTCAAGCATGCGGCACAGCCAGTACAGCGCGGCGTCCGGGTTGGAGCTGCGCACGCATTTGTGCAGGGCCGAGATCTGGTCGTAGAACTGCTCGCCACCCTTGTCGAAACGGCGCGTGCGGTCGGCCAGCACCTGGGTCAGCGTGGCCTCGCTGATCTCGCCGCCCTCGCCTTCCGCCAGCTCGGCGGCAATCTCCAGCAGGGTCAGCGCACGACGCACGTCACCATCGGCGGCTTCAGCGATCAGCTGCAGATTCTCCTGCGATGCGCGCAGGCTGCGACCGCCGAGGCCGCGCTCGGCATCCGTCAACGCTCTGTTCAGCGCCTGCACGATCTCCGCCGGCGCCACGCCTTCGAGCACGTGCACGCGACAGCGCGAGAGCAGGGCCGAATTCAGCTCGAAGCTGGGGTTCTCGGTGGTGGCGCCAACGAACAGGATGTAGCCGCGCTCGATATGCGGCAGAAAAGCGTCCTGCTGCGCCTTGTTGAAACGGTGCACCTCGTCGACGAACAACAGGGTGCGCTCGCCGGCCTTGAAACGCGCCTCGGCTTCCGCGAGCACGCGGCGCACCTCGGGCAGGCCCGACAGCACCGCCGACACCGACTCGAATCGCGCGTCGGCATAGCGCGCCAGCAGCAGAGCCAGGGTGGTCTTGCCGCAGCCGGGCGGGCCCCACAGCACCATCGAATGCAAGCGCCCGCTCTCGACGGCACGTCGAAATGCGCTGCCCTGAGCCAGCAGGCGCGACTGCCCGACCACTTCCTCCAGCGCACGCGGACGCATACGCTCGGCCAGCGGCTTGAGCGCTTCAGGTTCGGCGAAGAGTCCGGGCTGGGTCATGAGGGCTGCGAGTTTAGCGGGCGCGACCGCTTCAAGCCCCTCCCCCCTGGAGGGGGAGGGGTTGGGGAGAGGGGGAGGACGCTCGCCTCACCCGCAAATCTAGCGGACTGCGGCGCAAGAACGCGCTGCATCCGCCGCATCGTTCAAACTCTCGCGTCCCCTCTCCCACCAGGGGAGAGGGGAGGACAGCACCGCAACCCAGAGCGGCTCTCCGACTAGCGCCTCTCAAGCCCGCGGTTCCTCCGACGCCCCTCAAAGGCGCTCTTCAACCGCCGCCCCTTCGAACTCCACCGGCGCCACCGCGCGCTCGTACTGCGCGACATCCAGCAGGCCGGTCTCGCGCGCCACCAGCACCGGCACCAGCATCTGCCCGGTGACATTGGTCATCGTGCGAACCATATCGATGACGCGGTCGATGGCGATGATGAAGGCGAGGCCCTCCAGCGGCAGGTTGGCGGCACTCATCACCAGGGTCACCATCACCGTCGCCGTGCCCGGTACGCCGGCGGTGCCGAAGCTGCCCAGCACCGAGGCCAGCAGGATGATGAAGTACTGCGAGGCCGACAGGTCGATGCCGAAGTACTGCGCGGTGAACAGGCAGGTCACGGCGGGGAAGATCGCGCCGCAGCCGTCCATCTTGATGCTGGCGCCCAGCGGCACCGCGAACGCCGCGTAGTCGCGATTGACGCCGAGGTTGGCGCTGACCGAACGAAGTGCCGCCGGCATCGAGGCGAAGCTCGATGAGGTCGCGAAGGCGATCTGCATGGCGCCCGCGGCCCCGCGGAAGAAGCGCAGCGGGTTGAGCCCGTGCGCGGCCAACAGCCCGCCATAGACGAAAACGATGTGGATGGCGCAGGCGACGAACAGCGCGATGACGTAGTTGCCCAGCGGCAGCAGACGCTCGAAGCCATAGGTGCCCACCAGCCCCGCGATCAGGCCAAAGGTGCCGATCGGGGTGACCTGCAGGACGAAGCGCGTCACCTGGATCATCAGTTCGCTGGCCTCGTTCGCCAGCAGACGCAGACGCTCGGTCTTCTCGCCGAGCTTGACCAGGGCAAAGCCGACGAGGCCGGCGAAGAAGATCACCTGCAGGATCTTGCCCTCGGCCAGCGCCATGAAGGGGTTGGCCGGCACCACGTCGAGCAGCACCTGCACCGGCGTCGGCAGCTCGCGCGGCTTCCAGTCCGCCGCGGGCGTCAGCGGCTCAAGGCCCGAGCCCGGCTGCATCAGCGTGGCCACGATCAGACCAACGCCCACTGCCAGCGCCGCGGTGATCGCGAACCACACGAAGGTGCGCGCCGACAGCGCCGCCACGCTGCCCTGCCCGTGCAGGCGTCCGATCGCCGAGACCACGGCGAAGAACACCAGGGGCGTCGCGATCATCTTGATCAGGGTGACGTAGAGCGAGCCCAGCGGCGCGAACCAGGTCGTCGCGGTCGGCCCCAGCAGCCAGCCCGCGAGCGCGCCGAGCACGAAGCCACCGGCGACGCGCTGCCAGAAGGGAATGCGGAACCAGGTGTCGATCAGTCGGGACATGCGTGGGTCTCAGTGGGTGCCTGCTTCATGAACTCTATCGCGGTGCAGCGGGAGAGCCTGTCCGCAATTCCGCCGCATCCTCGGCGCCAAGGCGTCTCAACTGTCGGGACAGTTGCGAAGCCTGAAGTCCCGCGGCTCTCACCCGCAAGCATGAGGCAGAGTGACCAGAGCGCTGAGGCGTGAAGCCCGAGGGCTCCCGGACCCTCTCCCCAACCCCTCTCCCACGGGGAGAGGGGCTGAGCTCGGCGGATCGAGCGTCACGGGAAGACTTGCGGCAAGCGATAGCGATAGCGATAGCGACGAGCCTGCAACAGGCTCAGCTCAGCCGAAAGCCCCTCTCCCCGTGGGAGAGGGGTTGGGGAGAGGGTCCGATCGAAGCGCAGAAGCCGCACCCGCGAAGACTCCAGACCGCACGCCCGCTGCCGAACGAAACTTCGACTTCCAAGGAAACCAATCCCAGCGTTCGCATCTTCGGAAGCATCAGCGCCGGGCGAGCGCCCGAAGCTTCCTCAAAACGGCTTCGCAATCACCAGCCAGATCGCGCCCAGCGCCAGGAAGATCGGCAGCTCGTTGAACCAGCGCAGCGCCTTCGAGCTCGGCAGGGTGCCGCCTGATTGCACGCGTTTCATCAGGCGCGCGGTGACGATGTAGTACGCGAACAGGAACGCCACCAGGGTGAGCTTGGCGTGCATCCAGCCACCCGCGACAACCCGCGGCCACCCGATCGGATCGATGCGGTAGCCCATCCAAAGCAGCAGGCCGAGCACGAGCAGCAGGCCGAACATCACATGCCCGAAGCGATAGAGCCGGCGCCCCATCAGCAGCAGGCGTTCGCGCACCGCGGGGTGATCACCGGCCTCGGCGAGATTGACCAGGATCCGAGGCAGATAGAACACCGCCGCCATCCAGGCGATCACGAACAGCAGATGCAGCGACTTGGTCCAGGTGTAGATCACGGCGAGCCATCCGCAGCTTGGAGAGGCCGCATAGGGTGGGCCCTGGCCCACCGCAGCTCAAGCCTGCCGGAAGTCGATGCACCGTCATCACAGGGCGTGCATGCGCGGGCCTCGCGGCCCGGCGCCGAGGACAGCGGAAAGCCATGCACGACAGTCGATCACCGACCCAGCGAGGGCGCATGCCTGCGCGCGCATCAGCGCAGGGCGGGCATCAAGGCGGGGGCGGTTCGGGGCCGTGGCGAGCGTCAATGCCACGGTGGGCAGGGGCCCACCCTATGCCGGCGTCATCACCTTCGCGCGGCCGCGTTGCGCAGGTTGGCGCCGAGCACAGCGAGGCCCATCGCGCTGCGTTTGGATCGCCGGAGGAGATAGTCGGAACGAGCGAGGACGCGCGACCGGCGAGAAGCTTCGAGGCCACGGTGGGGCAGGGCCCACTCCATCAACACAGGCGAAGCACCCGGCGCTTGCAAATCCCGAACCCCCAATCACCAATCCCGGCTCCCCTCACCTGAACCGTTCGCGCAGCTGCGACTCCAGCATGCTCACCGACTCGTAGGCGTTCACCACGTTGATCACCTCGGTCATGTTGGCCTTGGCCGCCTTGGCGATCTCGTGCAGCGGCTGCAGCTCACGCAGCATGCTGGTGGACACGCGAAAGGCCGCCGGATAGTCGCGGGCCAGCTCGATGGGACGCTCGATCCGGAAGCGGCCGGCCGGGTCGAGCTGGCTCGACAGCTTGCCGTTCGAGGTGAGGTAGCGCACCTGCCAGCGCAGCCGCAGCCAGGGCTTGGCCGGCGCGCGTGCGCGCACCGCCGCCAGCTCGCTGCTGGTGAGCTGCGAGAAGGCCGCACGCGGCAGCTCCTGCAGGCAGTACAGCTCCAGCGCCGGCAGCTCCGCGTCGGAGTGGTAGCTCTGGGTCACGGGATCGAGCACCAGCCAGGGCAGGCCGGGCATTTCGATGCGCTCCGGCGCGCCCAGCAGCGGCTGGGTGAGGTAGTCGATCAGCGGGAAGCTGCGCGTGTCCTTCGCCACCACGCGACGCAGCGCGGGATCGATGTCCGGCGCCTGCTCGTGCTCGCGCTTGCCGAGGCGTTCGGCCTTTTCGTCGATGCGCGCACTGGTGCGCAGGGTCGGGCCTTCGGTGTGCTCGATCGCGGTCTTCTCGTCGATGCGATGCGGCACCAGTCGCTCAGCAGTGTCAGCCAGGGGATCGCGCTTGAACAGTGCATCGACGTCGTGCGCGCCGAAGCCGCGCACGATGTCGGGCAGGCGCACGCTGGGCAGGCCGTCATCCGGCGCCGTGGCCGGGCTGTCTTCCAGATCGAGGTCGAAGAAGTTCTCGCCCTGGCTGACGACCTTGAGCGCGGGCGCGGCGGCCGGCGCCTGCACCGGCGGTGCGCACAGCAGGTTGACCATGCGCACGATGGCGTCGAGCTTCAGCGGCCGGCGCAGGGCCCAGTCGGGGCCGTCCTCGGTGCCGAGATCGACCACGCAGATGTAGGGCTTGGCGCTCTGCTGGGCCGCTTCGCGGGCGGCGCGCCCCAGCTCGGTCTCGGGGTCGAGCAGGATCAGGTCGGGCGGATCGGTGTCGGAAAAGCGCCAGCGTGACTTGAAGCGCGCGGCGCCCATGCGGAACAGCAGCCGCAGGCGCGCGATTTCCTCCTCGCTGCAGCCCACGGCGTCGATGATCTTTTCGGCTTCCTGCATGGACTGTTCGCAAACCCTGTGTGTCTGGCCCGGCCGCCTGCCGAGCCCCTGCTGAATGGACGCGCCGCTGCGGCGACGACGCCCGACTTTCCTACAATGCCGCGATGAAGCCAAGCGCCGAACTCCACCCCGCCGACACCCTGCTCGCCCGCGCCCAGGCCGCCTTCGCCGAGCGCCGCGATGCCGAGGCCCTGGCGGCCGCGGGCGAAGCGCTGGCGCTGCGTCCCGGCTGGCCGCCCGCCCTGCTGCTGCAGGCCAACGCCGCGCTGCGGGCCGATGACCTCGACAGCGCCATCGACGCCTTGCAGAAGCTGTGCCAACAGGCGCCACCGGCGCCGCCCCTGCTGAACGCGCTGGCCACGGCGCTGAACAATCGCGGCAGCCGCGCCCGCCGGCGTGGCGACGGGGCTGCCGCCCTGCTCGATTTCGAGGCCGCACTGGCGCGGGTGCCACAGCACCCGCTCGCCGGCTTCAACCGCGCGCTCTGCCTGCTGGCGCTGGAGCGACGCAGCGAGGCGGAAAGCGCCCTGCGTGCGCATCTGACCCAGCACCCGCAGGACCTGGAGGCCGCACTCGAACTGCAGCTGCTGCAGCCCGACTCCATACAGCATCGGCAGGCCGTTCACACCCTGCTGGCCGCGCCCGGCGCCGACGCGCTGCCGGACGAGCTGCGCCTGCGCGCCGAGCTGATCGGCCCCGAGCCCGCCCGCGCCCTGCCCCTGCTGCAGACGCTGCCCGAGCCCGCGCAGCGGCGCTGGGCCTGGACCGTCGGCGAGGCCCTGCGCATGGACAACCACGCCGAGGCCGCGCGCGCCGCCTATGCCTGCGGCGCCAACACGTCCGATGCACCGCTGCGCAACCGCCTGGCCGCCGCGCTGTCGGCGCCGATGGTGGCCGACAGCGCGCAGGCGGTGACCGAAACTCGCCGCGCGCAGCATCGTGCGCTGGCAGCCCTCAACGCCGAACTGCAGCAGACCCCCGCCACCGCGCAGACCCTCGACCGGCTGGCCTGGAGCCACTTCGCCCTGGCCTACATGGGCGAGGATGACACCGCGCTGATGCGTGAACTCGGCGCGCTGATGCAGGGCGCCGCGCAGGCCGTGCTTCCGCAGTTCGCTGATCCGCCACCCTGCGCCCATCCAATGCGTGTCGTGCTGGTAGGCAGCGTGTTCCGCGACTGCACCGCGGGCGCCTACTTCGGCGGCTGGATCGGCTGGCTGCGCGATGCCGGGTTCGAGGTCGTGGTCTACCAGCTCGGCCCGCGCCGCGACGCCGAGACTGCGCGCATGGCCGCAGCCGCCAGCCGCTTCCACTACATCGATGAGGCCACGCCGCTTGGGTCTGTCGCCGAACAGCTGCGCGCCGAAAGCGCGGGGCTGATCCTCTATCCCGAATTGGGCATGGACTCGCGCCTCTACCCGCTGGCCGCGCTCAGACTGGCGCGCCGCCAGGCCATGGCCTGGGGGCATCCGGTGACCTCGGGCCTGCGCAGCCTCGACGCCTGCTTCAGCTGCGCGGAGATGGAGCCCGCCGACGCCGCGCAGCACTACATCGAGCCGCTGCGACTCCTGCCGGGCCTGGGCGTGGACTACCGGCGCCCACCGCTGCCGCCGCCTGCGAGCCGCGCTGAACTCGGCCTGCCCGAACGCGGCCCGCTGCTGCTGGCACCGCAGTCGCTGTTCAAGCTGCACCCCGACAACGACCCGCTGTACGCCGAGCTGCTGCAGCGCCTGCCGCAGGCAAGCCTGCTGCTCTTCGACGACCGCCCCGCCTGGCGCGAAGCGCTGACGCAGCGCCTGCAGCGCGCCGGTATCGACACCGCACGCCTGCACTGGCTGACCACCGGCAGCCGCGCCCGCTACCTGCAGATCAACGCCGCCTGCGACCTGATGCTGGACAGCCGCCACTTCTCCGGCGGCAACGCCAGCCTCGACGCCCTGCAGGCCGGCCTTCCCGTGCTCACCACGCCCGGCCGCTTCATGCGCGGCCGCCAGACCGCCGCGATGCTGGGCCGCATTGGCCTGCGCGAACGCCTGTGCGTGGACGACCCCGCCCAACTCGCCGACCGCGCCGTCGAGCTCATCGAATCCGGCGAAGCGCAAGCCCTGCGCAGCGCGCTACCGCAGCGCCTGCCCGACCTGTTCGAGGCCGAAGCCGCACGCCGCGCCTTCGTCGAGCACATCCAGCAGCTCACGTCGGACGGCGTCTGACCCGCAGACACCGACCGCGCCCCCGGCAGCAGCGTGAATCAGGCCTTGTCCGCATAGGGTGGGCCCTGGCCCACCATGAGCTCGACACTCGCCCCGCCCACTCGCAATCCACACGCGCTCCGCCAAGCCCGCCCCATGCTTCAGCCTCGTGGGCACGCCCAAGCCAAGCGGTGCGCCACAGGCGCACCCACCGTGTGCAAAGCCCCCGGCTTCGCCCTCCCGACAGCGTCCTTCGCAGCCGTAGGGTGCGCGTGTCGCGCACCAACGCCCACGACCGCCCCATCTCTGGCAAAGCTCCCGGCTTCGCCCCCCCGACGGCATCCTTCGCAGCCGTAGGGTGCGCGTGTCGCGCACCAACGCCCACAACCGCCCCATCCTTGGCGACGCCCCCGGCTTCGCCCCCCCACGGCGTCCTTCGCAGCCGTAGGGTGCGCGTATCGCGCACCAACGCCCACGACCGCACCATCCTTGGCAAAGCCCCCGGCTTCGCCCCCCCGACAGCGTCCTTCGCAGCCGTAGGGTGCGCGTGTCGCGCACCAACGCCCACGACCGCCCCATCTCTGGCAAAGCTCCCGGCTTCGCCCCCCCGACGGCATCCTTCGCAGCCGTAGGGTGCGCGTGTCGCGCACCAACGCCCACAACCGCCCCATCCTTGGCGACGCCCCCGGCTTCGCCCCCCCACGGCGTCCTTCGCAGCCGTAGGGTGCGCGTATCGCGCACCAACGCCCACGACCGCACCATCCTTGGCAAAGCCCCCGGCTTCGCCCCCCCGACAGCGTCCTTCGCAGCCGTAGGGTGCGCGTGTCGCGCACCAACGCCCACGACCGCCCCATCCTTGGCGACGCCCCCGGCTTCGCCCCCCCACGGCGTCCTTCTCAGCCGTAGGGTGCGCGTGTCGCGCACCAACGCCCACGACCGCCCCATCCCTCCCTTCCCGCCCCCGCTAGAACACGCGCCACCCACCCGGCCGTGCAAACGGCACCGCGTCTCCACGACCAAAGCCACGCCCCACATCGCCACGCGCGCACCCATAATCGGGCCTTCACCTCACGCCCACGCGCACCGCCATGCCCGCCCTGACCAACCCCGGCTCGACCAACGCCACCTCGCCCAACGCGACCCTGCCGAACAACACGCGCATCCGCCGCATCACTGCCGCCGATGACCCCGCGGTGGCCGAGATCATCCGCACCGTCATGCCCGAATTCGGCGCCGATGGCCCCGGCTTCGCCATTCACGACCCCGAGGTCGCGGCCATGAGCGAACACTACGCCGCCCCCGGCCACGCCTACTTCGTTCTGGAGCGCGACGGCCGCGTGATCGGCGGTGGCGGCATCGCGCCGCTGGCCGGCGACGTGGCCGGCGTCTGCGAGCTGCGCAAGATGTACTTCCTGCGCGAGGCCCGCGGCATCGGCGCAGGCGCCGCGATGATGGCCGTCTGCCTCGACTACGCCCGCGAAGCCGGCTACCGCCAGTGCTACCTCGAAACCCTCACCGGCATGGACGCCGCCGCCAAGCTCTACGAGCGCAGTGGCTTCACCCGCATTTCGAAGTCCATGGGCGCCACCGGCCACTTCGGCTGCAACCGCTTCTACCTGCGCGAGCTCTGAGGTGAGCGCGCCCTTCGACCGCCTGCTCTGCGGCCTGCGCGCCGCCACGCTCGCCGACGACAGCGGCTACGGCCTGATCGAAGACGCCGCCATCGGCATCCGCGACGGCCGCATCGCCTACATCGGCCCGCAGGCGAAGCTCAGCGCCGAGCAGCGCCGGGACGCCCGCGAGATCGAGCTGTTCGACAACGCACTCGCGACACCCGCCCTGATCGACTGCCACACGCATCTGGTGTTCGGCGGCAACCGCGCCCGCGAATTCGAGATGCGTCTGAACGGTGCCAGCTACACCGAAATCGCCCAGGCCGGCGGCGGCATCCTGAGCACCGTGCGCGCCACCCGCGAAGCCAGCGAAGAGCAGCTGCTCACCGCCGCCCTGCCCCGCGCCCGCGCGCTGATGCGCGACGGCGTGGCGACCATCGAGATCAAATCCGGCTACGGCCTCGACCTCGACACCGAGCTGCGCATGCTGCGCGTGGCGCGACGACTCGGCGACGTGCTGGGCATCAGCGTGCGCACCACCCTGCTGGCCGCCCATGCCCTGCCGCCCGAATACGCCGGCCGCGCCGACGACTACATCCGCCACGTCTGCACCGCCATCCTGCCCGCCGCCCACAACGAAGGCCTGGTCGACGCCGTCGACGCCTTCTGCGAAGGCATCGGCTTCAGCCCCGAACAGACCCGCCGCGTGTTCGATGCCGCCACCGCCCTCGGCCTGCCGGTGAAGCTGCACGCCGACCAGCTCAGCAACCTCGGCGGCGCGGCCCTGGTCGCCGACTACGGGGGCTTAAGCGCCGACCACATCGAGTTCACCGACGAAGCCGCCGTGGCCCGCATGGCCGAACGCGGCACCGTCGCCGTGCTGCTGCCCGGCGCCTTCCTGTGCCTGCGCGAAACCCAGCTGCCCCCCATCGACGCCCTGCGCCGCCACCGCGTGCCCATGGCCGTCAGCACCGATCTCAACCCCGGCACCTCGCCGCTGATGTCCCTGCGCCTGGCCATGAACCTGGCCTGCACCCTCTTCCGCCTGACCCCCGAAGAAGCCCTGCGCGGTGCGACGGCGAATGCGGCGAAGGCGCTGGGGCTGGCGGATCGGGGGCGATTGGTGGAAGGGATGCGGGCGGATATCGCGGTGTGGGGGGTGACTGAGCCTGCTGAGTTGAGTTATTGGATGGGCGCATACGAGTCGAAGACTAATCTCTACACTACCCAGATCGACAAGCTGCGCGATCGAAACGGAGCTCCGACATCATGATGAAGTCATTCAGAATAAAGAATCTTCGGTCCATCGAGGATTCTGGCGATATCCAGATTAGACCAATCAACATACTAGTCGGAAAGAACAGCGCCGGGAAAAGCACCATCGCAAGATCACTACCTCTACTCCGGCAAAGCATAGAAAGCGCCACCAAAGGACCCATACTTTGGTACGGACGCCTCGTAGACTTTGGCGATTTTCGCAATGCAACTTGCTCGACATTTCCGCATCGACCGATATCCCTCTCGTTCATAATGGACCTCTCAGGAAGACCCCGAAAAACAAGAAGGAGCAACAACTCCCCTATATTCAGTCCTATGTCAGATCAAGCTGAGTTCTATGGCCCACTGCAGAACGTGCGGCTCTCCATCTTAATTGGCGCAGGCGATCAGGCGACGGCCGGGGAACTCAGAAAGGTCCAACTGGACTTTGGTTCTGATGAAGTCTGCATAGACCTAGCAGGAGATATCATCAAAGCGGTGTCAGTCTCAGGCGTCGCAGTGGATCTAGGGCCGGGAAAGTCTTGGTTTTCAGACAAAGGGAAGATTCTGCCGCTACTGGGCGTAGCACGAACAGAAACTGTCGAGAAAGACAATCAGAAGCATGAGTTCTTGGTTCAAGAAATAACTCCATTTAGAAAAGAGCTTTTTGATGCTGTGTCGCCCTTCTTTCACGGCAACACCGGCACAGAGAAAATCGCGGCCTTCGTCCTAGGCTTACAGTATGCAGACGAAAAGCACTTCTACGAACAGTTGCGAGCCACATCCTATGCGACCACTTACTTGAACACGAACGTTAGCCTTAGAAAGCCCGGCAACAGAGACATTCGAAAAATAAGGCATCTTGTGCTTTTGGCAAACCTTTCGCGAATTCTGCTCAGAATCGATAACGAGATCGCAGCCTTCGGAAGATCTGTACGATACGTTGAACCGGTCAGAGCAATCGCTGAAAGATACTATCGATTGCAGGATTTAGCGATAGACGAGATTGACTCACGAGGAGGAAACGCCGCAATTTATTTAGCATCGCTAGACAACGAGGCGAAACAAGCACTTTCTCACTGGATGTCTTCGAACTTCGGCTTCCATGTCTACGTCGAACACGGATCAGGTCATGTTCAAGTCAAAGTTGCGTCAAACGACAATGGCGGCAAGAACATCGCAGATCTCGGCTTTGGCTACTCACAACTACTTCCAATAATCCTGCAGATCTGGGACTCCACAAAGAGAGGCCAGCAGCGGAGCCCAAACCAAACTGACAGGCCACTCCTCGTTATCGAACAGCCTGAGCTCCATCTTCACCCTCAGTACCAAGCGAAGATTGCTGATGTCATAGCGTCCGCAATGAATGCAAAGGACAACATGACGAGCGGAGTCTTCATTGAAACGCACAGCGAGCATCTTATAAACAGACTTGGTCAGCTAATAGGAGATGGCAAGATCTTCGGCGCCGACGTACAGATACTAATTGTTGAGCAGTCAAAATCAGGGACATCCACAGTTAAGCGCGCGGAGTTCAATCAGAACGGCTTTCTCGATTCAAATTGGCCGTCTGGTTTCTTTGTCCCGGAGCACATGGGATGATCCTGCACCTCAAGAACCTGAGCTCGCGCCCCTTGGACCCAAAGGAACTGACTGCGCTAGGCAATCTGGCGACGTGCTCAAATCAGGGATATCACGTCGTTTCCGGCGATAGGCCATCGCTGGATTTTGCCTCTGAAATTGATTCACTCTCAGAGTCTGCGCGAAAAACCTATGCGCGACTCAGCCTCGAACTGACGCAAAATTGGTCATTTCTTGCCACCCAGCCGCGACTCATTGTCTCCCCAAGACCAACCGGGTCGGAGGTTCCGTTAGGCAGATTCGTCGACTTCGAGACCTGTCAGCAAACACAACTACTGACGGAGGATCTGACGGATGCCGAGGTAGTCTTGGAGCTCGCCAAGGCGCGCCTTAGGAGCTCAACAAGCGCCTTTACATTGAGGGCGCGCTCGCTCAATGGCGGTGGGGGCAGCATTGCACGCGGCCTAAAGCGAGCCGCGAGGCAGCTCCAAGCTCCACTTGTCTGTATTGTGGACTCAGATAGAAAGTTTCCACACGACGCTGTGGGCTCCACAGCCCTAACCTGCGGGCGCGAGGCGGCGAGCGTTTCAAATTCCGGTCTTTTCAGGTATTTTGTGATCGAGGCCAGAGAGATCGAGAACATATTGCCGATCGAGCTACTGAAAGAGTGTGCAAAAGTCCTTGAAAGAGAAAAACAAGAGGAGTTAGCGCAAGCGATTCTTGAGGACAGGAATTTTCTTGATTTTGCGAGCCATAAGCACGGCGACTCTCTATGCCAGATGCGAGATCGAGCGAACGTAAAAGCGAACGATTTAGGAATGGCCGCTCTACTCAAAGTGTCCCCCAAGGTCAGAGGTTCCGCTAGAAGGTGCAATCATTGTGGGTCCCACACTGAGTGCATCACTTTTCCCGCCTTGGGACACAAGCTTTTGGATCGAGTGGCCGAAATCCTGTCAGACGCAGCGTTCGCATCCGACACAGAGAGTTGGCATTCAATCCTGAAAAGCCTAACAGGCGTAGTTTCTGAAGCTGCGCTAGCGAGCCACCCCGTACGGCTTTAGGGATTTTGACGCCCATGGCCTCATCATGTTTGGCCCGCCTGTGGAGCCTTGACAACACCACCCGCATCGCCCCCGCCAACCTACCCATCCCCGTCACCCGCGAAGCCGCGGTCGATGCAGCTGTCACCGCCATCGCCGAAGCCGGCCGCCAGGGCGCGCTGATCCTCTGCTTCCCCGAGTGCTTTATCCCCGGCTATCGATGGCCGGGTGCGGTAGTGCCGGCGCCGGAGGCGGGCTTTCTTGCGCAGGCCGTGCGCGCGGTAGCCGGTGCCGCGAAGACGGCCGCTGTGGCCGTGATCCTCGGCACCGAGCGCATCACCGAACGCGGGCTGCAGTTCAGCGCCTGCGTGATCGGTGCCGATGGCGAGATTCTCGGCTGGGAGGACAAGGGCCAGATCGATCCGGACGAAGAGCCCACCTACCCCGCCTACGGCAGCGAGCGGCAGGTGTTCACCGTGGGCCCACTGCGCTTTGGCGTGGTGATCTGCCACGAGGGCTGGCGCTATCCCGAGACGGTGCGCTGGGCGGCGCGGCGCGGAGTGCAGGTCCGCTCATCCGATTGCCGCCGTCGTCGCCGGCCCGGTCAGGCGCATGACATGCACCACAGGGCCCGCGCTCGTCACGCTTGAGAAGGGCGGTCGTCCGCAGGAACAGGCGCGCGACCCATTGCATCGGGCGGAAATTGTGCATATATCTGGCACACAGCCAGCAGGACCGCCCCGATGAACGCCGTCGCCTCCGACTTTCCCAGCTTCCTCGCCTCGCTCAAGGCGCCCGGCTCGCGCACCGCGCTGTCGCCACTCAAGCTGGCGGACGCGCTTGAGCTGCCGTTGCAGAAGTTCGCTGCGCTGGCGCGCGTGCATCGCAACACGCTCAGCCAGACGCCGACCTCGCCCAAGCTGCAGGACGCCATGATCGACGTGGTGCGCGTGCTGTCGGCGGCGCATGCGCTCGCAGGCGACACCGATCGCGCGCTGTTCTGGTTCCGCAACCAGCCCATCCCGGAGTTCGACCATCTGACCCCGATGCAGCTGGTGGAGCGCGGCAAGGTTCAGGCCTTGATCGATTACATCGAGTCGATCAACGCCGGTGCCGCCGGGTGATCCTGATAAGGCTCGAAGGGCCGGCGCACTTCTTTCGTGCACACACCCCCGAGTGGGCAAGCCAGCCACTGAGCGGCGCCGGTGCCGCCAACAAGGGCGGGCGGCTGAATCGCCCCGGCGTGCATGCGCTCTACCTGAGCGACAGCGCCGAGACGGCCATCGCCGAGTACCAGCAGCTCTCGCCCCTGATGCCGCCGCTGACGCTGGTGACCTACGAAGTCGTGCTGCACCAAGTAGTCGACTTCAGCGCTGGCTTCGATCCAGCCCGCTGGTCGCCGCTTTGGCAGGAGCTGAGCTGCGACTGGCGGCGGCTTGCGTTCTATGAGGACACCGAGCCGCCGAGTTGGGTGCTGGCGGATCAGGTGCTGAGCGCAGGTGGTCGCGGCGTGCTGCTTCCGTCGCAGCGCGCCGCGGGCATGAACCTGGTGGTGTATCCGGATGCGCTGACGCCGGAGGATCGTCTGTCGGTGTACGACCCGGCGCAGCGCCTGCCGCGGGATCGCACGAGCTGGGCACGCCCTCAGGAGTGAAACGCCTCTACGCTGTCGATGCACCCGCGTAGGATGGCAAGCGGCGCCAGGGTATAGAGCGTTGCAGTTGCCCTGACTTGCGCGCGCTACGTGTTGCGGCAGGCGTTTCCGCAGCGATCGACCAGATACGCGGGCGACCGCATCGCGGCACCTGAGCGGCGCCTCTGAGAACACTTGCACGGCTGTCCATGACCACCACTCGCATCGCCCTCGCCAACCTCCCCATCCCCGCCACCCGCGAAGCCGCGGTCGATGCCGCCGTCGCCGCCATCGCCGAAGCCGGCCGCCAGGGCGCGCTGATCCTGTGCTTTCCCGAATCCTTTATCCCCGGCTATCGGTGGCCGGGGATGGTGATGCCGGTGCCGGAGGCGGGCTTTCTTGAGCAGGCTGTGCGCACGGTGGCGGCTGCGGCGAAGGCAGCGGGCGTGGCAGTGATCCTCGGCACCGAGCGCATCACCGAGCGCGGGCTGCAGATCAGCGCCTGCGTGATCGGTGCCGACGGCGAGATCCTCGGCTGGCAGGACAAGGGCCAGATCGATCCGGACGAAGAGCCCACCTACCCCGCCTACGGCAGCGAGCGGCAGGTGTTCACCGTGGGCCCACTGCGCTTTGGCGTGGTGATCTGCCACGAGGGCTGGCGCTATCCCGAGACGGTGCGCTGGGCGGCGCGGCGCGGGGCGCAGGTGGTGTTCCATCCGCATGCCGCCGTCGGCGAGCCCGGCGGCTTTCGCCCGCAGACCTTTGCCGACCCGGCAGGCAGCTTCCACGAGATGGCGGTGCGCTGCCGCGCCGCCGAGAACACCGTCTACTTCGCTTCGGTCAATTGCGCCAGCGATGGCGTGCCCATTACTTCCGCGATCGCTGGTCCTGATGGCCAACTCGTGCGTTGGCAGCCGCATGGGGTGCCGGGGTTGTTGGTGGCGGATCTGGATTTGACTGCGGCGACCGGGTTGCTGGCGCAGCGGTGCAGGGTGTCGGGGGTGTAGGGGTTTCTTGGTCTTTGGGCTTGCGGGGGTTTTTGCGACGGGGTGGTGGAGTCTTGGCGAGGACCGGAGCGGGCGCGTCGCTCATGGTGGGCCGGGGCCCACCCTATGGGCGCGCGGGCTGTTGCTGGCGCGGCGATGCAGCAAGGCGCGCCGCCGGCCTCTCAGCCGGAACACCTCCACGGCTCATCCATGAGGACCACCCGTGAACGCACGCGCTTCGTCGACCCGCGGCGAGCGGCGCAGGCCGCAGGGCGTTCAACGGATCACGCGCGCCAGTGCTGGACGCTTCTGTACATGGGGCTGCCGCAAAAGGAGTCGCGGAGCTGCAGATGCGCACTTCTGCCGCATCCCTCCAACCCGGCGGCTCAGGGCTGGGTGCGCCGAAGCGCTTCCAGCTCGCCAACGGCGGCCCATTCCCGGAGTTTGAGGCGGGCGCCAATGCCCTCGTGCCGCGCCAGGATCGCGCTCCACGCGTCCGGGGACAGCGTCGGCAAGTCCCACGCATCGCGCCAGGTGTCGACGGTGCCCACAAGCTCAGCGAACTGCTCGGGGGTCACCGAGGGCTGCTGGCCTGCGGCATGGCGGACCTCGGGAACTTCGTCCGCCAGCAGCGCGGCAATCAGCTCGGCCGGGGTGCCGTGGTTGACCGCCGCGATTTCGCGCAGCTCGGGCGATTTCGCCTTGGCCAGGGCGCGGAAGTAGGCCTCGCCCGCCAGGCCTGCCAGCGAGGCCGCCTCGCTCGCGATACCCCCGCGGCTGTACCAGGCGGCGACTGCAGTCTTGACCTGGTCAGCGTCGGCATGGGCCTGGCTGAGCAGGCTCAGCACCACGTCCTCGACATAGCCATGCCGCGCGATGAGCGCATCGATGGCGGGCTTCGGCAGGTCACGGCGGTTCAACAGGCGGTCAGAGAGGTCGGAGTGCTTGCTCAAACCGAGCCGCAGCGATTCGCGCATCAGCGCGATCACCACCTCCGGGTCGAGCGTGTCGTTGGCGGCAAGATCGGCCAGCGCCTCCACACCTTCGCGCTCCGGGGCCTTCAGGCTGAGCTCAAGCACACGGCGCTGGCGATCGGGCGACAGCCCGCGATTGAGCCCCAGCCGCACGGGTGCCCTGCCCGCCTCGGCTGCCAGCGCCAGCAGCCAGTCGGCGAACTCGGGCGCAGCCAGCCGAAACAAGGGGTGGTCATCAGCGTCGCCCTGCTGCAGCAGCTCGATGCGCTCTGCCTGCTGCGCGCCCGTCAACCCCACGAAAGCGTATGCGCGCGCCCTGCCATCCATATTCGGCATTGAGAGGATCCGATCGATCAGCTGCACGCGCTGCGCCGCGCTCATGCGCGCCGGCTGCGCATCCAGTGCCTGCCGCCAAAGCGACTGGGCCAGGTGGATATGGCCCTCGCGATCCATGCGCGGCAGCAGGGCGTCGACCTCTTCGAGGCTGAGGCTGGCGTGGGCAAGCGCATTGGCGAGATGGCGATCGGCGGACGCGATCAGCGGCGCCAGTGCCTCGGGCTCCAGCGCCAGCACGTTGAAGCCTTCGACCAGAACGGCGTGGCGCACGGCGGGCTCCGAATCCTCGGCCAGCAGGCGGATCAATGCGATCGGCGGATCGGTGCGCTTGGCCAGCGCCGCGCGCACCTCGGGGTCAGTGCTGCGGGCGATGCGCTCCAGCGTGGCCTGATCGGCATTGGGGTCGGCCGCCAGGCGCTGCGCCATGCCCGCCTGCAGGCTGTCGCCAGCGTGCGCCTGAGCGATGGCGGGATGCGTATCGGCCAGCCACTCCAGCACGATGGGATCGCCACCGCGGGCCAGTGCCTCGGCCACGGCCGGGCTCAGCACTTCGCGTGCGGCCATCAGCTGGTCGACCAGGGGATCCTTGCCGACCAGGGCCAGCAGGCTGGCGTCGTCGGCTTCGAAATCAAACGCAGCTTCCAGCCACTGCGGCAGCTCGGCGGGTGCCTCGGTGTCGCGCAGGAGGGGGCGACCTTCGTGCATGGCGCGGCGCAGTCCGTCTTCATCGACGCGCACCCAGTAGGCGCTCTCTCCCTTTTCCACAGGATCGCGGAACCCCGCCGAAGCCAGGAACTCCGGACGCAGCCGACGCAGACCGTTCTCGTGCCTCTGCTTGTGCGCAGGCTTCATCTCTTCCGCGCCGCGATAGCGATCATCCAGCTGGAAGCCAAGCTCGCCCGGCTGGTAGCTCGCGTCCTTGTCGGAAACGATCAGGCCGGCGGCACTCAGCGCGCCGCCCACCTTGAAGGTGAAGTCGTTGTAGACCGTCGCGATCACGCCCTCGACCTGAAGGTCGCCATTCACGTGCAGCGAGGCGAAGCTGTAGATGTGCTGGGCCTGCATGTCGCCCAGCACGGCAACGATGCCGTAGGGCAAGTCGTGGTCATCTTCGTAGACGCCATCCACCCGAAGGTCGCCGCGCACCAGCAAGCGGCCGCTGGGCGCGAAGTGCCCGGGCACATGCAGATCGCCATCGTGCACAAGGAAATCGCGGTCCTTGAAGTCGTAGAGGATATTGCCGCTGCCCAGCAGCTGGGCGATGCCGGCGCGCTCCTCCTCGGTGGCGGCGCGAAGGCCGGGGAGCTCAGTCGTGGAGATCCAGGGAGTCGCACAGGCGACGCTCGAAACATTCGCAAGGACGGACATCAGCAAGACACTCCATGCACGCATTGAAAGAACTCCCACTCGATGGACGCAAGGGCGCCGGGCGAAACAAAGACTTGTGACAGCGGCCAAGGCCTACCTGCATTGGGGGGCCGCCCAGCGTGAGGTTGGCGCGCCCGTCTGGCCGCAGCGATCACGACTCTTGATTGAGCGCATCGCACGGCAGTCCGTCATCGGGCAACGGCGGCCTCCGCGCGGCTTCAGCCTCACGCGAACGGACGAATCAACGTGTGCCATTCGCTGCCGTCGAAGGCGTTGACAGAACGCTGACCTGCGATCACCAGCAGGCCCTCATGGGCGTCCATGTGGCCGGTATAGACGATGTCGCCGCCCTTGTGGGTCGGGCGCCGCAGCTGCTCGCCGTCCCACACCCGCAGTTGCAGCGACGAGCACAGCCACAGCTTGCCGTCGAACCAGCGGCTGTCGTTGAACAGAACACTCGAACTTCCACGATGCAGCAGCTTCCAGCTGTCCTCGCGCCCCACCCAGAGATGGCCGCCTTCGCCAGAGATGTAGACCTGGCCGTCTGGCGCCACCGTCACCGTGCCCAGCTGCTTGTTGCTGGGAAAGTCGCACTGCCGCCAGCGGCTGCCGTTGTAGTGCCAGACATCGCCGTGGCCACCGACGGCATACATGTCGGACTCGGTGAGGCCGTGGAGGTCGTTGAAGCCGTATCTCGAAGCGCTCTTGAGTTGATCGTCCGTAAGGCTGGTCAGCTGACCCGTGCATAGCTTCCACAAGCTCGGCCCCTCGCGACGAAAAGCACTTCTGTACCGTCCAACGGCGTAAGCCATGCCTCCGACGCGCGCAATCCGATTGATCGAAAGAGACTTCGAAGGAGTGCTCCGAGCCTGAGGCTCGATTTCTTCAATCGCAGCGTAGTCGCGACTCGCAGCCCAAACACTGCCGACCGGATCGCGTGCAGTGCACAAGGTAAGGCTCTCTGGAAGATCACTGGCGCCGATCCGCGGGAAAGGCATGCCGGTATCGAACTGGTCGTAGCCGCTGACACCAGTACGAAGATTGAAGTAGAACACTCGCGTCGGCACCTGCGCGTCCCACATCCGGTTCAACTCCTCATCCGGGATATCGCGGCGCATGACCAGCGATAGGACTGGCCCGGCGCGCAGCGAGCAGCCTGCGATCGACCAGCCCTGGACGAGCTCCACCCAGTCTTCTCTGGCAAGCGAAAGCAATTGAATGACCTCGCTCATCATCCGCGGCCTCCTCTAGGTCTGGCTGAGGGTTGCGGTGTCGAAACGGGATTCGAGCGCACGGGGCTACCGTCCTGATACTTGGCGTTGACCATGGCGTGCCTGCAAAGGCTGTTGTAGTAGTCGGTGAGTTGCGCGCGAATGCAGCTTGACCTGCAGCGGGAAAGTGGAAAGGCTTCTTGATGAGATGCGACCGCGGCGTCTATTGCATCAGCCATCGTCATCGTGTTGCCTTCGGTGACTCGGCCCCGGCGCAGCAGGTCTCTGAGCTGCTCATCAAACTTGTCATGAATGCGCGCATGGCTGCCGCCGCTGCCGCGTCCTCCTTCGACGCAGACCGTGGGCGCCGAGCCGTCCCGATAGTTGGGGCAGTCCACCCCATCCATCACGGTCTGCGGAATCAGATGATGTCCCTGCTGGCCGGGGCAGCAGCCGCCGCTGTTCGAAGGCTCGACGTTGCCGCCTCGCGGCCAGCCTTCACCGGTTCTGTTGCGGTGTGGAACCAGACTGCATTTGCGCGCACGCAGGCACGGGTTCATCTTGGCGATCATGTCTTGCCAGTCGCCCAGGGTGCGGGCGAGGTCGCTGTCGGCGACGTTGAGCGAGCCGTCGGGGCCAAGAATGCGATCCAGGCCCTCGAACATGTCGCTCGCTTCTCCAAACAGGTCCGCTGCCGCGTTGGCGGCAGCCCAGTTTTCGGGCAACCCCCAAAGCCCGGAGATGACTGTCCAGACGGTGTCCACCGCCGAGACGACGGTGCCCACGGTGGCGCCAATGGCGGCACCACCCGTGCTGGTCGCCGGTGCAGCCGGACCACCCAGCAATCCAGCGGCAGCGCCAGTCACGGCGCCAGCCGCAACTCGCACGCCAGAGCGCGCCAGCAACTTGCCCGCGCCCGAGGCGGCCGCGCCGCCCAGGTGCGACCAGAAGCCCTGCTCCAGATGGGCGAACTGCTCCGCCGCGCTGTCGAGCATCTCTTCGAGCTCGGCGCGCAGCTCGCGCGGGTCGCCAATGTTCGAGCCGACGTTCAGTCCCGTACAGAAGTCGCGCGTCCAATGGCCCGCCGGGTTGTTGCCGCGCGTGCGCCGCGATGGCTTGGGCCTTCTGCCGCCCTCGCCGCAGGCTTCATTGATGCGGCCCTCTTCCTTCTTGCAGTCATGTCCACCGAACCATCCGCGCGAAAGGTAGGGAAACAACGCGGTGTTGGAAGGGTTGCGGTGGTTGTGGCTGACCATGTCGAGGTGGCGCGCCACCGCGCGCCCTTCCACGAACACGTTGGGCGACCAGGTCTGGAAAAAGCAGCGCCCCTTCACCGCCCGCGAAATCAAGCCCTTGGCAAGCTTGCGCGTGGCCGCATCATCGCCTTCGCTGACCGAGAAATAGCTGTGGTTCTCCAGCGCGATCTCTTTGCCGAGAATGAAGACCGAGCGGCTGCCGTTGGTGATGTCACTGGCATGGCAAGTGTTGGGATAGGGAATCGGCACCCCCGGCGGGAAAGGCCCCGAGGCGGTCGGCGGCGGGGTATGACACACATCGGGAAAGGCGGCGCGGGAGCTGCCGTCGGCGGATTTGGAGGCAATCTCCTTGCCATTGGCATAGACGTGTGTAGCCATCAGGGATCTCCGGCACGCGCGGCAATCGCGCCGCGCAAGCGATGGGATGAGGAGAGCTGCAGCAGCAGTCGGGAGCCAGGCAAGCGCCGCCTGCGCGCGAGCTGCCAGGCAAGGGCAAGCATCAGCGGCCCGAAGCTGCAGCCCACGTGGCCGGTCGATATCGCCGGAAACACGCTGGCATACCCCCGAGGCGAGGGGGCGCGCAGAAGGCGGGACCAGGCGTAAGAAAGTTCTTCTGCGAAGTAGGGTTCACCGGCCGCATCGCTGATACGCAGATCAACCTCGTGTGCCTGCCAGCGGGCCTCCTGAAGCGCCGCCCGCATGGCCTGGGCAAGGCCTTTGCCGTAGCAAGGCAATTCGCCGAGCAAGGTGGCGGCTTCTTCGGCGAGCCCCAGGCCCTCGATGCAGAGGGGCGCATCACCCGAGCCAGCACCGATCAGCACTGCGGCGGCACCCTCGCCCGGGATGAAGCCAGCGCCGGACTCGCCATCCAGCAGTCGACCGAGCTGAAGGGCATGCTCGATGTCGTCGACTCGGAGCCAGCTGTCGGCAGCAGCGATGAGGACGAAAGGCGCGCCCTTGGCCAGAAACTCGCGGGCAGCGAGCAGCGCATCCACGCACGCGACCTCGCCACCGGTGAAGGCCTGCAAATGCACCTGCTCAGGCGCACTGAAAAGTGATGCACAGGCGCTGTAGCAAAGATGCGCAGCATCAACCAGCGGCGCTGGCCGTGTTTCGTCGCCCAAGAAAAGCAGCGGAACATGGGCTGGCAAGGGCAGCGCGACACCTGCCGAATGAACAGCCTCTTCGATCGCCCAAGTCAGCGAAGCGGCAAGCTTGGCCGCACCCGCGATCGGCATGCCGCCTGGCCCCTGCCCCAGTTCCAACTGTGCCCCGACAACGGGCTCGCCGCGGGCATCGTCGAACAAGGTCTCGCGGAAGTTGTTCAGGCCGGCTCGGAATGCCGCGGCAGTGGCCGGCAGGGAGTTGCCCACGGACGTCACCGCGCCCGCGCCAAGAACACGCAGCCTCACCGACGGGCTCATGAGCTGACGTGCTTCAAGGTGGAAGCCATGGCGCAAATGGCAAACTCGCACTTAGGGCTATGCATACAACTATCGACTCAGCTAATCGTTCTGCATGTTGTGGACGGCGGAATGATCGCATAGACCACCGAGGGCAAGCGCCTGGCGCGCCTGATTCGGTCTGGGTGATCACGCAGAAGCGGCGCACGGCCGCGCCGTCCTCAGCGGGCGGCAGATGTGCAGCGTGGGGCCGCTGCGCTTTGGCGTGGTGATCTGCCACGAGGGCTGGCGCTATCCCGAGACGGTGCGCTGGGCGGCGCGTAGAGGCGCGCAGGTGGTGTTTCATCCGCACGCCGCCATCGGCGAGCCCGGCGGCTTTCGCCCGCAGACCTTTGCCGACCCCGCCGGCAGCTTCCACGAGATGGCCGTGCGCTGTCGTGCGGCCGAGAACACCGTCTACTTCGCTTCGGTCAACGGTGCGAGCGATGGCGTGCCCATCACTTCCGCTATCGCTGGTCCCGATGGCCGACTTGTGTGCTGGCAGCCGCATGGGGTGCCGGGGTTGCTGGTGTCGGATCTGGATTTGAGTGCTGCGACAGGGCCGCTTGCGCAGCGGTGCAGGGTGTCGGGGCTGTAGGTGTGACTGTGCCGCTTGCATCGCATGAATGCTCGCGATGGGTTGGTGGGGCGTTGGCGAGTACCGGGGCGAGTGCGTGGCTCATGGTGGGCCGGGGCCCACCCTATGGGTTCTCGGTGGCGCGACGGTGTGGGGTATCGGCTCGCGCTGGGCAGCCGGCTGGGCTTGCAGCTCAGCGCGCGGCGCCCCAAAGTACACACATCCAAGTAAACACAGGTGCCGACTATGGCGACCCTGACCTCTCGTGTGTTCAACAACGGCAACAGCCAGGCCGTGCGCATCCCGGCCGAGTTCAAGCTGGATACCGACCGAGTCACCATCACCCGCAACGAGGCGGGTGATCTGATCATTCATCCGCTGCGTGCGCGGCGTGGTGCTGCCCTGCTTGAAGCCCTTGAGGCGCTGGCCGACGCCGACGCTGAGTTCGTAGCGGCTCTGGAGGCGGAACGCGCCAACCAGCCCGATGTGCAGGAGCGCGAGCCTCTGTGATCTACCTGCTCGACACCAACATCCTGATCTACCTCATCAAGAACCGACCGCTCAGCGTCGCCCAGCGTATCGATGCGCTGCCGGAGTCCGACGAGCTCTGCATGTCCTTCATCACCTGGGCGGAGCTGCTCAAGGGCGCCGAGCGCAGCACGCGCAAGGCCGACGTGCTGCGCCGACTCGACCAGCTCAGCCGCCAGGTGCCGATCCGCTATCCGACCGGGCCGGCGATCTGCCGGCACTACGCCGAGCAGGCGACACGCCTGAAGGATCAGGGCACGCCGATCGGCGCGAACGATCTTTGGATCGCCTGCCACGCCCTGGCCGATGCGGCCACGCTGGTGACGCACAACATGCGCGAGTTTGCGCGCGTCAGCGGCTTGAGCGTGGAGGACTGGGCTTCGGATGTCGCGGATTGAGCGAGGGTCCGCGCGGTCCGCTGGCAGCCGCAGGGCGCGCCGGGGCTGTGGGTGGCGGGGCTGGATTTGAGTGTGGCGACGGGGCTGCTGGCGCAGCGGTGCAGCGCGTCGGGGGTGTAGGCGTGGCCGCGCCGCTCGCCTTGCGTGGGTTTTCGCGATGGGGTGGCGAGCCAGTGGCGAAGACCTTGGCGAGTGTTGGGCTTATGGTGGGTCAAGACCCACCCTATGGGTGTCCTTGCGCGAGACGCGTGGCTGCAGGGGAGGCCTGGGGCAAGGGTCAGGCTTGTGGTGTGCCAGGGCCCGCCCCATGGGCGCGCTGGCGCGGCAGATGAGGCCGGGCTTGGCGCGCGATACCCCACAGGGTGTATTGAATCTCCAACCCCTCAAGGGTATAAAGTCCAGAAATCCCCCACAGGGTATACGCCATGCGCCTCCATGCCGACACGCCCCAACAGCTGGCCGCCGTGCTGCGCGGCCAGCGGCTGAGCGCTGAACTGACCCAGCGCGAGGCGGGCAGCAAGGTGGGGCTGTTGCAGAAGACGGTCTCCAGCCTCGAAACCGACCCAAGCGGCAGCAGCATCGCCAGCCTGTACAAGCTGCTCTCCGCCCTGCAGCTGCGCCTGGTGCTGGAGCCGAACGAAGCGCCGGCAGACGATCGGCAGTCGCCGGAGTGGTGAGGTGAAGCGCGCGCGCGGCCCTCGCCAGCTGGCGGTGTGGATGAACGGCGAATTCGTCGGCCGCTGGCGCATCGGCGCGGGTGGCGTGCATGCCTTCGCGTACGAGGCGAGCTGGCTGCAGTCCAAGGCCGCGCGTCCGCTTTCACTGTCCCTGCCCTTGCGTACCGCGCCTTACACGGGCCCGGTGGTCGAGGCCTTCTTCGACAACCTGCTGCCGGACAGCCCGGCCATTCGCCAGCGCCTGCAGTCGCGCTTCGGTGCCGCCAGCCAGCGAGCGTTCGACCTGCTCGCGGAGGTCGGCCGCGACTGCGTGGGCGCGGTGCAGCTGCTGCCGGACGAGGTGGCGCCCGCGCCGATCGATCGCATTGAGGGCGAGCCGATGCGCGAGGCCGATATCGCCGCCCTGCTCCGGCGCACGCCGGCGCTCTCCGGCCTGGGCCGCGACGACCACGACGACCTGCGCATCTCGCTGGCCGGCGCGCAGGAGAAGACCGCCCTGCTCTGGCACAAGGGCCGCTGGCAGCGCCCGCTGGGCACCACGCCGAGCACGCACATCTTCAAGCTGCCGCTGGGCCGTGTGGGCAACATGCAAGCCGACTTCGCCACCTCGGTCGAGAACGAGTGGCTGTGCGCGCAGCTTCTGCGCGCCTTCGGCCTGCCGGTGGCGGAATGTCGCATCGCCCAGTTCGAAGAGCAGAAGGCGCTGGTGGTGCAGCGCTTTGATCGGCGTCTGGCCAAGGCCACGACACATTGGCTGCGCCTGCCGCAGGAAGACTTCTGCCAGGCCACGGGCACACCGCCGGCCTTCAAGTACGAGGCCGAGGGTGGGCCTGGCATCGTGCAGGGCATGCGGCTGCTGCTGGGCTCGGCCCAGGCCGAGGCCGACCGCGAGACTTTCTTCCGCGCGCAGCTGGTGTTCTGGCTGCTCTGCGCCACCGATGGCCACGCCAAGAACTTCAGCCTGCACATCGAGGCCGGCGGCCGCTATCGACTGGCGCCACTGTACGACGTGCTGTCGGCGCATGCGGTGCTGGGCAAGGGCCGCAATCAGCTCGCCCCCGAGCGCGCACGCATGGCGATGGCGGCTCACAGCACGAATCGTCACTACCTGTGGAAGCGCATCCTGCCCCGCCACTGGGACGCCACCGCGCATCGCTGCGGCTTTCCGATCGAGCGCGCGCGTGCCCTGCGCGAGGCCTTGGCGGAGCAGGCCGCGGCTGCGGTCGAGCAGGTAGCCCAGATACTCCCGAAGGAGTTTCCGGCAGAGCTGGCAGAGCGCGTACTGGCGGGCGTGGTGGCCGCGGCCAAGCAGCTAGGGCGCTCACCTTGAACGCGACCGCGACACGGAAGAACGCTCAATCTTCGCGAGGCGTGAGAGCTTCTCAGCCCCGCTCAGCGGCTGAGGTGTTCCCGCAGGAACGTGGATTCACCGGCTCGCGCTGTGATTCAACCGCTCGCGCTGTGTGTAGGAGCCTGCTTGCAGGCGACCGCGGCCTGCGCCCTGCACCACACTGCGGCTCGCGAGCGAGCTCGCTCCAACAAACAGCCGGCTATCGGGGTGACGGTTACAGCGGCCGGGAGAGGGGCTCTGTTTCTTGAGAGCTTCTCAGCCCCGCGCGGCGGGCCAGGTGTTCTCGAAGAAACACGGGGTCGTCATCCCCGCGCATGCGGGGATCCAGGACTCGTGCAACTGCGGCAAGCGACACTGGGCCCCCGCCGACGCGGGGGCGACGATCAATCGGGTCGCAAGCGTTCTGTGTATTGAGAGCTTCCCAGCCCCGCGTCGCGGGGCGGGTGTTCTCGAAGAAACATGGGGGCGTCATCCCCGCGCATGCGGGGATCCAAGACTCGTGCGACTGCGGCAAGCGACACTGGGCCCCCACCCCCGCCTTCGCGAGGGCAGGCTCTACGTGGGGGCGACGATCAATGGGGTCGCAAGCGTTCTGTTTCTTGAGAGGCGCAGCCGATGACGCACATTCCCATTTGCATGAAGTCGAACGAAGTCGCCGAGGCCTCCAGATGACATCTCCCTACCAGCCTCCGCAGCACTTCGAACCGCCCCCGTCCGCGTCTGGCGCCACCGCTGGCCTGGCTAGGCGCGGCGTGCTGATCTGGGCCCTCGGCCTGTGGCTGCTCACGGTGTTGCTGAGCAGCGTCGTCACCTATGTGGGGCTCACCCTGTTCCGAGTTACCGCGGAAGACCTCAGTGAACCCTTCGGTGCTTTTCAGGGAGCCGACATGCTACTCGTCGGGGCCGCCAAGTCCCTGCTGCTCGCCGTGGTAGCGGCACGATCTCATTCCAGCCCTGCGCGAGACATCGGCGCGGTGCTGCTCGTGTACCTGCTGGTGGACACAGCGGTCTCGGCGCTGTTCCTGGATACAGCTCTGCTTGCTCTTGCCGTCTGGAGTTGGCTGTCCTCTCTCGTGTCGGCCGCGCTCGGCTATGGATTGGCGAGAGTGCTCGTGTCGCGAGCTTCCTGTTGATCGCCCGCAGCGGTTCTGGCCGTTGCTCGCAAACCTGACCCGAACACAAATCGCGCGCCGAAAGGAGAAGTGGAAGCGGTGTCCGCAGGGCTTGGCTACACCACTGCATCGATTGGATGAGAACATGCGCAGGCATGCGGCGGGCGCCGCCAATGGGCCTGTGCTGCTGGGGAAGTTCGCAGCCAAGACTTGCCATTCGCGCAACAGGACGTACGATTCAGCGGCCGCCGATTCATGAGCGGACACCTTAGTCTCAACTTCCAAGTGCAACACCCCACTTCAAGTAGGGTGCAGGCATGGG
>VFQP010001191.1_pt1 | contig 36944 bp, 56 predicted proteins | sample 3512351 | NCBI WGS metagenome assembly VFQP01 (sample SAMN10412372, study PRJNA504923) | tailings metagenome | isolation source: Relicate 1 Philex TSF1 revegetated site | place: Philippines: Tuba, Benguet | collected 2017-08-29
AGTGCTATCAAGTCAAACAATGCACTTGAGCATGAACAGGGGGCAGTACAGGTAGGGAGGGAAGGGGGGGGGGGGTTCTAGGGGGGGGAGAGGTAGGGTGTGGGGAGGGAATATGGTGGCAACCATGGGTGTTGACTATGTGTGATTAACATGTGTGATGGTTGTGCTTTATTGATTAATTTGACATGTTGACCCCACCCAACATATATATATATATACTACCAATCATACGTCACCCCCAACCACCCCACATACACAGGGTGCTCTGTACGGTGCTCGAAACATGGCTATGGGTGTGGGCCCCTTGATTTTCGCATGGGTATTTCGCATGTTTTCGCGCAGCGATTCACACTGGCCCCTGTTTCCCGGGGCCCCCTTTGTCTTGGGCAGTGTTGTGAGTGTCGCTGCGTTGCTATTGGCCATGACACTACCGGCGTCCCATGTGCATGATGATGGCGATGGGAGTGGTGGTGGTGGTCATGAGGGGGTGGGTTGTGGTGGGAGTGGTGAGGATCACGTGGTGGGAGGACAAGGAGGGGGGGAAGGGCGTCATGAGAGGGGAGAGGGGGCGGAGCGACATGGGTTGCTTGCTGGAGGGGAGCGATGATGAGGGAGGATGCTTTGTTTTTCATGCGTTGTTGCATGTATGATGTTGTTTCCACAGAGTGTTGACCGCTGTTTGACTGGAGTGTACATGTGTGCATGCATGTGCTTGTGTGTGTATTTCATGTTGTTGATGTTGTTCATTGCTGCATACACGCTCTACGTATTGCTGATGTTGATTTTATGTTGCTGTTGTTCATGTTTGCTGTTATTCATGTTGTTTGTTTTTGCGTGCAGGAATGCATCATCACCATTGTTTACCCCAAATTGTTTTCTCAACCACACAAACGAGTAAGCATACTACAAGCCACGCACTACAAGCCACACACATTCCCTATGGACGATGACAACGCACCTCCTACCACAACCAAAGCAAAAATGGACATGCATGTTGCTTGTTGAGAGTGGGCGCATGAAATACAAAGAATATCTGCTCAATCGCACATTGCTGTCTCACATCCTGTCTCACAGGGAAAGCTGTCTCGCAGGGAAAGACACACATTGCTGTCTCACAGGGAAATACACACATGCACGTCCATATCCATCCCAACACGACACGTCCATATCATCATCTCACATCATCTCACCACCAAACACAAATGCACATTATATACAATATATGTGTAGTGATACACATATCACCATCTGCTTGATCCACTCACAGCACCCCCACGCATGCCGACCCCCCCACCACGCACCCCAATGTTTGCTCCCACTGGCCCCACCCCCACTGCTGTGTGTTCTGCTGCTGCTGCAATAACACCTGCAATGGGTGATGACAAGTCCTGTACACCTGTTTTATTATTATGTGTTGTTGTTGTTTTTGTTGTTTTCGTTTTTGTAATTATTATTGTTGTCATTATGTGTCATGATGATGATGATACGTAGTGTTGGGAATCATATGAGCACTGCTGCCTGTAAATTCACACAACACCCATTATCATACACAACACCAATGCATTATCATACCCGATGAACATGGCACACTGTGTGGGCTTGCATGCACATTGGCACGAGCACCATGTGGGTGACCAGCATGTGAATTAGCAATACTATGTGCAATAGTAGGAGCACTATATCCAGCCATAGGAGGGAGGGAAAAGGTAATGCCCAGGTCACGAAACACATCCAATACAGCAAGGTAGAGTTTGGAACGAGCAATGGAACACCGACCTAGATCATCACCTGTGGGTGTTGGTGTGTGTATGTGTGTGTGTGTGTATTGTGCATGTGTGTATGGATGTGTATATGATGTATGTGTATGTGTATGTGTGAGGTTGTGCCGCCTCAATGCCACACTACAAATGCTACCCCTCTCATTCTTCTTCAAACACACCCACAAGCACAACCACACCCCACCGTAACCCCACTCTCATCACATACCACAATGTGCATACTCGTAGAATATCGCCACCTGCCCCTTGAGTGGGTCTTTCACATCACGTAATAGTATGGTAAATTTGCCGGAAAACTCTTGTGGTAGGGTTTTGAAAAATAGGGGGAGGGCGGTGTTGAGTCGATCTAGGAGGACAGCAAAGGGGGAGTCCAAGTCAACCAAGAGCTGTGATTGTGTTTTGTGTGTTGTGTGATTGTAGTGTGTGGGTGTTGTGGTGGTGTAATGGAGGTGGGTGTACCAGTGTACGTAATAGTGAGAGTTTCATGTAGAGAGAAATACACACACACACACATACACACATACACACAAACACACACACACACAAACACACACACCAATAGTTTCTCCCATTTGTTCTTTGACTTGGTCAGGTTGATCATGGGTTCACTATACAACTTGGCATTGGGATACCATATTGTTGCATTATCCACACGACACAACACCGTAAACATCAAACTGATCTCTTCCACCTGTGTGTGTGTGGTGTGTCGTGTGAGGGGGCTGAGGGTGGGGTGGGGGGGTCTTGATGCAGTTGAACACAACCAATATGTTGTTGTTGTTATCATTGTTGTTGTTGTTTGTTGTTATCATTGTTGTTGTTGTTTGTGTATGCTAGAAAGTCAACATGTACATTGGTCAACAGTCAACATATACATTGGTCAACACATGAAATGGACAAAACATGAAATGGTCAACGGTCAAAGGTCAAAGGTCAACGCACCACCAGGCATACCCTGTAATAGTCATCATGCACGACAATAGCATCCCCCACATCAAATGGGTGTATGACAAATAAAAAGATAATCGATTCGTATACAGTACGTATGGAATTGCCGAACACAAATGCAAATGCAAGTAATGTAGAGCTGATACTCAACCACACCTTGCCCATTTCCACCTGTGTGTGTATGTGTGTGTGTATACGTTGTGTGTATACATGTGTGTGTGTATGTTGTGTATACTGTGTATGTGCATTTGTGTGTGTTTTGCATACAATAAAACACACGCCAGCACAAACAACAACAAGCCACATACCACAACACACACACACAAACACACACATACAGAAAAATAAAAACGAACCCAACCCTTATCCTTAAACACCCCAACTCACCAAAGAAAACCCACACATACATTGAAGATAGTCAAGTATGCAAAGGAAAACAGCAAGTGTATAAGTACCCCAATGATGGCTTCCACCTTGCCCACCACTGTCTTGGTATCACGCAGTGTCGCTGAGAGGTTGGTGCGCTGCTGGTACACTGCAATGACAGCATCACGGATGTTGTACAAGGTGACCTGTATTGTGTATGCAGTTGATCATGGTGCGGGTGGAGAGGTGTGTGATTGTTTGTGTTTGCATGTGTTTCGTATCATGTATGTTTGTTTTGTGTGCCATACATGCAACAGCACATATCATAGTGCCACCCCCATCACATCACCCTCGCCCCCATCACATCACCGTCAACCCCATCTTCACCTTGCCATCATTATCAATGTCCAACATGCTAAATGCCTCTTTAATCTGTTCTGGTGGTAGGAAATGATCCAGGTCTGTGGGGAGTATGTAATTCCTGGGAGGAGGGGTATGTGCGTGGTGCTATGTGTTCCCATTTGTTCCCATGTGGTGTGTGTGTGTGTGTGTGTGTGTAGCAGGAATTGTGGTGGGGGTGAGAGCACAGTTGGTGTGGATGAGAAATGGAATGCATGTATACAGTGTATGCACACATGCGCACATCTGTACACACTCACATACACACCATTACACACACCTACCCCTGCCCACAACATACCAATACACACCGACACGCACACACACCTAGTCCCACCCACAACACATCAACACACACACACATACACCAACACACACATACAATCAAACGCACACACCTGTCAAAATCTTCTTTGATGTTCCAGAACAAGTAAAATGCTAGTTTACGTGCTTCCTGTACACTGTTGACTTCTGCTGCTGCACGGTCAACGGCCTTGGCAGACGCCTGAGAACATGGTGAGAACATGGGGGTGTGGGTGGGTTGGTGGGTGGATGGGTGGGTGTGTACATGTGTACATGATGGTATATATGGTGACAACATGGGGTGTGAAAAGGCGGTGATGTTGTTTACATGTACATGCCACAACACACACCACTACACACACACAACACACACAACATGCAACACACACACACACCTCATCCACAGCATTGCGCATGGCCCCCAGCTGCTCAGCGAATGTCAACTTGAGTTTTGTTTTCCTTACATGTTTTTCCAACCTGTGTAGCGCAGCCATGAGCTCCCCCTCCCCTTCACCACTGACGTGCTGCACATGCTTGTTGCCTGTGCTGGCCTGTGAGTGGGTGGGGTGATGATGTGGGTACATGGCTGTGTGTATGTGTATGGGGGTATGGGTATGGGTATGTGTGTAAGGATATGCAAGTAGAAGCATGTGTGTCGCAATGGTGAGACCATCACCATCATTATGTGATACCGCTGCTCAAGCACCACACACTTGTATTTCCCACACACTCCACCCCCAAACACCCACACCCACCCACAGACACACCTTGGTATGCAGGCGAAACACATCACGATACAACCGCTGTGCAGATCCCCCACCCACAGCCAATGTCAACCCACTCCCCTTGCGCACTGTACCTCGTAATCTCAATGCTGCCCACTGCACCCACTGCCTCACTCGAACACCCCACCCTGAACCTGCTGTTGTTGCTGCTGTACATGCTGTTGTTGCTGCTGGGTATGGTGAAGTGACAGCCACTCCCACTGCACCACCCCCATGTACGCGTGTACCAGCCTGCATGCTTGCCCCCATGTGTACACTACCATCCCCCCCCATAAAATCACCACCACCACTGTTACTCGCATGCTGTCCACTCCACAGCCCCACCCCACCATTGTTTGTCATACCCCCTCCGCCACCTCCACTACCTCGAAAGGTCGTTTCCAGCATGCCCCCGGCTGAACCAGGTCGTGAAGAGGTGGCGTTGCGCCCACCACGCCCACTACCAGTGAAAGCGCTGCCACCAGGATTACTACCAGTGGGATGACCACTCCCACCACCATGCACACCACCCACACCTCCACTGACAACCCCCCCGCTGGCATCTCTGCTGTATCCTCCACCCAACATGTTGATATAATTGTTGCTGTTGGTTGTGGTGGTTGTTGTGGCTGTAACCCCACCACCAGCACTTGCCTGTTGTGATGATGATGTCTGTTGCTGTGATGTTGATGGTGGGGAGGGGCCCATGTGGAGCCCCTGGTGCACCCAGGTGGGGCTGCCTGGCCGACGCGTGGGACTTGGTAGTGCACCATGGGGGGGGTGTGTACATGATGTTGACTCGCCGAGTGTTGTTGTTGTGTGTGGTGGTGCATGCGGGAAATAGGAGGGGGAGGGGTCCATTGGGATGGCGACTTGTTGTGATGGCTGCCGCAGGGGCCCCTTGTATGATGATAGCAAATTCCCATGATGATGGTCAACGCCTTGGTCAACATAATGGTCAACATAATGGTCAACATCATGTGGAACTTCCTGCATGCGCTGCCATTGACCACGGTGGTGTTGACGTCCCCAGCTGTTGTGGGGCCCCCGTATTCGAGCCACCAGCTCTTCCCACAGAAACAACACCCAGTTGACTGCAGGTGTGCGCGCATGATGGTGTTTATGCTTGTGGTGGGTGGATGGCGTACGAGCATGGGATGGCGCACCGGTGGTGGTGTGGGTGTTGTTGTGTTGGTATGTGTCCATGTCATCATTGTCATTGTAGTTTTCATCATCGTCATGGGTACCATCAACAGAGGTGGTGGCAGGGCGACGTGGCTGACTCAGTGCCATGAGGAAATATTCCTGAGGGGGGTGGGGGTGTAGGTACTTCGGGGGAACGAAAAAGTGTGCAATAGGGGGGTTGTGTGCAATAGGGGGGTTGTGTAATGTGTGTGTGGGTGTACTAGGGGGGCGGAGTGCTGGTGTGGGTGTACATGTGTGATGTGTGTTTGTGTGTGAAGTGTGATGTGTTTGACACCGACACACGCTATTTTCAGTGTGTATATGTGATGTGTTTGACACCATTTCACACTCCTTGACACCAACTCCTACACACCTTTCGTAGTGCATCATGCATCTTTTCAAAGAACGCAGACTTGTGAAAATGAGCAGCCATCATGCGAGCAAGCAGTATCTTGACCAGTGTAGCAGTGTGAAACAACACCCAACATAACAGTACCTGTGTGTAGTGTTGTGTATATTGTTGCATACAATACACATGTGTGCCGTGTACTCATTCATGCATGCATATATACGCATGTATATCTGTGTTCATAGAGATACACATATACCTGCACACTTCTCATACACTTCACATACACATATAAACCATACACACCTCAGACACATAAAAAACACACTTCACACCATACAAAACACACCTTGCCTACTACTGTATACACTGCATATGATTGTGAGCCAGGTTCTCCTCGTTCAATGGTGAATATCGATGTAAACATGCCTAGGGCCAACACAGCCCTCAGTATGCCTGCCAATGCTGCCTGGAGGAAAGGAGAGGGGAGGTGTGTGTGTTTATTTGGCGTGTGTGCGTGTGTGTGTTTTGGTATGTGTTTTTGGTGTGTGTGTGTAGATTGTGCATAGGTGTGTGCATGGGTGTGGATGTGTGTGTAGATGTGTGCATAGGCGTGTGTGTGTATAGACTTGAATGTATGGACAAGCCAACACATACCAATACCGTAACACCAGTTGCCCATCATCATACCACCACCCCCACTCCCTCACCTTGGTGCCTATCAAAAAATACACCACCATGCGTGTTGCCAAGTACGTGCTCTCCACCACCAGCAGCAGCACATGAATCCCAGCTGTTGCCGCCCATGCTAGCGGTGTCAACCATGCCCCCCACAAACACCACCGCCATAGTGCAAATCCACCCACACGAAGCCCTGGTTGGGGGAGGAAAATAAACGAGGCAAGAAATAAGAGGGCAGTGATGGCAGCAGGGACCGCACGTTGCCACAGACCCCAGCGTGTATGCCATGGTCGTGCTGCAGCAGGGGTGACGTCTGGCTGGTGGAAATCCAGTACGTCGTCAAACTGCGTGTGGGGTGTGGTGGGGAGGATTGTGGGGTGTTAGTGGGGTGTGGGGGGTGGAGGAATGGAATGGAGATATGTATACCCTACACATATCCCCACATGCTGATACACACACAGCCACATGCAACCCTTCAAAAAACACCAACCCTTGTGGTCGACCACCACCACACCTGATCATTCTCCACAACAACAGGTTCAGCAGTGGCGGCTGTGGATGTTCTAGAACGTTGTCGGGTGCTCTCAGGGCGGTGAACATGTATATCACCCACAGCAGGCATGTGTGTGACACTGTGTGGGTATGTGAATTTGTGTGGGTGTTTGTGGGTGTTTGTGTGTTTGTGTGCGTGACACTGTGTGGGTATGTGTGTTTGTGGGAGTGTTTGTGTGTGTTGTGTGTGAATGAGTGCAGGTGCGGATACACATTACACACAACATAATCCCCTACCGTTCTTCTCGTGCTGCAGATGATTTGCGTGATATGCTCAGCAGTGCTTCCCTCCCTGATGGTTTTCGTGACACAGATACACCTGCACCATTGATACCACCACTGCCACCACCACTGCCACCACCAACACCACCACCAACACCACCGATTGCGGCATGCACAGTGGTGTACAGAAGAGGGGGAGACCCTGCATTGTTACCCCCAGCAACAGTAGGAGGAGTGAGGGGTGGTTGATTGGCCACATGTCTGGGTGCCGTTGTGGGAGATGTGGCCGTCTCTGCTGGGGGATGTGTAAGTGGAGTGTCCAGGTGGAGGGGATGGGCGTCCACAGGATGCACATCTGTGTGGCAACACTACTTATGAATAGCTGTTGAGTAGTCTTTGCCACCACACCAGTCACCACGTACCATCCACATGCCACATCACTGCTGGCGTGCGAGGTGTGGGAGGGCTGCCCACAGGAGAGCCAAGGTCTGCTGCCAACCGACCTGTGGAGGAATGTACAGATGTATGCCACAAGATGAACACACATCCATCGTACATCTCAAGTCCTTTCCCTCACCTGATGTGGCCTCGATGCGTATCTCGCGTGGCAACGCATGAGGTGACTTGGGAGGACGCCGCTGGTTGACTGCTGTTGCATGGAGATGGGAAGGGGAAGCAGCAGCATCTCGTGGGCTGCTGGGTGCGCTGTTGCCCTCATAGGAAGCACGTTTCAATCCTGCAAGACTGCGAAACGGCTTGACTTGCTCTTCAGTCGTCGGTTGGGGCTGGGATGTGTTGGGAAGAGAGTTGATGCCATCGCCATCCATCGCTGTTATATTGTTATATTGTAGTACGCTCACATTCCACCACAGTGGGGACAACTATTAGCAAGAACGCAAAATAATGCAATCAATGCTTCTTGGTACATTCTGGTAAATATACAGACCCTCCTGCAACACACGACACACACACACACACGACACACACCAATCCCTTATCAAAACCCGTCCATTGCACTAATTTCTGCCATAAGACTGGGACCAGCACGTTGTCCACCACCACCACTACTCCCACCACCTTCCCTCTTTTGACCCCCACCCCCACCCCCACCGCTGCGCTTCCCCGTACGTCCCCGTCGTCGCCCATTGTTCTCCTTGAACTTGGCCTTGGCATTGCCGTCAGACATGGCAGCACGATACGCAGTCTGTCCATACAAGCGGGTTCCATCCGCAGCAATGTATGTATTGACATCCCCTTGCTTTTCCCTAGGGTGGTGTGTTTTGGGGGTGGTGCGTGCAAGCACAAACCAAATTCACTTGAGATGGCACCTTTTTAAAAAAAAGATTATCCACCACCACCACACCACTAAGCACATACCAGTGCCCACGACCACCGCTAGAACCACCAGGTGCTGCACCTGCTACCCCCCCCACACCCCCCCCTCTTGCTCGCTTTCGTCGACGATTGTTGCTGCTTTGTCCACGACGACCAGTATTGCGTACACCTCGTGCACTACCTCCATTGTTGTTGTGGGTGTACACATCATCCATGTTTATATGCTGACTAGTGAGTGGTGTGGACAGTGCCTCCATAGCACCCTGGCCATACAGCATACCCTCCCTATTGTTTTGGGTTTGTGTGTGATGGTGTATTGTATGGTATATTGTGTTGTATGATGTATTGCATGAATATTTTGTGTGAATGTTTTGCATGAATATTGTGTACATATATAACTTGTTGAACAAATCATCACACATACCCCCATGTTTCTGTTGGTGGGGGCCCCACCCCGGCCTCCCTTCCAGGTCCCATTCGAGAGGGCCCCTTTGCTTTCCTCTGCACCCTCCCCTGAGTACTGCTTCCAGTAGTTGTGCTGCCTGGTGCACGAGTACTGCGCAACAATGCAGCCATGCCCACCCCACCGTGCTGTTGAGGTGTTGCGTGATGTGATGTTGCGTGATGTGATGTATGCAGTTTCCGGGATGATGAGGATGATGGTGCATGATGGCGTGGGATGGCTTGCTCATACGCATCATCCTCTTCCTCCTCCTCCTCGTCTTGTATACTGTCATCGCCACTGCTCCAGTAGTCCTCTTCTTCTTCTTCCTGTATTTGCTTGTCTCTTGTCTTCCTGGTCTTCTGCTGTCTATTATTACATTGACGAGTACCACGCTGTTGACGAGTATCACGCTGTGTAGTGGTATGTTGTTGAGTATCACGCTGTGTTGTATCATGTACAGGCCATGCGTCCCCATCTGACGCTTGGTCACTATCATTATCACTATCATGGTTATCACTGGTGCACTGATCATCACTTGACTCAAGCTGCAATTCCTGTGTTGATGGGCATGTACACGATAGCAATGTATTAAGGGCATGCACATGATGGCAATGTGTTGAGGGCATGTACATAATAACAATGTATTGAGGTGCGTGTACATGATGGCAATGCATTGAGGGCATGTACACCAACAAAAAAACAACAACAACACAAGCAGTCATGATACACCACCTGCAAGAGTTGTTGCCTATTGGTAGTAGATGGGAGGGCGGCACATTGCTGTAGGAATGCGCTTGTCCCCGGCTCCACTGTGGGACGATGCTGCATGGGACGAGTTGTGGCAATGGGACATGCTGCGGTGTTTTTCTTGCGGTGCACAACACCGTTTGCAAATGGATTGGTAGGACGGGTCTGGTTGTGGTCTTTACCAGGTGGCATTGCGTCTGGCATATAGTGGGTGGGTCGCACACGCACATGACCAGCACATTGCACACTGGATGCGGGCACCATGGCGTTTTCATGCACAACACCAGTCAGGTCCACCACCTCTGGCTGTTGTGCTGATGTTGTAGACACAGATGTCTTGTCACCCACCGCTATGCTTGGCTTGGGACTGTCATCGATCACAATGACATCCATTCGTGCTGTAGATGGCGTCGCCCCCCGTGGTTGGCTTGGGGTGCACTGCGAATCAACAATGTGCTGATGTACCTCGTTCTCTTGCTCATCATCATCACTGCTGTCGATCTGTTTGAGCAGGCGTCGTCGTCGTCGTATTCGAGGTGGCTGTTGGGGAGCGTACGGCAGGAGCTGGGTGGATGATGCAACTGCGTCCTTGACCGGTGATGGAGGAGCAGCAGGCGGTGGTGGAATGAACAAGCTCGATAGCAGATCAAATGTGGGCTTTGGCAGGTGGGAATTGGTGGGGGGGGAGGGGGCGAGGATGAGCGAGGATTTGTGATTTGGCTGCAGAGGTCTTGCCATTGCTGCTACAAGTGTGTATCCATTTCGTGTTGCGTGATTATGCCGACAGGCTATCGTAACAGCTCTCGCTGGTTACACAGCGAAAACTATGTGCATTGTATAAAACACGATGAATGCCCAAAGCAGCAGTGTGTATATGGCAGGCTCTTGAAACAACCCCATTCAGCTGTGCACAAAAGACATTTATTTGCTGTGTGAAAGCAGCTTTCTAAAAAAACAGGCTCTTGAAACAAACCAACTTGGCTGTACACAGGCTGTGCACAAAAGAATGAGTTTTGATCGCAGCAACACACAAACCATCTCCTCAGCAACTCCCCTGCAACAACAATTCCTTATGCCTTGAGTGTTGCCTCAATGTCAAGCACAAAGCGATAGTGCACCTGCCCCTTGGCCAGGCGCTCCATGGCGTTGTTGACCGATTCAGGGGTGGCCGGGATCTTTTCAATGGTGCACACCACGTTCTTCTCCCCACAGAAATCGAGCATCTCCTGCGTCTCTTTGATGCCGCCAATGAGCGAACCAGCCACCACCATGTTGCCAAACAGCAGCTGAAAGGGGCTGATTTTGTACTCGGTGGGGGGCGCACCCACAAGGATGAGCTTACCGTTGAATTTGAGCAGATTGAGGAATGCCTTGATGTCGTGATCAGCACTGTGGGTGGAAATGATGGAGAAGGTGTGTGTATGGGTGTGTGTATGGAACACAGCATCATCAAGTGTGTTTGTACGACATATGAAACCATCACACGACAACACCATGGCGTCACCATTCTCAAGCACGCCACACCTGATGGTATCGACAATGCCATGCAATGTCTTGGCAGACTTGGCCATGGCCTGCTCATCACGGCTCACCAAAAACTCGTCAGCACCCAGCACAGACAATGCCTCTTCCTTTTTGTTGGGGGATGTAGACAGGACAGTCACATGGCATCCGAATGCCTTGAGGAACTTGATTGCCATGTGACCCAGCCCACCCAAACCAGCCTGATGTGATGGGGGTGTGACAGTGGTGCATGTGTTGTTGCACATGGTGCATTTTAGAAGATACACACATTCACACAGCACATTCATCAACATACCACGCCAACACGCAGGCCAGCTACATTCAAACCATGACGAACAATGGGGGAGTAGACTGTGATACCAGCGCACAGCAGCGGGGCAGCAGCATCAAGGGGCAGGTTGGATGGCACATGCAACACGAAATCCTGATCAGTCACCATGACAGTAGAGTAACCACCATATGTTGGCTTGCCATTTTCAGTACCATTATAGGTAAATACACACTGGCCACAGAATTGCTCTGCATGGGCTTCACAGGCGTCACAGCTGCGGCATGAGTTGATCATGCAGCCGACACCGACATGATCACCCACACGAAACTTGGACACCTCACTACCCACTGCAGTCACCACGCCCACAACCTCGTGACCAGGCACCATGGGGTAGATGGAATTGGCTGTGTGGGGTAATGTGGTAGATTAAATTGGGTGTGTGGGGTGATGGAACACGTGTGCATGCAAAGTGGATGCGTATGTACACCACCAACGTACCCCACTCGTTTTTGATCTGATGGAGGTCACTGTGGCAGATGCCGCAGTGGGTCACCTGGGTGTGGGTGTGTTTGGTGGTTGCTGGTGGGTGTTGTCCATGTCTGACAGGGGGCACTGGGTGTCTGAACGGCAGCAATCCCGCAAAGGCATTTTGCATTATGGCATCAAGGTGGCATCGCATCGTGGCATCACACACCTTGAACTGCACATCACGGGGACCGACAGCACGCCTCTCAAGCGACCAGCTGGAGATGTTGCCCGAAGAATCATGTGCAACGAGTGCCGCAGCAGTAGTTGGGCCACTTGTCACAGTCATTGCAGTTGATCAGATTCCGCTTGAGGTGAAAGGAGAGAGCTTTGCGCTTGTTCCTGCGTGGTCAATGTGGATTGGGATTGGATTGATAACCATCGAGTAAGCTGTGTGTGTTTATGTGCACGCACCTGCGCGTGGATTCGCGTGGATGTGTACAAGTGGATTACGTACAAGGTGATTTGATGGTGAGATCGATTGTGCTGAAAAAGATCGTGCTGAAAAACGTAGGTTTTAGCAACCTGTTCAGAGGAGCACAATCCGTTGACTTGTTACAAACAAAACACCACAACAAATGTACTTAATTGGCAACAGCTGCTGTGCTGCGGAACTCTGTGCGAGCTGCACCAGCGCCCACACCAGTGCTGTCATTGTCACCACCCACAGAGATATCCACTGGTGGTCGCATGGCGCTGCAGGCTGCCATGGCAGCATGCACGGGGTCGTTCAAAAACTTGCGAATCAACTCCTGTGGTGTTTGTTGGTGAGGTTTGTATGTTTTTTCCAGAGACTATACAAGCAACACATGCATATCACCAGCCCTCTCAAAAGCCCCTCCATTCCCCCAAAACCAAGAGCTCCACGCTCAACAAACACATGCATTGCAAAACTACAAAACCACCCATACCGTGTCGACGGGTGCATTCTGGTCAATAGCAACATACGCCTGCTGGTCCAAGATGTAATCGAAGCGGGGTGCCCACTTGCGTGCCCCCAAACGAGCAGTATAGCTGCAGTTGTCCACCATAAACGCCACCCCACGTGCATGCATGTAGGGATTCAAGCTATCCACTGCCTCAATAATCGACTCGTTGCAAATTTCAGAGTAGGGATGTCCCTTTTGTCGGAGGACCTCAATGGTCGCCATCATGTTGGCCACATACACACCAGCAGTAAAGGGGTTGAGGGGGATGTTGGCGTCGTCACGGTTGGCACGCACGTCGACGCCCACCTGCCACATGTGTGTTTGGTCAATCTTGCCCATGGGGAAGCGGTCAAACCTTTTGCCGGCGTTGACCACAGAGCGGATTTCATTACCACATGCAACATCCTGTGTTGGTGTGTGGGGGGGGGTGGATGGTGAGGTGTTGTGTCGAGTAGGATGTGTACAGCTGTGTGTCATGGGTGGTGCAACAATGGTGTAACCCATGCTGTCCCTCGTGCTGTCCCTCATGCCCCCCCACACCCATGCTGTCCCTCATCCCCCCCCCCACACACACCAAAAACAACACACCTCGTAGATCTCCATGCACACATCCAAAGAGGGGTGGAATGCAGCGCTGTATGCCTGCTCAAACACCTTTTTCCCCTCATCATCCAGTGCCTCATACACAGCGTTGATACCCTTGCTGCTGATGATGCGAGATATGGGACCTGTGATGCACTCCACACTCTGCTTGAATGCATCTTCGTCACTGTGTGAAAAGAGAGGGGGGGTGAAAATAGAGGGGAGGACGGTGCGTGAAAGGAGAGGGGAGGTGTACCAGGGAGCAAGGAGGGGAGGGTGTGTGAAAGCCCATCACAAAACATACTGACATACAATTGACACACTACATACAACACACAACATAACGCACACCCAACTTCACAACACTGCCCACCCACACTCAATCATGTACCTCATGCCCTGGCGTGTGTATCGGCGGAACAATCCCTCCACAATACCATGTACAGCACCAAGCAAGATGCATCGCTCACCATAAATATCGCTCTTGTACTCTGACTCCAATGTGGTGGCTGTGGTGATGATAGGTGAGGGATGATGATGATGATGATGTGTGTGGTTGTGCGTGAAGATATTGTGTGGTTGTGAATAATGATTGTAATCTGTCAAGTGCTAATGATTGTATATTGTCCATGTAGAATGATTCATGGTGTATGCATGCACAACCCCCAATCACTCCCAATCCCCTCCCCTCCCCTTTTCCCCTCTCCCCCCCCGCAATCACCACCACACGTACGGAAAGCAAAGGGGGCGCCCACTGCAATAGCCCACCCAACAGCAATATCCGCAGCATTGCCAGTTGCATCTTGATGCACAGCAAACGAAGCATTGATGCCAGCACCATTCACGCTCTTGCCCTGCTCATACAAGCGACGCACAGAGGGGCCCATGCCCTTGGGGGCCACCAACACCACGTTGATGTCATCCCGGAAATCCACACCATCGTTTTGCATGACACCGAGCAAAAAGCCGTGGGAAAGGCCCAGGGTGGCGCCAGGTTTCATGGCTGCCAACACACGGGGGTAGAGAGCAGCCTGTGGGGGACGTGATTATGTTGTGGTTGTTGTTGTTGTTGTTGTTGTTGTTTTGTGTGTTGCTGTTGTTTTGTGTGTTGCTGTTGTTATATGTGTTGCTGTTGTTGTTTTTGTGCAAAGGTATGTGTATGCATGTGTATACCACAACATTGTGGTATGATGCTGGCCTGTACATCCCATCCATGTACACCCCATCCCTAACAACCCCCCCCTACACACCTGTGCAGCGTCAGAGATCAACAGCACCACAAGATCGCTGGATGCCACCACATCAAACACATCACCCAAGGTGCCCTCTGCCTCTGTGAACCCACACTGACGAGCCTCCTCGCATGATGGGGATGTGGGGCGCAGACCAATAGCCACCTTGACGTCCTTCATGCCAGCAGCATCAAGTGATTCGCGGATGTTTTGTGCCTGCGTTGGAGGGCAATGAGTGTACACAAGTGCAAACACATATCAACACACAACGCATGCAGAAATCACCCCACCCGCCAAGTTCCCTACCTGAGCTGGTGCTTGGGAGCCCCAGCCAATGACACCAACTTTCTTGATGTTGGCCCATGCTGCAGGTAGCTTTTCAAACTTGTCGCGGCCACCACGCCAGATGTATTCAGGGTGTCCGGCGAAATCCACCTTTTCCTTTTCAAAAACCTTGGTGTCGTAGTCCAGCATGGCCGAAACAAGCACGCGCAAGCTTCGTGAACGCCTTGCTACTGCCATGGAGGGACGGGGCATTGCCAGCGTGGGCTTGCTGGTCAAACGCATCCCCATGGCGGCTCCGAGGGACATTGTGGTGTTCATAGTGCAAATTTGTGATGCACAACACAGTTGATCAGTGAGAAAGTGTGTTTGTGATTTGCCAAGGGGATAAACTTGTGTATTTTGTGGTGTTTTTGGTTGCAACATGCATGCACTACACCATACTCGGGCGTGTTGCTTGTGTACCAACTCAACTCGTAGACAAAACAACCTCAACAACTGTGTCATGGGCATCATCATGGTCATTCAATGCAGCATTGCAGCATGCAATGGTCAATGCAATCAACAAACACGGTTGACAAACATGGTCAACACCCCCTTTCCCTCTCATTACTCCCACTCGTCCTTGAGCATGATGGGAAAGCTGCTCAACTGCTTGCTCAAGTCCTGAAAATTGGCCTGCAGGTTGGCGCCCACATCAGCAAGGCCACTGCTCCAGCTGGGGGTGCGCACTTGGAGGGTGCGGGGGGGTGGGGGGGGGAGGCTCTTGCACTTTTCCACGTGCCCCACTGTGTCGGCCAGCGTATCAAGCAGCAAACCCTTGTTGATAGCCTGTATGGATAGTGGTGTTGAATAGGGGGTGGTAGTGTTGAATATGGGGTTTTTGAGTACGGGGCTGCATGATGTGTGCATACGCAGGGGCGTGCTTGTGTATGAAAACCAAGGGGGTGGTGCAGCACACCACAGCAGCAACATACGTCCCCCACCTTGACAATGTGCTTTGACACGGGATCCCATGTAGGCAGGGATGGTTTGATCTTCTGACTCACAGTCAATGCAGTGCTGCCATCATCCAGGGGTGCCATTGCAAACGACACCTCTAGACGCTGCAGGAATCCAGGCTTGGCAAGACGCATGGTGACATGATTAGAGGCGCGGTCGTGGGTGATTTGAAATGGCATGGTGCCCTCCCATTTGTAGCCGCCCGCCACACGACAGTTGGTTTTGTACTCTGCCTCGTAGATGCGCAGTGTGTCATTGTCGTCTGTGCGTACCAGCTTGTACTTGGTGCGCTCCTGTTGGTGGGTGGATGGGGCCTGATTGATGGCCTTTCACGCACACCACCACCAGCCTCCCACATCAACGGTACCTGCACAAAGCGCATGGCAGGTGGCACGTCTTCACGTGTCAGGGCTTCAAACACCTGCCCTGGTGTTGTTGATGGAACAAGAGTACTGGCATGTGCACAGCTGGTGTACCCTGCTTCGCTAGTGAAAACGACATCAGTGCTCTTTTTGTAATCGCAGCGGCCCGTTGCAGCACTGGCAGCGATGGGAGACGCAGCGCTGGCCATTGTGGAAGAGTGGGATGTGTTGGTGATCGATGTGGCGGGAGAGCACCTGTTGTGGATCGCTCGAACGAGACAGCACAAACGTTACAATGCAGGTGAAATGGAGTATTGATGTAAAATGTCTACCTTGTTTTGAAGTTTGCTGAAAATGCTGAGTGTGTCAATACAGGTCTGTGTTTGGCTGCTCACAAATGGTACTTGTGCAAAAGTAGTCTCAACCTGGTACACTCTGCCTCCAGCTCTGCGCGGCTTTGTGGCATCTTGGCAGCATGTACAGGTGTGTCCACTGGCATATCAACACTACCGCTGCTGCTGCTGGATGACAAGTCCATCGACAGGCGGTGCACTGGTGCTGGTGGGTACTCAACCATATGAATGCTGTGCTTTTTGGGCACTTCATCTTGTGTGTTGACACTGTAGCGCCCAGTGGACACGCTGTGGTCTCTATACAACACACACTCACCTGTTGTGTGTGTGGGGGGGGGGGTCGATGTGCATTTTTCTTTTTGAAATGGAACTATAAGATGGATGTGGATGGTGTATAGATGATGTGAAAACACACCAGTACCTGTCCATTCCTCTTCGTTCCACAAGATGCTGGATGTGGATGGCAAGCGCACCAACCCATGGCGATGTGCAGCCTGCGTGTGTTGTTCTGTCTGATGGTCTGCATGTTGCTGCTGCTGGTACATGGTGTTGGAAATAGCAATATGGCCCGTCCCAATGGCCTCAGGGAGGCTTGGTGATGCAACAAAATAGCCATCGTTTTGTACAAAGCGCTCCTGTTTGAATGCAGCTGCCATGGCCCGGGTGTGTTTGGGCACAATGTTGGCAGGGCCAGTGGCGGGCTGGTGGAGCATGAGGGGCATGGAGTGGGCGCGCTTGTGGCGGTGACCGACGTGGCTGGTCATGCGGCTGGTGGTTGAAAGCGCTGTGTGTGTGTAGAGGAGTTGGAGAGGTGTATTCTTCCATGTGCATCCTTGACCACCACACACCAATACACATACCGCCATCATTGTCACTGCTGTCACTGTCCACAGATGCCTCATCATCTGCCACCACCCGTGTCCCCCTAGAAATGGGGCGCCCCCCATATGCCCATATCGGTGGTGCTGGGCGGAGCACGTGTACAGTAGGCTTGGTGCCCTGCATGATGTGCGTGTGTGCAGTGGGGTACGCAGGAGGTTGACGGGCTGGTGCATAGTCGGTGCATTGGAGCCAGTTGATCACTCGCACTTGATCACTCGAGCGCATAATCTCCTCACACACGGGCTCGGGGACGGGAGCATGTTGGTGTGGTGGTGATTGTGATGGTGGTCCATATAGGTGATTGTGATGGTGGTTCGCAGCATGGTGGTAGAAGGATATTCGTGGACGACGGGTGGGGGCATACAGGACCGCTGGGGCACACGTGGTGAGGTGCTGTGGTGGGTGGGTCGATGATGGGCGTCAACGAACACCCCCCGAATGAGAAGCGCGTTTTGTATGTGCGACACACTACAAACCTGATGTTGTTGTTGCTGTTTGTTGTATATCTTCTTCTTGGGCTGCTGTATCGGCAGGCAGCTGCGAAGCCATCGCTTCCACGATGGCATGGCGTCGTATTTTTGGTGTTCAATCAGTTGTTTTACAACCTCAACAATATCACATCGCAATAAATTTGGATCGGGAAGTACAATCGCACATGGTGAAGACGAGCAGGCAGTTTTTGCACACAACACACAACACACAAAAAACACCATCAACTCCCTTAGTCAATACAAATGGACACAAAAACACCTCATGGCCCACCGCCACCACATCAACCACCACCACAAACACCACCAGCCAAGCAGGCACAACAAACCGAAAACGACTACACCACGACACACCAGCCCCCCCAGCCGAGCGCCAGTTCCAGAGCAGCAACCCACCCTTTGCCAACACACCAATACCTGCTGCGGGAGACTATCACAGACCTGCACTTGTGAGTGGCTTGACCATCCACATGGTTTTGAGTTCACAGCATGCCACAGCATATGCACGTTTTCCCCTCTATTTTTTCAATTGCAAACCCACATCACAAAGAGAAAGTGCATGTGGAACAACACACGCATTGACAACACGTTGAAACACCCAGCAACAATGCCCACCATTGTCACATCAAACAACAGCAGGCCTTTCTCGTTACGAGAATGTCGAGAAGTGGTAGAATCACAAGCTCGTGGTTGCAGTGTATCATTACTGTACGCCCTCGTCACGGGGTGCACCAAGCCCTCCAAAACCAGCACTGGTGGTATGCAACAAGATGCATCGAACGTACCCAGTTTCTTCCACATACCTGTGGTACATTTCACACAGATTGGATGAGACGTTTTTTCATCAAGGATCCAACCCTACCCACCGAAGTTGGCATTTCCTGTTTTGCACGAGATCCCAACGACCTCCCAGGCGCACAGTACCTTGCACGAGACATCATCCGCATACAACACGTGTGGGTATGTGTGATGTGCATGTGTGGATGGCAGGGTGATGAACTGACTTAAGAATTCTCCTGTGTACATATACGTGTAGGTGGAGCTCTTCAACGACCGCATGGCACTAAAAGGATCTGTGGGGCGTTACAAATTTTCCTACAACATTGTACATTGTCCTCCAGACACACCTTTGCAGCGGGTATGGGGAACATTGTGTGGGGAGCGAGCGGAGAACGTACATGCTTGGCATGTACACATTTCCATGATGATCATCATCACAATGGTGCACTTTAGATTATGCACAACACACAACGCACAACAGGACACATTTCCATGGCCAAAGGACTATCATCGTGTCCTCCCCTTGCATGGACGGTATCCAGACCTCCAAGCACTGCGTCCATTGTCATCCAATCACACCCACAATGTCATGGCACCACAAATAGCCATGCCTGCTGCACCCTCACATGCTTCAACAGGAATATCTGGTCCAAGTACTACCTTCATGCAACAACAACAGCATATTGCAGGTGCAGCAGTGATGAGCGCATCAGCAGCAGCGGCAGCAGCAGCACCATTCTTAGCATCAGGTGCAGCGTGTCCACCATGGTCCATGCCATCATGCACCACTGCTGCACCACCACGTACAACAGCCACATCGGTACCATCAGCTGCAGTACCATTACCAGCAGCACCAGTAGCAGCAGCAGGAACACCCGGGGTGGGGAGTGTGTGTCCAATGAGGCGACCTGGGGTGGTCACACCTGATGACGTGTTTGTTGATCTGGAAGGATGGGTACGTTGAATGTGTAGTGTATGTTTCATACGTTTCTATTTCATATGAACAGGTCGTTAATGTATACTGTACGTTGATGTACACACACTCACTGCACACACACACAAACATTGGGTACCCAAACACATGCGCATACACACAGGTCACTAGTACAAGTTACGGACAGCTGTCAAAAAGTTTTGCCATCACTGATCGGTATGTATACATTGTATTAGCATTGTATATGCGTGCATAACACTTGTACATATACATTGTTTTTCCTTCTGTATACACATGACCTACATGTATACATGACACATACTCCATTACAACCTTGTGTATTTTTGTGTTGCATGCACGTCATGTTGCATTGAACACCCACCCCACCATGCACCCCACCACGTACCCCACCCCACCACACACCACCAAACACACAGGCCGCTTGAAGCAGACTCCCCCACCCCCAGCATGCCCATCATGTTGGTTCGCATAGATGATGAGGTTGTGTTTCGCACCGGGGAGCTCCCACAGCCGGGGACACATGTAGTGCTACACAGGGCCCTGTGTGTGACGGAAGCTGATGGGCAGCTGCGGGCCCGGTGGACCATACGATCCCGGATTACGTTGCACTATGACTGATGATTCGTACTCAGACTGGGCTATCAGTCATGGTGGATCCTGGATTACGTTGCACTATGACTGACAGGTGGATGGAGGGATATACACATGTGATGTTTCGGTTGGTTTGTTGGTTTGTTCGTCACCCCCACAGACACTTGCATGTGCACCGCATGTATGCCGCCAGCATGTGTATTGCAGGATGAGTTATGATTTGGTGTCATCGTTGTTGTGATTTGGTGTAATCATAAAGCAGCGCGTGTGAATAAAATCCATTACCACAATAACCGGCATGTGTGAAAAAGAACAAAAACCAACTAGACAACAGCTCATTCTCCATTCACTTGCGTATTCACACACATTCAACAAACGTGTACTACCCTCCTTTTCACACATCCTATGCATCCCCACCATATCACAAGCATCCCAATACCACCTATGCATCCCCATTTACCCACCACACCTCCCTCTCTCACACACATCATCATCAGGCAGCCTTGTCCACTGCTGTGCTGCTACTTCCCCCCACCACCTGAGCCAATACAGGTGTCCAGAGCATACCCACCAACATGGCTGCCACCACTGTCACGCCCTGGGCAGAGGGCTGTACAAGGTTGACCAGGGCAGGGCCGGGGCACATGCCTGAGGTGTTGGCGGAGACAGGATGGGGAAAGAAAAGGGGAGACAGGATGGAAAAAGAAAAGGGGAGACAGGATGGAAAAAGAAAAGGGGAGACAGGATGGGGAAAGGAAAGGGGAATGAGTATTATGGGCATGGTGGTGTAGGCACACATCATGAGGGACCTCTACGCACCACATGGTGTATACAAACACATACATGCACATACATGCACACACAAACATGCAAAAATACACACACTAACATATACATGTACATGCAAACATATACAAAAATACACACACAAACTTATACATACATGATACTAGACACCGATACATACCTGCAAGCCCCCACCCCACCCCAAACAGTGCCGCACCCAGCAGCAGTGGTGTATCAACGACACTTGCTGTAGGAAGACTTAATGATGATGCACATGATGGTGACTGTGATGATAATGATAATAATAATGTTGCTTGATAGGCTGAACAGCATTGCAAAACATGCAACAATGAAAAATGATTCTGCCACAACTCACATCCCCACCAAATCACATCCCCTCATCATCCAGCATCACATACAAACACATACAACCACCACAGCCCCAGTCCATGATACCATTCACACTACCAAGTACCTTTTTCATCCTGGTCATGAGCTGAAAGGAGGGTGTGGTCACCAACAACGCCCCACCCATAACCCCCATCAACGACGGGTCAAACACCTTGGTCAACGGAGTGAGGAACGCAGCCACCCTGGCTGGCTGTAGCATGCCACTCACACCCAAACCAATTGCAAACACCAGCCCCGAGGCAAATTCAGCCACATTTGCTCGAACTGTTGCTGGAATGGCATTGCGTGCAAACCACAACAGCGCTGCCAACACACCGAGCCCTGCTGCGGCAACACCAGCAAGTTGTACGATGGTGGGGTCAGACAGGCCCAGCAGGGAGGAAGGGGTGGGCCATGTGGCGGGGGATGGGGCGCCAAACAGCACAGCAGTGTCGAAGAGAGAGGCTGTGTATAGTGTGTACATGATGCGTGTACATGATGTGTGGAGATATACATGGGGTTTGTACATATGCCGGTGCCCCCCACATTTTTATGCCAAGCCCTACCTGTAATGGCACCAGTGAGCATAAAGGTCATCACAGCAGCAAGTGATCGCAATGAAAGTCGTGCCAATCCACACACCCCATGCCCCGAAGTGCACCCCGAACCCAGGGACGTGCCCACACCAACAAGGAGACCAGCAGAGAGTGCACGTGCGGTGGTGATGGTGCTGGGGATGGGGCCAGCAAGTGACGCTGGGAGGAGTTGCGTGAGGATTGCACCCCCGCTGATCAACCCACCGATGAATGACACCCGCCAACTATCGATGCTGCCTACACTACGTAAGAGACCTCCAACAATGCCAGAGATGCCGGCAATGCGTCCAGTGGTGCCGAGCTTGAATGCAGCTGTGTTTGTGTGCGAGGGTGTTGATGTTGTGGAATGTCGGGGTGCCTGAAGCACATCAACATACATGCGAGGCCAATCAACAGCCCTCCAAGCAATGGTGCAGGGGTGCCTGCTGCAACGCTCGCTATGCTGCTCATGGCTGCAATCGTGTTTCGCCAACGTGGTTGCGTCGTGCGGAAGCGGGGAAGTAATCTTGATCTGGATACACCTTGTGCTGTGTGAGGTAGGCTGCAAGGCAACCAAACACGACGTGAGCTAGCACACACTTGCATGCTTATGTTATCGAGTGAACATTGTAAAAATAACGATCATGTTGTAGACATGTAGAAAGTGTTTTTTTCACAGTTGCTGACCTTTTGACATCTCACTTCTGCATTATTGCAAACGTGATGTACTGCTGAAGATTGCTACAGTGATTGTTGCTGTGGTTGACTGGCACGGCCTCTTGTGACTTGGGCATCAGATGGGCTGGTTTGCCAAGCAATTGCCACCTGAACAGCACGACCGTTGCATAAAGTACGTTGGGTATATGTATACATGATAAAGGGCAACACACACAGCTTCCCCACACGTTAATCAGGAAGTGCACCCCAATCGACAAGGCGCTTGCTGCATGTCTCTTGGCAAACCAAGACGCACCTCAACGCTGTGATGGGCTGCATGAACAGCTCATCACCTGTCTAGGAGAGATCATAGCACCACAACAGGCAGCAGAGCATGCACGATGTTACTTTTCCATCAGCACGACGGGGACATTTGATGGGCGCCAAGATTGTGCACGTGAGGCACAGCAGCTCAAGAGAGCAGTGGTGCGATACAAGCTGAAGGAATTTGCAGTGTAAGCAAATATACGAGTGTGTGTATCAAAGCAGTTGTTTTGTTGTTACCCCAGAGTAGTAGTGAATAAACCACGCGGTACATTTCTTTTGTCGTACACAACCAAAACAACAACACATATTCGTTTTCGTGTATACTACTGTGTGTACACACCCCCACCACAACAAACAATAACAAACAAAAAATGCACTACTCAACAATGATCATAGAACATGCGCACCCATTATCATAGACACACCCACCACCTACACCTTGCCACCTGATGCATGCTGTGCATTTGCAGCTGCACCTGCCTGGGTCAAATCAATATTCTGAAACCCAGCTGCACTGCCAGGTTGTACACCAGGCTGTCCAGGTGCAGGATATGCAGGGTAGCCATACACAGGCTGCCCATTGGCACCACAGGCTGCTCCATCAGCGGTGTATGTTGGGTATCCACTGTATGCGTATGGTGCCTGGCCATTTTGTGTGACGTAGGGCCCCTGGGTGCCATAGGGAAGGTCGGTGGGATATCCAGGCGGTGGAGCACCTCCTTGTGACCACCCTTGTGCACCGGCGTTTTGCTGTGCAGCCATGGCATCTGCATACGCAGCTTGCGCCTGCAATTGGGCCATGCGACGGCGACGTATGACGCAAAACAGTGTGAGGGAAAATATAAACGCCACTGAGCATGCCACGATGAGCCATATCCACCTGAAGGAAGGGGGGTGTCGTTGGTGAGGGATGACTCTTCTGAAACGTCTCCATATGAACATACCAGTAGCTGTCGCTATCCCACGTGCACGAGTTGCCCCAGCATGTCCAGTATTTCAGCTTACGATGCACTACAGCAGATGCCGTGCTGTCAATAGGCAAGGTCCGCATGGTGTTGTGCGTAAACGCAATATGGGGTTGCAAAAGCTAGATCAGAGCGAAAGTCAAGCACAGTGCGTGAGGCAGCGACCACGAAGTTCTTGCTGATGAAGTTGCTGTGTGTCGTGTGCAGGAGCGAATGTGTTGTATAGAAACGACCAGGGTAAGTGCGTTGAAACGTTTATAGAATAATTGTAGTAAACTGAACAAACAAAAACAAAAAACAAACAAACAAACAAAAAAGAAACACAGAGTTCCAGAGCCCGTGACACATCAAGGTTCTTATTCTCCACGACGCCCGCAACAAGTGAAACAGACAAGCGTGTCAACACAAGCCGGTGTGTTGAGCACGGCCTTGTGATAAAATCGATTTTATTCTCTGATATCAGACATAATAAATCAAGGTTCTTGCACAAGGTTGTCTTGACTATTGTACCGCGGGAGCCACCCACGCCAACCCCTCGAACGTGACTGTGTATAGGAAGGGACCCCATGGTGTGTATTTTGGCACTGGTGTACACAATCCACACCAACATATGCATACCGTGACACTCCCCCCCTCTCCATCGGCAGCATCCCCAGCACTAAATATACGCGGCGCACGGCTTGCAGCTGTACGGGACCAGCCCCCTGCTAGCACAACATCGTCCTGCTTTGACTGTGGTGCCATGCGGGTCTTGCGCCATGAACCCTGTGTTGAGAATGTTGAGTGATTGTGCGGCCATGAGGATGTGGTACTACACCAATTGTTGCATGTTCAGGTGACACCCAATGCACAACTATACCTTGCCAGCAGCACGATCAAGATCTTTGCGGGTTATGATGCCTGCTACACGGTTGTGACTGTCCACCACACACAAATGCCTCAACCCCAGCGACACGAAAATCTCATGGGCACGCAATGCAGATGCTTCTTGCCTGCAGCGGGGAACAACACACATTGTGTACCACCATACATCCCCCACATCCACACACACACACGCCCCACCTACCGTATGCTCACAGGTGCTTGATGCATGAATGGTGCCAGATTCAAAAAGCGACCAGACAACGACGCCCCTCCTGCCACATGCTGCAACCACGCAACATGCATGGGCTGCCCTCCTGCGGCAATGGGCAATGTGACATCTGGTCGTCGATCCATCAACAGCCCCAGCTGCGCCCCCCCCCCACCAGCAGACCCATGGCGGTGCTGCCAGCGCATGGCGAGTGTCGTCACGGTGCGCGAGTGTGCCATCATGGCGTGCATCATGTCTGCCAGACGTGCTTCGTACGCTGCGGCATCCTCAATGCCAGCGAGCTGCAAGTATCGTCCCTCTGCATTGCAAAACGCACCCGCTTCAAGCAACACCAGGAGCTGGCTTCGGGTGACAATACCCTGCAATCGACCACCCAGGCCGTCGATGGGATGCGGGGGATGGGATGGGGATGGCGGGGATGTGCCCGATAGGGAGGTGGATGAAGGCAGGGTGGGTTCGAGGGCATACACAGGAAATCCCTGGTGTGTTGTATCACGCAGCACTTGCAGTATGTGTTCCACTGACTCCACTTCTGACAGACCCACCACTGGTGTTGCCATGATCTGGGTTGTTTTAAGAGAGGAGGGGATGTGTGCGGGGGATGTGTGATGGGGATGTGGGGGTGAATGTATACAGAGCATGAATACAAAACACACCACATACACCATAGCTACATACACAATAGATTCCATACCTGTTGCGCAGTTGCATGACGCAGTGCATGTGGTGGTTCTGTTCTCAAGTAAAACACATTGCCATCCCGTTCCAATTCACTCTCATACACCCCATCATAGTGAATCAAGTGTGCCACATAATTGGACACCACCACCGCAATGATGATACCAAAGAGAAAATTAATACCTCGGGTACCTTCCACTACAATAACCACCAGGGAGATGGAGGAGCGAAACACCCCACCGAGGACCGCCGTGGCCGCCACCATGGCGTATAAACCGGGTTGGATCGACCAATCATCCGGTGCAAGTTCTAGGAGGACTAGACCATACATTGCACCAAAACTGCTGCCCACCTGTGTGTTGTGTTGGGGAAGTGTTGTGTGTGTTGTGTGGGGATATGTTTTGTGTCACCATCGCACCAAAACACACCAACAGGACACAAGAAAACACACCAACAGGACACAAGAAAACACACCAACAGGACACAAGAAAACACACCAACAGGACACAAGAAAACACACCAATATAGAGGGCACAAACAAACCACCAGGCACAGCAAGTCCCGATGCCAGTGCCATGCCCACAAGAAAAGTCAACGATGCCATGGTCAACGCAGAAATGGAAAAGTAGCACAAACCACTGCCAATGCAACGCTGACGAGGACCATTGACGTCAGCAGCCAAACTAAATATCTGTGGATATTTGGGGGGATACATACGTGTGTGTATACATGGTTGTTTGGGGGGGATATATACATATGTGTGTGTATAAATGGGTGGTCGTGGTGGTTGTATTGTGTGGTGTATCATATGAAACGTCACGTGTTGACCATATTTATGGTTGACCATGATTACACACATACACACACTCCGCATGGACATACTACAACACACATACTTGAAACCTTTCACGGTACACTGCACAATCACACCACAGAAACCCACACAACATCATGGGACGTTTTCATACACCCATCCACCCACTGTCGTACACATTCACTACACATTCACTACACATTCACTACACATTCACTACACATTCACTACACATTCGCTACACATTCACTGTTGTACACATCCCATACACACCGTGCGTATAGTTTCCGATGGTTGACTGAAATACAAGGTTGCAAGATCATTGTAGTGGCCCTTGGGGCAATTGTACTGTAAACCTGTGTGCGTGTGTGTGTGTGTGTTTTTGTGTGTGTGTGAATGTGAATGTGAATGTGTGTGCGTTTTTGTGATTTGTGGTTTCACCCACACCCACACTAACAACACCCAACACCTACCATACTCCCCTGTACATACGAACACAAACACAAACCCAAAACCTACCATACTCCCCTGCCTGCCACTCCTCTGGTACAAGTTGACACCGACCAAATGTATGTGCAGCAAAATACATCCAACTGACAGTAATAATAACAACAGCAAATGCTTCCAATACCCTGTGTTTTGTGTGTGTGAGTGTTTTTTGTGTGTGACCTTGTGTTTTTTGTGTGCGATCTTGTGTTTTGTCATTACATATACCATTATTGTCATTATCAATACATTCCCTCATCCACCCCACCCCAAGCACCCAACAACCCACCCCAGCACCCCACCCCACCAACCCACCCCACTAACCCACCGTAGTGCATGTCGCCTGCGTGATGCCCTGACCCTCCACAGCCACCTGCGCAGGGTGTTGAACAGGGCCCCCAGGGCCCCTGCTGCGCCTGCTACCACCAGTATGAGGGGAAGTTGTATCAGCCACTCACGATTGGTGAGGCTCTGCAGGTTGCGGGCAAAGGAAAGCATGCCAGATTGCCACTTGGGGTGTAGCTGTGTGTTTGTGGGGGTGTGAAGGTGTGTGTATGGGTGTGTGGGGTGGTGTACGTGTTGTACAATGGTGTGTGCATGGGGAGTGGGTGGGTGTGCTGCACATATGCATTGACACATTATGTACACTGACACATTGACACATTATTTACGCTGCAGTGCCACACACCCATGCACAGGACAGTGCATGCACTGACACCCTCCAACATCCACAACCACACCTCCATGACACCTCAACCACACCTGTGCAATGGTAAACGTAGCAACAGCAGCACATATAAAGCATCGCCAGGCTACTTTCCTCGTCCAGTAGCTACATGCCTCCTCCATTGAAAACAACACACCACCAATGGGAGCACCAAATGCAGCCTGTGTGGTGTGTATACGTGTGTGTATAGGTGTGTGTGTGTGTATGGGTGTGTGTATATAGGTATGTATGTATGTGTATGTATCTGTGAAAATGTGCATGAATGTGTGTGTGTGTGTGTGGTTTTTGCGGTGGCTGCAGGTGCATGACACACCACACACACACCACACGCACCCGCACCCCCACCCCCAACACATCACACAATCCCCCCTACAATATTCCCCCCACACATACCGCCAGCCCCGCAGAGGCCCCTGCACTCACAAACTCCCTCAGGTCCCTGTTTGACACCATCGCCCCTGCCAACCCTGGTGGGGGGAGGGCCCACCACTGTGCCCACCCAGTCCCCCCCTCACTGCCTTGCACTGCCTTGGTGGTGGTTGTGGTTGAATTGACATGATCATGATTGTTGCTGGCTGTGTTGTTGTTGGTTGAATTGTTGTTGGTTGTGTTGTTAGTGGTGGTGGGGATAGGTCTACCATTGCTTGTTGGTGCATGCTGTGCATGCTGTGCATCCTCCTCCTCAGCAAAGGGTGTGCCCACTGGAGGCTGTACACGACACTGAGGTGGTACTGCTGCCCCATCTGACACACCAGAACTGCTACTACCACTGCGTCCACTACCAGCACTCCGTACACCATCAATATCCTCATCATGTGCTGGTTGGATGCTCCTCAGCAGTGCAGCACCCAACCCATTGCTATACGGTGGGGGTGTGCTTTCCCCCCATCCCGTCCCACCATCTCCCGACACCCCACCATATCCCGACACCCCACCATATCCCGACACCCCACCATATCCCGACACCCCACATGAAGCAGCAACAGTACATGGTCCATCATGATACTTCGGGTATTGCCCATGTTTGACCGCTCCATGTTGACCATGTTGACCACGTCGCCGTGCCCACCATGCACTCACGGCGTATTGTGCGTGGGTTACTACAGCAGCCACAGCAGCACCAATGTGCACCATGGGCCCCTCAGCACCCACTGTCAGACCACTGGTACAGCCAAACACAGTGCCAACCACTTTGACGATGAGGGTACGCAGCTGCAACACCTCTGGTATCTGGGATGTGATGATGACGGTGATGACCATGATGGTGATATTTTTGTTGTTGATAATGATACAGCAACAAGTGGATTGCATTGTGTTTCATCGGCATAATGATGGCAGTATACATGTTGCTGACAGCAAGCCATACTCGCATACATATATACCACCCCCTCCACCCACACAACCACGTACATCATTGCCATTCAAGTATGCCATGACCAAACTGACACCAGCACCCGCAGCAGTGGGTGCCCACAGCTGCACCATCAATGCTGCTGTCAACACACACACCAAGCCACTGCCCAACATGAACGCAAAGGCAATCCACATGGCATGGGCATCCCCAGCCTCGCTGCTGCTGAGTATGGCCTGCACATAGGCATTCCTGGTGTCAAGCCCCAAGTTGATGCAGCTCGTCAGTAACACAGCAATGCCACCCACAACAATGCCAGTGAGCATGGTGACAATAAACTTGCCCAGCGTGTGCCCTGTGTACCTGTGGATGTGTGGATGTGTGAGAAACCCGAAAGGACACAGCTGTAACCCCCTTGTGTCACCTCCATACCCATAGAATCGCCTTTTGGGTTCATCCCTGAGTGCTGCGGGATGCACTTTGCTCTGATGCAGTTCATAGTCGAGGCTCTCAGCGATACGGAGAGGACTCGATGCAAACAGCGCAGCTGACAATCTGCGAAAACGCTGCAGGGAGCTCTCAAACGTTGGCAGCAAGGGCTCCTCTAATGAAGGCACTGGCATTTGGGCTGTTGCACGCCCGGGGGGTGTGTCAATACGGTGGGGTTTGTGGCATTGCGAGAAACGTCCTACAGATGGTGATGGTGCTCTTTCTTGGTGAGGTCTTGACACTCCGTTTGCTGAGGTTTTGCAGCAGGTTGAGAAAAGCCTAAACGTATCATTGATCAAAACAGAGCAGCAGAAAATATAGTTGACAACACAGTTTTTGTCCCCTTGCAAGCCCACCACCAGCTCAACCCCAACTACTCAATACCCACCCTGCAGGTCACGCACAAAGCTCTGTGCCATATTGGACAACTTTTTGCTTGCAGTCGTCGCCATGGACTTGAGGTTTTGTATATCCTGTCGAGCAGTGTAGGACAGGCGATTGACCAAGTCTGCAGCATCCACATTGCCCGAGTTGCTGCGCCCTGCCTCACTGCCATCACCAAAATAGTCAGCCGAGGAAATTGCTGCAGAGCCCTGAAAGCGCGAGAGGCGAGTCTGGTGCTCGTAATCATTGGCGCCAGATGCCTGCTGGTTGAACATGTCTGAGGAGATGCTCTTGGCGTTGGCAAAACGCTGCTGTGCCGCAACACTGTCGGCGTCGCGTCGCCCATCTGATGCCCTGGTGTTTGGGGGGGGGTGGAGGGTTTGATGATGACGGTTGTGTTGGTGGGCATCAACATGATCATCCATCAGCCATCCTCCTCTTTGAGAGAAATCTTCTTACCTCGGTGAGTAGCTGTTTTTGCGCGTCGATCCCGTCTCACCCAGTGGGTTGCTGAAAAAATCAGCCCCCCCCGTGTTGCCAAGCGTCAGGTGCCCATCCTTGCCCCGCTGTACCGCCTTTTTCACCGGTTTGGCATCCTCCTCGGGATCATATGCAAAGCGGCTCGCAGTGGGTGCCACTGGGGCGTCCTTTGCCTCGGGGACTGCTGTTGCCACTGGGAGCACAGGGGCCTCCTCAGGGGCCTGTTCGTAGAGGGAGTCGTCCACCTTGGTGGTGAGCTTTTTCACACCCAACCCACCACCAGCCTTGGCAGCAGGTTTCTTGCCAACAATGCGGGATTTGGTCACCACGGACGAACGTGCTGCAGGTTTCGGGACTGTTGGGTGTGGGATGGTGGTGTTGGGGGGGGGGGGGGTGAATGAGATCCCACAATTGCACGTCCCTCCATCACAACAACCTCACCAACCTGTTGGTTTGGCCTCCTCTGCAGGTGGTGCCGCATCCTCCTCAGGCACCTTGCCATTGGAGGTGGCAGCAGCATCCAACGCGAGCGCAGCCAATTCTGCTTGTGCTGCGGATGGGGACGTGGGCACCACCCCTGCCGACGCGAGCTTGTTGGCCTCCTTTTCCAACAGCTGCTTATACAGTTGTGCTGCACGACTTGTATACTGCAGAGGTGGTGTGCATGGGTGTTTTTGTTTGTATTCAACACGATCATCATCCACAACAATCCAACCACTCCTGTTACCTTTTGCTCAATCTTGTCAGCACCCTGCTCATACCACCCATGCTGCTTGAAAAACTGCTTGGCACGCTGGTTGCCCCCCAAAGACATAAGCTGTGGGGGAGAGAGAGGATGTTGGCACCATGAACACCACACAAACCACATGACACCAAGCACATCATACCCGCAGTTGGTCCTCTGTCCATGAGTCAAGCGTGCTCGACCTGTAAGATAGCATAGTATAGCCCCATCACAATATTGCAAACGATTCCCTTCATCCACGGGTTGAAGAAGCTCAACCAGCTGCGTACCTGACAAAGCTGATGTGTACACCCAATGATCTGTGCACACCTGCACACGTCAAGCACAAAAACACGCCGTAAGGCACAGAGCACCAGGTGGGATTCTTGGCTGAGCAGTCGAAGCAGATCTTGTTTTCTGGCTTTGCTCGTAGCTTTCTGAACAATTGATCCCTTTCCAATCGTTCACTCATGGTCTTTGCTATGTGCGAGGGTCGTCGGTGATGGGTCGATGCTGTGTAGCTGTCTTGTGGTTTGCTGTGTATATCTGCTGCTGTGATCTGCTGCTGTGATTAATGGATTTAGGGATGTTGAATGGATGTGTTTGGAGAAAACAGCTTAAAGAAAACAGCAATAAAAACATGACGCTGAAACACCCCACACACTGAGGGGAGTGTTACAGGAACACAACTAGCAGGTAAACTCGTACGGTCGCCCTTCTATAAACCCATGCCGCAAAAAGTGTGCCCACGCCTGCTCCCCAGTCCATCCCTTGAACTCGTGTGGAAACTTGGACACGTAATACTTGGCATTGAAGCACTTGTACCCTCGTGCCTTGATGAGGGGTAGCAACCGAATGGCACGCTGCTTCCATTCATTTGACGAGATATCTTCCTTGCCACGCCCTTTTTTGGCTTGTGTCCATGTTTCGTATTTGGACGCCTGGTACGCGTTGGGTACCTCTGTCACCAGGGACGCATGATCAATGCGCACAAACATCACCTGTGAGGGTGTGGATTGTGGTATTCACAAACACCCCTGCATATCATAGAGACGTACCCAACACACACAAACACACCCACACCAACAAACACACCAACAATAACACAACACACCTCCAAAGGATTCAAGCTGGTGCCATCATAATGCCCATCAGCGTGTGGATCCACGCGATCGTTGCATGCCCACTTGGAGCCATCACGAAAGTCTACGTTTTGATACTTGAGCATCAAGCTGCCAATATTGTAATTGTTGCGCAGCATGGACTCTGACATTCCAATCACACCAAACCTCAAAATGTCCAATCGGTCATGGAAGCAATGAAACACTGATGGGTCAGTGGAATTCAATACCCCCATGCCAATCTGGTCTGTGGCAGTCACGTAGCCAAGCACGTAGGGATAGATCACAAAACCGTTGTCATGTTCATTGTACTTGAATGGTGCACAGCTGATTGTGGCACCGACAAGCTTGGTGGTGTCGGTGATGCGCTGCGTCAGTAGGCGATGCCATGGCACGTCGACGTATGCTGGGAGAAATGGGCCTCGTACGCTGCTGTCGAGGAAGACATAGTATTTGTGCTGCAGGAGGTTGGGGTAGCGCTTGAGTAGCCATCCCGCAAGGCCCATCTCATTGCATGGGCCCACCGCTTTGACCACCTGTGATTGTGTTGTTGGTGGTGTGATTATGGGTGATTATGTTGGTGGTGTATTACCCTGTGCACTGTCATAAACCAAAAACACACCTGCACATTGGATGGAAATGGCGGCAAATCCAACAGCTCGGTTGCAATCAGATGTTCCAATATGATGGCATATCGAGCACCATCGTTGCCGCGGATGCCATGCTTGATGAAATAGTTGAAGTTTCCTAGGTGTTCAGGGTCCCAATACCCAAAATTGTATATGACAAGGGTGTCATAGGCGCCAGACATGAGGCGACGCCCTGATGCCTTGCTTGATTTAGACTGCCGATGGCTAAACATGAGCAAGGGCAACAAGACCAAGAATGTTGCCACGCCCACCAAAAATGTGATGGCCTGCCCCTTGCTGCGACCGGGCTGTGGCTGTTTTCTGTGATGCATCTTGTTGTGCATATGCCTTTCGTGGTCTGTGCAAAACGCGTGCTGACTTGATGTCTACTGGCAATGTGGGCGGTTATGCATGCTTGTGTGGAGTGGTGTACACTTGTGTGGCATTGCGTCACTCATGCGGTGCATCGCCACTCCTGGGGTGCGTCATGGAGAGTATGATATCATTGGCCGATTGCCTGGATGTGCATTGGGTATTTGTACGTGCCTAGCAAGCACATACCGTGTTGACAAACGGTGTCAAAAGCAATGTCGTCACAGCGTCCTTGTTGACGAGTTTCTGCGATGGTTGAACGGGTTGATGATGATTGCTGGATTGATGATGACTTGTGGTCGGACCAATAAAGATGGGTTGGGTGCGTATAATGGGCAGCTGCACGATGATGGTGCCAATGCAGTTTGGAAGTGAAGTTTTGGGCGTTTCTGTGGCTGCCGATGTCTGTTCTATGTTACACAGACAGTTTGGACATAAAGATGCGTGAATGATGCGTTGTCACCTCTACAAAGGAAAAACATATGCATAGAAAGGTCTGCTTACACTCCATTAGACGTGTGTCAGTATATTCAGTTTAATCAGTATATGAGTATCTCAATACAAGTGGTTGCTCTATTGTAACCACCAACCACTACATGTGCTGAGGATCTAGTTGCAGGGGCGTTATGGACAGCCAGGCTCCCGTCCCAGATGATGTTGGCAAATCCCTACGTTGCTGTACAGGTTGCAAGCTCGTCAAATCAGTTGCACAGGTATGGTGGTGGGTTGGTTGTAGCATGCATGCATCCACAACCATCTGCACCATTTTCTTCACTCAGTTTTATGAAACTGGATGCGATAATGGTTGCTTTAGTGAAGACCAAGACGTAGAGGAGTTTATCACCACCAAGTTTTCAGGGTAGGGGCTGGACGTGGGCCATCGTCCCACACACGTGGGTGTTTATGTTGCTCATAATCTCCCCCATCACCCAGGATCATCACCATCATGGACCCAGAATCAAGCTGGGCGGCAAAATGGTTGCACTGCTGTATGTCTCTGGTTTGTGTGTGGGAACAGTGATGAGTTCGATGGCACATGTGTTCCCTGATTCTCCACAGCTCGGCGAGTACCAGGGTGCTATGCATTGGCATTAACCATGCCCTCTGCGCAAGACATGTGACGACAAGGAGGAGAATGTGGTGAGACGCTGTGGCAGGAGCGTGACACAGGTCACTGTTATCGTCGTCGTCATCACATGGGTTTGGGGTCGTTGCAAACAGCGCTTTGCAGCAATGTGATAATCATCATTGCTGTGTACACATTCATGGTAAAATGAATCAATAGCACACACAACAGATGTGTCACACACAAAACAAAACAAAAAAACATGCCACAACGTGACATGTGCTTGCCACAGTGCACCCCCCTAGTGCTTCACCACACTCTCAAACACATTGAAATACGTGGGGAAGGTCTTGCGTGTGCACTTGGGGTCGTTGATCACCACGGGCACACCCCCACATGCTGTCAGTGCAAATGCCATGGCCATGCGATGGTCATCGTATGTATCAATTGCCACACCCGACTTGGGGCCCTGATGGTAAAGTAATGACGGTTTGTGATGGTAGAGTGGGTGTGACTGGGAGGGCCAACATCAACATACACACAACATGCCAACACAATCACACAACACATACCGATGCAGGTGGTGTGATGATGCAGTAATCATGACCCTCCTCAACCTCCACACCCAGCTTGCCCAGCTCTGTCACAATGGCCTGTACAACATGGGATACACACAGTGTGTCGCTTCTTGTTGTGGTTGATACAATATGTACACCTCCATCACAACGCAATCATCCTCATATGTTACCCCCTTGAAAAAAAAAACACGCACCTTCATGCGCTCCGTTTCCTTTACACGCCAGTTGTACACATTGCGAATAGCTGTCTGACCCTCTGCAAACATGGCCGCCACCGCGAGCGTCATGGCGGCATCTGGAATGTCATTGCAATCATGATCAATGCCGCGCAACTCACCACGTGGTGGCCCGGTGATAGTAATGCTATACGGTGCCCATTCCACCTTGGCACCCATCAAACCCATCACCTCTGCGAAACGAACATCCCCTTGCAAGCTATCACTGCCGCATCCCTCCACGGTCACGGTTCCCCCCGTGATGGTGGCCCCTGCCAAAAAATACGATGCACTCGACGCGTCCCCCTCCACATACGCCTCTCCGGGGGACTTGTACTGCTGCTGCCCTGGCACACGGATGTGTTGCAGTCCGTCCAGGAGTTGTACTTTGACCCCAAAGCGCTCCATGAGTTTGACCGTCATGGATACGTATGGTTGACTGACAAGCTCATCTTTGATGATGATCTCTACACCAGCTTCGTCTTTGCACAGGGGGGCTGCCATGAGGAGGGCTGTGAGGTACTGGCTGCTCACCTTTCCGCTGAGACGCACCTGTGTTTCGGACGGGATGGGGGGTGGGTTGGGATGGAAAACATGTGTGCACAAGCATGCATGTTGTGTGAAAATATTTGTACAAGCCTTGGTTGGGTGTACCATCCACAACACCAGCACACCCACACCCACACCATACCGTGCCACTGGGCAGGCCATCTCCCACCACCTCCACAGGGGGACACCCTGTCCCCAATGTGCATGAGGCATTGACACCCAACTGCTGCAGCCCCTCCACGAGGTCCTCTATAGGACGCTCCCTCATGCGGGGGACCCCATCCAGCACAAAACGGCCCCTGCCTGCTGCTGCGACGGCGGCTGTGAGAGGACTGGGGGGGGGGGAATGGATGGTGTACGTGGTGCATGTGGTGTATGTGGTGTGTGTATGTGGTGTGTTATGTATCATGTAATACAATGTCTGTGCACAACAATGCCCAAAGAAATACCCCAATGCACCATGAATACAACCTCCAATACATATCAAATACAACCTCCAATACATATCAAATACAACCTCCAATACATATCAAATACAACTTCCAATACATATCAAATACAACCCCAAAACATCCCCAAAGCACTCCCCCAAAGAACACCCCCAAAGCACACCCCCAAAGCACACCCCCAAAGCAACCCACAAAAACACACCCACA
>VFQP010001192.1_pt1 | contig 36862 bp, 58 predicted proteins | sample 3512351 | NCBI WGS metagenome assembly VFQP01 (sample SAMN10412372, study PRJNA504923) | tailings metagenome | isolation source: Relicate 1 Philex TSF1 revegetated site | place: Philippines: Tuba, Benguet | collected 2017-08-29
TGTGTGTGTGTGTGTGTGTGTGTGTGTGTGTGTGTGCGTGTGTGTGTGTGTGTGCGTGTGTGTGTGTGTGTATGGCATGACACCCACTCTACAACACCCACCTCTACAACACCCACTTTACAACAACCCCCCCCCACACACACCTTGCTCTTCATGCAGGGATGGCCCACCACCACCACCACCAGGCACCACCCCAGAGAGCGCCTCTGCAGCACTCTCACTCGTAGCAAAGGGGGACTGAGAGGACCCAGGGCCCCCAAATGCGGCCCCGGCCCCACCTGGGGGCCCCTGCGTGGCGGCCGGAAGAGCAGAGGGTGCCGGACCCATGCCGGCGACAAACGGCGATGTGGAGGTGGGTTGTGGGGGCATGGTAGATGATTGGCCAGCAATGGGTGGGGGTTTGAGGGGTGTGGTGGGGACGTGTGGTTGTGCACGGGGTTGTGGAGCGCGTGGTACATGTGTGGGAGCCATGATCATGGTGGTGCTCCCTGCAAAGTCATCAAGCATGTGCCTGGAAATGAGAGGGGATTCACATGTGGTGAAGATTTATAAAAATTATTCTCCATGACATGCAACACACAAACACACACATTCTGTGCAGTACCACACACACATAGTGTCATACTTACAATACCCCCTCCCAGCACATGCTGTAATCATAAACAGATATAAAAACATACTAATGACATAAATAAAAACAAATAAGAACATAAAAATAAAAATAAACAAAAACATAAAAACATAGATAAAAACATAAAATAAATAAACAAAAACATACTTGAGGCGGTCCATTATCTTACGGAATGACTCTGGTCGCTGCTGGGGTGTGGGCTCCAGGCATTCGTTCATCAACTGAATGTATTCATCAATGCCCGGAAAGGTACCATTGGGTATTTTGTCCTTGGGGGGGATTTCAAAACGTAGGGCACCATCTTTGGAGAGTTTGACCAGCAACTGTTTTTTTGTGTGTGTGTGTGTCATAAAAGTACATGTGCTTGTATATAGCATTGTACATGCACATCATCATATGTAGGTAATGTGCTTGTATATGCACATGTACATATGCGTATGAATGCCTCACTCACTCAAACACACAAACACATCACCAACACACCTGTATGTTATCCAGGTTGCTAAAGGGAAATTGAAAGGTCAACAGCTCCCACAAGATAACACCTGTGGCAATAGTATATACACAGTGGCAACCATTCACATCTCCCCTCCCAAACACCTCTCCCCTCCCAAACACCTCCCCCCCCCAAAACACTTTACCCCTGTTAAAAAACCCTCACACACACCCCCCAACACGCACCAAAGCTGTAGATGTCAGCTTGTGAGGTCCATCGAGTGGCATACTCCTGGGGGTCTGGTTGGGCAATCTCAGGTGCCAGCCAACGCAGGTTCATCGGGGAGGTCATGGAGGCGTATTGATTGATGGAGTCACACATGCGGGAAAAGCCAAAGTCTGCTACTTTGACTTCCATATCACGACGGCCGGTCAAGAGAACCTACATGAAGAAGGGGGGGGGGGGGGTCTTTGTTTGTGTGGTGAGGTGGGGGGGGACTTGTTTGTTTGTTTGTGTGTGAGGTGTGGGGGTGTGATTGATATGTATGTGATTGATGTTGAGTGTGCATGTATGATGGATGATGGAGAATGTGGGCGTGGGGGTGGGGGTGGGAGCAAACACAACACCAAAAGAACACAACCCACACCAGAAGAACACAACCCACACAACACCAGAATAACACAACCACACATCACCATACGTTGGGTGATTTCAAATCCCTGTGTAACACTGACTCGGCATGAATCAATGCCATGCCACTTGCAATCCTGTGTGCAATGTCCAATCGTACTGGCCATGACAACTTTTCTGCTACCTCGGGTTGATCACGCGCCTGCTTCAACAAATCCATCAAGCTGCCACGCTCACACAATTCCATGACAATCATGTAGTGCGTTTCGTCCTCGAGCACACCATAACACTGTTGAGATGATGGGTTGATGATGAGATGATGGGTTGATGACGAGCACAAGGCCAATTCAGCAACTGGAGCAACATATAATAACAATAGTGAAACATAAACACACACATGTATGTGTCCACCACCCATCCTTCACCCAACCTGCATGACATTCTGCCCCTTGACACGTTCCATAGCATCCACCTCCTTTTCGATGCTGCGAAAGTCATCAATGGTGCACTTTTCAATCTTTTTCACCGCCACATCCTGCACGCCGTGCTTTTTGGCTCTCCACACTGTCACACCTGGACCACCCACACCAATGCGCTCTCCAAACTCCAAGTCACTGATTTTCAGTTGGTTGCTCAACCACCCCGAGCTGGGCATGCTCAAGCGGTTGCGCAAAACGTCACTGCCATTTGTGTCAGTTCTACGGTGTGCCATCGTTGTGCTGGCTACTGTGGTTGAGAGACGATCTAGGGTTGGTGATGAGTATGTGGTGATGCAGTGTGTATTCTTGTGCCCCAAGCACAAGGTTGCTAGTCATTAGCATACATATGTTGCCAAGCAGAGGTAACTGCAGCTATGATAATTCAATGTGTGTGTTGTGTAGTACCACACCTGATCTTGTGTCTCGATCAAAGTCTAAGAACCCTAGGATGCATGGTGGTGGTTAATTTGCGCCTTTGCTGCTCACACAGCTTGTCGTTGTGACGAATACAGAAAGCAGGGTGCTGCACGAAGAACGATTGAAGATTGTCAACCCCACTGGGTGGAAGCGCAGTATTTCGCGTGTGGGCTTGTACGCTACACGACACAATAACGACGCCCGTAATATTAAACTGCAATTATTAATTAACACCACAGGAAGGAAAACAACCCCCCTGGGAAACATTTGTTACGATGTGTTACACATACCACCACAGACAATTTATACCACAGACAAGTTGTACATGGACAAATGTACCACAGTGGATCATAAACAGGCATCGGGACAGGAAAACAAACAAATTCGTGTGTCTACCAAGGTGTGGGACAGCGTGTACCCTCCTGTGCATACACATACACAGCGAGGCGTTTTCACACACTCTCCCCACAGGTACACCAAGCACTATGTACATATAGTATTCCCCCTCCACTACGCACACTCGCCATCTTGAAATCCTCTCGGTAGCATTGCACCATCACAAACACACATTGCACCTCAACACAAACTCAACAGCCACTCTAGTGTCCAGCGGGTGTCACGCTGGTACGAGACAGCACAGATGCACGCTGCAGGGTGGTTTCTGTAACCATTGCAGAGCGACGCTCCAGCACAGATGCACGATTGAGATCCACCTGGGCTGATGGGCGCACAATCGACATGCGACCGAGAGGGTTGCTGTAGGTGGACGCCACCATGCCTGTGTGAGTTGACGAGTATGAGGTGTTGATTATGAGGTGATAATGAGATGAGTATGCCAGAACAATGGGGAGAAAAATGAGGACGGTACACAAGAACGTCCTAGTAAAACACAACATGACGATTGCGACAACGATACGCAACACACCCCACCCCACCACCCCAAACCCACACACAACCCAGTACCTGGCACGGTTGCCTCCTCCAGCGAGTGGCGCTCGTCCAGCACCGCAGGGCGCTGTCGCTGCTTGTTGAACGCAGCACGATCACGAAACCCATCGTCATTAATGGCATAGGCCATGATCCACTTGAGAGGATCAAGCCCCATGTGCCAGATGAGGGCCCAAATCCATGATACCAGCACATAGCCAATGGAACCTATGCAGGAAGCTTCTGCCTCGGATTCGGTACCCCATGCAGGGACCTCTGCAGATGTGAAAAAGGGGTTTTGGGAGAGACCGGTGGTGTCCATGAGGCAGAATTGGCATGAGGAGATGGAATCCCGGGGTGGGGTGTAGCCGTTGAAGCCAAACAGTGCAATGACAGTGGCTGCCAGTTGGGCCTGCGTGGGGGGGAGGGGGAAACACAGTAGGTGACGTGTTTTGTGTAGTGCGTAGCAGGCACGGTGTTGGTTGTATAGAGCGGTATTGGAGGAGCATAGCAACTACACAACCAACACCAGCAACATCAAGGACATTCATCATGCCGTATGTCCCCTCACAAAACCACATTCGTCACACAAAACACACCATGCATCGCAGAACCCCCACCCATCTCCACACAACCCCCCATCACCATACCAGGAAGAACGCAATGTAGGTGAACAGGCCAGCACGAGAGCGGAACGACCACTTGAGATCACGCACCACAAAAATTAACGCCTGCCCACTCACAGACACTTGCAAGTAAATCATCGACCTCAACATGGAATTCCTCAAGTACGCCACCTCTGTCTGACACTGCTGCAGAGCCGTGGGGATGGTATCGGTGGTCCATTGGTAGTCTGGGTACACCGTCGCTGCAGAAACATCAGGTGAAAAGCCCGTTTTTGGAAGGACCAGGTTGAGGCAGAAATTGGTCACTTCGGTGTTGCTGGTATTAAGGGAAGGCAGCTGGAAGTTGGTGAAAAACTCCGTCATGGCGGCCAAGCAGTAGAGCACAATGCTTGAGGCGGTGAGGTAAATGCCATAGCCCACACCCATCATGAAAATGTTGCGGATACGCCACATGGAGGGGAGCTGGGAGGGGGTGACGCGATCCTTGGCAAGAGCGATCATGGCACCATCATTGAAGACAGCCAGGAGGACAATGAGGATGGTGGGAAAAAACCTGTGTTTTTGTGGGGGGGTAGGGGTGCGGGGGGGGGGATGCGTGGGTGTATGTGTTTGGGGGATGTACAGCATGTTTAAATGCACATGCATTAGTAGCATGCAGAATCACTATATGTCGTATGCAGCATTTTTATTGTTGCATGCAAGCCACCATTGCGCATGCCATCACACACACCCAACACACCATAAACACCCCCCAACAACATACACCCATGTGTCCTCCTCACACCTGCACCCCCCCCAACACACCGTACCAGTTGAAGATGCATGTCAACAAACCAAACGTAAACGTAATACGAAACGTCATCGCAATGGTGTAGCGTGCGTAGGTAGTCATGCGCTGGAAAATCTTGCGAGCACCAATAATGGCTGTTGCAATAGCAGACAAACCCGCCTCTGTGAGAACGATATCAGCAGCACCACGAGCAGCATCGGTAGCACCAGCTACAGCAATACCCACATCGGCCTTTTTCAGGGCAGGTGCATCATTGACACCATCACCTATTTGTTTTGGGGGGGTATGTGGAGGGAGGGTGGGTGTGGATGGGTAGGTGGAGGGAGAGGGTGTGTTGTGGGTGGGAGGAGCACCAAGGTGTGTGTGTGGTGGAAATGACACATGCGAAATTTCCTCAACTCCTATCACTCTCTGCGTTTCCCCCTCCATGTACGTGTACACACCCCTCCCACCTTGCGCATATATACAGATAGATATACACACCTACCACCATATACACACCACATACACACCACACACACACCAGTCATGCCCACAATGTGTTTGCCCTTTTGCAGCACTTCCACCACTTCAAACTTGTGTTCCGGAAACACCTCTGCAAACCCACCGGCTTCCTCCACCAGCTTGGACATGTTTTCACCTCGATCACGTGCCTGTGTGTTGTATATTGTATGTTGTTTGATATATGTATGTTGTATGGTATATGTATGTAATGCTGGGGAGCGTGTGTCTTGTCTGGGTGAAATACACAACCTCACACAACAGGCACCACAACCTCACACAACAGGCACCACAACCTCACACAACAGGCACCACAACCTCACACAACAGGCACCACAACCTCACACAACAGGCACCACAACCTCACACAACAGGCACCACAACCTCACACAACATGCACCTCAACCACACACAACCCCCCACCTCATCCCTCCCCCCCCTTCATACCGAGTGCAAGTAATCAATGGTGTAAATATCCGTACTCATACCCAACTGACGTGCCGTTTCCTTACCAATCAGTGTCTGATCACCAGTCACCATTTTCACATGCACACCCATAGCCAAACACCTGTCAATGGTGTCCTTTGTATCGTGACGGGGTGGATCAAACAGGGGCACCACTGCCACCATTTCAAATTTGGCAGCAGACACATCTTGGTGGCCCTGGGCGATGGAAACACCCAGAGCACGGAAGCCGCGGTTGGCGAATTCCGTGATTTTGCCATTGACAGCGGTTGCGAGTTCATCTGCATTGTGTGAGTGACGTAGCACGACCTGTGTGTTGTGGGGGGGGGGGGTGAGGGGTGGAGTGTTGAGGGGGTGAATCAGGGAGCGTTTACATAGTGTACACATAGTGTTGTTATATACAACACACAGTACACAACACCATGTACTGGTTCTGCTCATGTACTTGCTAAAGATGTATGCACGCTGTGTCGATACATACTCACATGCATATACATTACCCATCCACCCACCCACATATATGCACATATACACACACATATGCCTCTACACAGATTCCCCTTCCCCCCCCACTACGACCTACACACCCACACACCTGGGGAGCACCCTTCATGAGCATAAACTGCTTCTTTGTGGCAACCTCTGTCACATATGCCACTGTATACTTGTCAGTGGGGTTGAAGGGGATGAATTTGCCAGTGGTGTGTGTGGATGCGAGGGACTCGTGCTTGTCGTAGGAGTTGTAGAGCACCATGTCAATAGGCTGTGGGTGACGGTGGGGAGGTGCTAGTGACGTGGAGGAGATGAACAACAGTGAGCATGATGAGAGGCACATGTACAACACCAATGAAAGGCACATGCACAACACCAATGTACGGTGTGTGTGGCATGGTGTGTGACATAGTACTTCACTGGTGAACCCCAACAACACTCCCCCCCCCCACGCATCTCCACACACATCCACACGCAACCACACATCTACACACAAGCAACCACACACCGACACACACTGATACACACCTACACCTCACACTCCCCACACACCTCTTCAGTGACAATGTTTGCTGACAGTGCACCATACATCATGGCCTCTTCCACCATAAAGCGCCCAAGGGGAAACACCATGTCGGGTTCAATAGACAGCTTGTTGAGGGTGAGGGTACCTGTCTTGTCACTGCACAACACATCCATGCCTGTGTGCGGGTATGGGGGGTGTTGCAGTGAATTGCAAGCCCCCCCAAAACACCCCCCCTTTTAAGACACCCACCCGAAAAATCACGCCCACCTCCCAAAAACACGCCCACCTCTCAAACACCCCACCCCCCCAAAAAATGATACATATATCACATACCTGCCATCTCCTCCACAGCAGACATGCGAGCAACAATAGCCCCCTCCTTGGCAAGCTTGAACGCACCCAATGCAAGTGTCACTGACAACACTGTAGGCATAGCAATGGGGATACCACCCACAATGATGACCAGCAGGTTGGTCAATGCAGGGCACCCACCCACACCACCGCTGCATGAGTGGTCCCAGTGGGCAAACATGACTGGGAGTTCAATGATGACCCAGGTAAAGATTGTGATTAGGCAAATAGCACCAATCTTGTTCATGACCTGGGGGGGGCGGGGGTAAGAGGTGTGGGTACGGGAGGCGGGTCTGCATGCGTGTGGTGCAAGGTTGTGCATGCACATGAGAACAACACATCATGTACACCATCACTCGCAGGTACAACAACAACACACACCCCAAGAAAAAACACCACAAACACCTTGACACCTCCCCCCAAATATACCTTTTGCAGGTTGGCAACATTGTCTGTGCCCTCAAGCAACGTAGCAGCACGACCGAAAAAGGTGTTCTTCCCCGTTGCATACACAACTGCCGGGATCTCCCCCTGTTTCACAGCAGACCCTGAAAATGCAACATCCCCTGCACGTTTCTTCACTGGCAACGACTCCCCAGTCAACGCTGCTTGGTCAATCTGCACCACTTGATCATCATGCCCCTCTTCTCCCAGGAGTTTGACGTCTGCTGGGATGATGTCACCAAATTTCAGGAGCACCACGTCACCTGGGACGAGGTGTTGGGCGTCTATGGTCTCCCATTTTCCATCTCGGAGGGCTTTGCCTTTGGGTGCCAGTGCTGCTGTCAATGCCTGTGATTGGGGGGGGGTATGAGAAGGGGTGTGTTTGTTGTTTGTGAGGGTGTGTGTAAGAAGGGGTGTTTGTGTGTGTGTGTGTGTGTGTGTGTATGAGGGCGTGCTTGTGAGAGTGAGAGCAAGTGTATGAGCGAGTGCGCGTGGAACAACAAGATTTTCTCATGAAAAAACCACAACATATGCACCATTATGAGCACATGCACAAAACACATCTCACAAGCACAGCCTCATCCCGACAACACCCTCTCAATATCGGTATTGTCATCACCACTTGCCACCCCACACCTTGATTGCCTTGTCGGCGTTGGACTCTTCATAAAACGAAATGCTTGCATTCAGCAACAACAACCCCAAAATCAGCGCAAAATCCACATAATCCAACAACGCAATAGCCAACAGCGCTGCCGCCTCCATTGCCCATGACAGGGGGTTCCACATGTAGCCCAGGAATTGTAGGATGGGGTAGCGTTTTTTCTCAGGGAGGCGATTGGGGCCATATTGCTCAAGACGTGCCTGAGCGTCTGCAGCAGTGAGACCTGCACGAGTACACTGTTTGATTGGTGTGGGGTTTTGAGTGGGTTGGTGTGTGGTTGAGTTTTATTGGCGTGTTTGAATTTGAATAAAAGTGTGCTTGATCGTGTTTGTGTAGTCGATTGTGAGTGCGTTTGATTGTGTGTGTTTCAATATATATATGTATGTATGTATATATGTATATGTGTGTGTGTTTTGGTCTGCAGCATGACATACAGCAGGAGTTTGTGTTTTTGTGCTGCACCAGGTATTGTGTTTGCACCTGCTCTTGCTCAACATAAGACACCATACCATTTCCACCCCTCCCCAACACTCACACCATGCAACCCAATACACTCTCCCACCCCACCCCACTCTCCCACCCCACCCCACTCAAACACCCCCCCACACTCGACACACCTTGAGGATGTCCAAAGCCTCAGGAATAGACACCTCCTTGAAGTCAATATCATCAGCACCCGCAGTCGGCCCTGCACTTGCCTGTTTCTCAAGCTGCACAGCATCCTGTACTTCTACAACCACCTTGTCCTCCTTGGCGCCTGTGGTGGTGCAAGTCCATGTACAAAAATGCACACAGGCAAATATGTACTGCGTACCCTGTTTTGTTCAAACCACCAAACCAAAAACCCTTACCGTTGACGTCGGCGGGCAGCTCAGCCCCCATGGTTGTTGTTGTGTGTGACCTGTGGGAGAGGCAATGATGTTGCACATGTCGCACATTGCCGCGATATTAATGCCAAAAAGTGCACACAGTGCGGCATTGGGTCACATGCAACATGATTGCTGGCGTGTGCACGGGCTTGGCCACTTGACCAAGCAGGGGCAATCAGGAATGTACATTGCATCACAAACACACACAAATGCAGCACGCAAGGGTTGTGCGAGCTGCAAGGAAGCGCCGCGCAAACCCTTGCATCGATGTTCCCAACGGCGTCTGAGCCAGCTGCATGCCCACGCACATCCATCACACCGACAACATGATCATTTACAGTATACATGATACGTTTGTGGGGCTACTTTGCGAGATGCCTACCTTTACGCGATTGGTCCTGCCGTTGAGAGATGTCAATCAGACCCAACACAATAGATGTGGTGGTAACAGATGTAATAAAACTGCGTGCGTGATAGAACAATAAAAATAATGAAATTACAATGCAAAAACGCACTACATACACACAGCACTCCTCACATATGCACTCGTCCCTCGGCCCACTACATGCTTGATCCTCCACTTGGTGGTGGGCTTGCTGCCGCATCGTGAAAGGAAGTCACAGAGGGACTTGCTGGGCCATCCTCGTGGGTGGGTGGGGGTCCCACCAGCTCCTCCAGTCGCTGCACACACTCTCGCGCGGATGGGCGCAGGCATGGCTGCTGCTGGAGGCATGCACCCACCAACGCAGCGACCTCTGGTGGACACTTGTCCTTCAACCTGTACGTGTTGTGGGGTCATTGTCATGTAGAGTTGGAGAGTTTACATACACATGCAGCACACATCAACCATTGTCCAGCCCAATCCATCAGCATTACCCCTCAACGTACGTTTCCAACTTGACAATGCCTCGTGTTGGCACTTGACCAGTAATGATCTCGTACAAAATGATACCGAATGCATAGATATCTGCTGCACATGTTATCTCATCATTAAGAATCAATTCAGGGGATGCCCAGTTGAAAGTGCCTGCTTGCGTGACCTGATTGATGTGCAGGATGTGTTATGATGATCACATGTGATGATGAGTGACATACGCGCGCTGTCATGTGCAAACAGGTGTGCAAACATGTGCTCCAATGCATACGTGCCCCAATGCATACCCCACCCTACCTGTGATAAAAATCCTTTGCTTACAACTTTGCTCAAACCCAGGTCGGCAATTTTGGCAATACCATGTTGACCTAGGAGAATATTTGGGCTTTTCAAATCCTGTGTGAGTGAACATGGTGTGTCAGGCATGTGCCAGGTGCTTGAGTGCATATGAATGTTTGAGCATTTTAATTCTTGTACATCTTGTGCATATGATGTCAGGTGCTTGCATGTACGTGCTGCTGGGTGCATGTGCCTGTCATGTACGCAGTCCCCCAGACCCTTCCCCCCCACATGTACGCAGTCCCCCATATCCCCCCCCCCCCACATACCAAGTGGATAATGTTTCGTGCATGTAGATATTCCAACCCCCGAGCAACGTCCAAGGCAATGTGCCTTCCCCTGACGTGTGTATAGAGAAGAAGAAAAGTCAAACAAAAGTCAAACATGAAGAAAGTCACACATGAAGAAAGTCACACATGAAGAACAGCATACAAAGAGTGTGCATACCACATGCACATACACAAAACCCATGCGCGCACATACAACATTCGCAAAAAACAACAGCATACAACACGGTACAATACCATCCCTCATGTCTCATCAGCCCCAACCAAAACCCCCTCAAAACACCCCGTACATTGCATTCCATGTGTACCGGTCCCTCTCGGGCCCATGCAGCCCCTGAAACAGGTCCCCCCCCTCCATAAACTCTGTAACCAGCATGACACAGTCAGCTTCCACCGCCACGCCAATAAATCCGACCAGATGTGCACAATCAAATGAACGCATAAGTTTTATTTCCTGCAAAAGCTGTTTATAATGCTGTATTAGTGGGTGGTGGTGGGTGGTGGATGGTGTTGGTGTGTGAATAAGGGTGGAGAAAAAAGTTTATTGTTTCTTTGTACACTGTTTTTTTGTATGTTGCCACGACCAAGCACCAATACCTCACCCCGTCCCTCTTCATACCTTGTCCTCATACGATGCACCAATGGTGTTGGGCGCAAGTTTGACCGCAACCGGCACCCTGCCGTCATACACCCCACGATACACCACCCCATACCCCCCAGAACCTAGTACTTCTGGTGACCCATCCGGCATGCGACAAATTTCTAATCTATGTGTGGGGATATTCACATCCTCCAGGCCTGGCAGCAGTCCCCTGGGAGTGCAGGCCCCCCCTGGGCCCCTGGTTGTGCTGGTATGTTGCACAGGATGGTCATATTGTTGTTCTTTTGTACCAGCTTGTGTTGTACCACCCTGTGTACCACCCTGTGTACTGGCCAACCCACTGCAAGGCACTGGGGGTCTTCCTTGCATGTGGAAGACATCCTGTTGTTCCTGTGTCCTGTCATCAGCACATGCGTCTAGTCCCCTGTCCACCCCCTTACTGGGACAGGTGTCCTTGTCACTGGAACCATTGTCCCCAGGTCCCCCCTGTTTGTTGTCCCCAGGCCCCCCCTGCCTAATGGGTTCTGGGTCAGGCACCTTATAGGAGGCACGGCGCATCATGCGGTGTAGTAGAGATTGCGCCATGCCAGGTTGACTCGCTAATATGCTGCTGCTGAGGTACTCGTTACCTGTGAGGGTGTTTTGGGGGGGGGGCGGAGGGTGTGTGAGGGTGTGTGAGGGTGTGTGAGGGGGGGGTGAGGGTGTCAAGGTACGTATTTGTACATGCACACTTGGTATTGTACATGCATGGTTGTGTACAAGTGCCATATCCCAACATCATCACACCCCCACCCCCAAATACACACCTTGTGAATCAAGTTTGGTGCTGTTGTTGGTCATCATAACCCCTTTTCCATCCTCCTCCAGACCCCCCTGCCGCCGCCCACTGGCCTTTCCTCCCATGCCCCCTCCCAATCCCCCATGTCCCGGATCTGACATGAGACGCTGCGGTGCACCATGTGCACCCCTCCACCGAGCAGCTGCCCGACGCACACGCGGCAATGCACACACACCAGCCACCACCACCAATGCAGCAACGGCAGCCGCAGCAATGGCAATACCCACAATGGTGCCTGCTGGGAGGGAAGACTGGGATATGGTGGGTGGTGGGGGTGGGGGCGGGGCGGGTGCAGTGGTTGGGGTGGTGGTGGTGGGGAGGGGGGCAAGTGGGGGTTTTGGCATGGGGAGTGGGTTGGCTGATGGTCCTGTGCTCCACTGCAACTGTGTGAAGGGGGGCATGTATGTGAATAACGAGAGCTGGATCACGCGTTGCCATTATCTGTCATCCCTCCTCCTCATCATCATCCATGCACTACCATCCATGCATCATCCACTCCTTCAACCCCAATGCACACCTGTAACAACTCCTGCTGGTCAATGTCATACAAGGACGCATTGACTTCCGGAAACGGTGTGGTCAGCGATCCAGGGAACAACAGTGTCGACGTCACATGCAGCACGCCATCACACGCCACACGGCTGTACAAAATCTTTGCTTCCAAGCCATTATTACTCACGACCACGTCATTACTCTCAAGCCGTGTGAATGCTAGTTCATAGGGGCGATCCAAAATCATGCCCAGGGCTGTCTGTACACGCTCAAGAGACAACAGCTGTTCAGGGGAAAATGCGCCTTGCGGGAGGATGTTGTACAGGGCAACGGAAATGTGCCATGGACCAGAGAGTTGCTCGAGGATGTCTTGCACAGAGGGGTAGGAGCGTTGGGCATCTTTGGGCGTATATGGTGTGTGTGATGTGTGTGTGTGATGTGTGTGTGTGATGTGTGTGTGTGATGTGTGTGTGTGTGTGTGCATTCTGTCTTTAAGCTGTGCTGCATTGTGTAATCACAATATGCTGCCACACATATAGTGCTCCACGTGCCAACCACCCGGCACATGTCACAACATCTCCCACCCCATAACGTACCAGACAATGATCGTACAAAGCCTGTGTTGTCTGAAATAAACATTGTGATGGGGGGAAAGGAGCCATTGATCGCAGTGGGGTCGGCATTGGCCAGGAGGGCATTCAGGGCATCCGATTCGCGCTGTCGATCTGCAAAGACAAGCTGTGGAGGGGGTTGCCCACCCCGCAACATTGTGCTTGCAAATGTGACATTGGGATCACGGTACATGCCCACCAGCATTGAGTTGGTGCATGGTGCAAGCTGTGGAGGGGGCGTGTCGCACGGATGAGTGGGCACATTGAGGTGTCTGGCTATATACACCCATGACAGTTGCACCAGGCGCGCATAGTATGCACGCGAACAGACCTTGATCACGTCTGCACAGCCAAGGACCGCGAGCAGCAACAAGAGCAGCAACCTCTTGATTCTTTTGAGCAACATGGTGCACTGCGCAGTGCGCACCATGACCTCAACATATGCGTACTCTACTGCACATGGCTGGGCTATGTTGCTAATTCGTCTGCATGGCCATGAACCATGGGGCTCGACGCAGTGATTGATTACCAAAAAAACACAATCCGGTTGGGGGTCGTTTGTACCGGTCACAACCACCAGCGCGTTGTTACTATATTACGTTTTGTAAAGTGGGGCACACACATCCAAGTGCAAACAAAAAAGTGATGTAATTGGACACTCACCACCAAAGCAGAGCCACACTTTGCGCCAGTCAGTCAGTACCCCAAGTCCAGCCCCCACTCTGTCTGAATGTGCTTGCTCACCCGATCCAGCAACGCCTCTGCTGCCATCTCATGCTCTGCCGTGTCCAAGTGGCAGCTCAGCGCCGCCCGCAATTTTGCCAGTTTGGTGCATGGCCCCCCCGCTGGCATCCCCCCATCCAGCCGTCGAAAGGCGCGCCACATTTCCGTGAGGTCGATACGCCCAATATCATCCTTGACCAGTGTTATAACATCTTTGCAGGCGGATTCTGTGTTTTCGTCCAGGGCCCCCACAGGGGCTTCGGTGGCCGTCACCACATTGTACGGCATGAGCTCTGTTCCCCTGTTGCGCACCACAAACCACTTGATCACGCTTGCCTCACTGGGGAGCATGCAGTCATAGGGGCTGACAATGGCGCCAAGGAATGGCGCTGCATTGGTGTTGTCTGAGGAAAACAGGGCTTGGTAGTTACGTTGGTTTTCTGCATCCTTGGCTGATGGGACGGGTTCAAAAATGGGATGACTGTGGTACCTGTAGTTGTGGGTGGTTGTATATATTGCTATGTGGTGCATGCCATGTGCCAGACATGTGCCAGACAGCATCCCAGCACATGAGCCACCCACACGCGCCAACCCACACGCGCTAACCCACACGCACCAACCCACTGGCACCAATCCTTGCTGCTCCATCAGTGTACGTGTTGCCACCTCTGCTGCAGGGTCCAGCTCCACGCTCGTCAGGCTGTGGGATCCCTCCATACGATGGCATGGGTAGGCACGAACAACCGTGATGGCACGAGTTTCAGGATCCCACAAGCCCCCAAGTAGACCAATGATTTCGCAGGAGCTGAGGTGGCTGTGGAGGTCCATGAGCAGTGCAGCCTGTATGTATGGGGGGGGGTGTTGTCACATGAATACATGCCACGTGCATGTCATTTTTATGCATGTATTGCCACAGAATATATAATAAACACATGTCTCTCAAAACACCCCCACCGCACAACCCACCTCACTGCGCACAGTGACAGAAAATGGCTGTGCAAGGGGCGCCCCTGATGCAATGGGCCCCACAAAATCGACACACTTCATCAACTGCAACGATTCTGTAGTCTGCCCATACACATGCCGTTGTTTCACCTCCCGACGGGGCCTGTTGCGCGCATACTCCGTGGGACCCTGTGTCGGGGCATCGGCAGCCGAGGGGGGACTGCTGCTGCTGTGGGAAGCATCACGAGTGCGGGCAGTGGCTTTCTTTGTTCGTTTGGAGGGTGTATGTTTTTTGGTGGTGTTTTTCGTGGTGTCGGTGTCTTGGTGTGGTTCACCTGGTTGGTTCACTGTATCAACGGCAGGTGTGTCACCTTGAACACCATTGTCAGCATTATCAGCATCATCTTGTTGCTGTTGGGTTGGGTTGGTTGCTGTTCCTTCATCTTGTTGACCATCAAGTACAACACCAGCTGCTGCCTCTGTCTCTCGAATCTCTGGTGTGAGGTGATGTCAGGTGATGTCAGGTGATGCGTGGGGAGGGGGTCGGGGTAAACTAGCTGACCCCTTCACATTCACCCTCTCACAACCACATCCACACCCACACCTTGCAGTGAGTCAGGTTTAAACCCATATGCTCGTGCAGCAGCTGAACTGGGATCCAGAGGCTTGCCAGATAATGTATACCCATCCCCCGACTCTGCCACCTTGCTCGGAAGCTTCTTCCCTTGCAAACAGAGCTTGATAAAATATTTTTGTGCATGGCTGGTGATGGCACGCGCATCCCGGGTGCCAACGTGCTCTGCACATTTTTTCCAATCGCGGCCATGCAAATGGAGGGCCTCAATAAACTTGGCTTCCTCTTGTTCGTCCCAAGGCCGAGCCTTGGCCCGTTCCTTGCCCTTGTCCTTGCGTACCCGTCGCCCAGACGCGGTCAGCGCATCGACGTTGTTGTTTGAGGGCATGTCTGCTGCTGCGGGGGAGTTTTCATCGTTGCTCGTTTGTTTGGTGGGTTTGGCGGGTCGCTTGCGGGGGTTGGCTGTGAGGCGGGAATGATGTGTATGCATCTCTCTTTGTTGGGACATAGCGCACCATAGACGTACTTTTGGTCGATTGCTTGTTCTTGCGTTTCTTTTGGGTGCCATAGTCTGAATCAGAGCCACTGTCATCCTCTGCACCATCACCATCACCCCCATCGGAAACATAGGGGTTTTCGTCTGCGAGCATTTGCTGGATCAGTGCAAACGTGGCATCATCCATGTCTGCGGACGCCATGCTCGTTTATTCGGGGGGTGTTGCTGCAGGATGGATCAACAAGATCAAGATGGTGCTTGGGTTTTGTATTGCTGTCGTGTGGTATTGTGCAGTACTTTTTGTGTATGATTTGGGGGTTTGGTGAGGATTTTGGATGCATACAATCAAAACAAAACTTGAACACAATGGCCGCTCGTCTGTAGGTGATGATCATGCATAGGAGGGCGGTGGTAGGTAGGATGTGATGTGCAGGGATGTATAGGGTGTGGAGGAAGGGCAGTTGGTAAGCAGGGTTGCACCGTTGTGTTGTACTCACCAACACTGCTTCCTCTCATGCGCCATGCCAGGGAGGTTGGAATTGACAGTGGTGTTTTTAGGTCATTTCTCGGTCAATGAAATGTGCATTCCCTAAACCGTTATATGTACCATGTCTTCCACAGTATCTCCCATTGTATCTGCACCTTCCCCTGGAGCCAGCAAGGTTGGTTGTTGATGCCGAGCCAAGTGCAACGTATTATTAACACCCTCATACAACCTACCCCAACGTTGCATTGTTCGAAAGCATAACCACCGTATTACGAACTCAAACACAACTACAGTCGAGCAACGGTTTTGGTGATGCACAGCTGCATGCAAAGCAAAACCAAGTCCAAAACAACCTAGTTGATGCTGAGCAGCATCCCAAAGTATCACCTCCGACAATACAACCTGTAGCAATGGAGACTGGTCCAACCGGTACGTGCAGACCACTACACACCATACACAATTTCACACACCGTCACAACACCATGCACAGTGCCATTGCCCCCCACCAGCAGCGCAGCACTGCGCACAGTCACAAGTGGTGCCCCCAGCGATCAGCCAGCTGACCTTTTTGAAACCAAGGCATCCACATGCTCCAATGCCGGCCAACCCTTGGACGTACGAATCCACTTTCATAGCAGCACACCCCAACTTGACGGCAACAAGGAAGACACACCAGGGTGCAACCACCCTGCAGGCATTCCAGACAAGCCAACCCTGGGTGTTCGAAAGGACACACCTGCTAAACAAGGGCGCCCACCCAAGCGTGCGAAGCATGCATCACCCGAAGATGCACCACCACCAGGACCAGACAGGCAGGTAGAGGAAGCACTCATGGCACTCAAGGGGCGTCCTGTGTCCAAAAAGGGAGCAGTGGCTGGAGCACCAACCACCCTCACAGCAGCAGCAGCAGCAGTGGCAACATCGGCCCCAGTGACACCTGCCAGCACTGCAAGCATGCACCCACCACTCTCAGCATGGGCAGCTGCTGCCAATGCACCCAATCCACCAGCGGTGGATGCCATGCAGGCATTGACGCAATTGCTCAGCAATGCCGCCGTCGCCACAACATCCACCATCCCTCCAGCAAACCCCCCAGTCGATGCATTCTCCCAAGTGCTGCTACGCAATGCCATGCAACCATCTGTGATAGATTCTTTGATTGGACAATCGCAGCAAAGCAAGGATCTCATGGCGGTGCTGGCCATGCTGGGCACCAATGCAAGCCTCCCACAAGCGTTTGCCGCACAGCTTGCATCCACACCATCAGCTCCACTGCGTCTGGTTGCATTGGGATCACGGCGGTCATCCGTGTTGCTCCCCAATGAGCCATCCCTCATGCCACCATCAGTGCGATCAGCACCCATCCCCAAGTTCTCCTCCACAGACAAAGAGCCCAGTCTTGCTGCTCCTGTAGAACCACGTGGTAGTGTAACACAGCTGACGCAAGAAGCACGACTGGCGCGGCATCCGAGCAAGCACCCAATTGGCATGGACGTGGGGCACCCCATCACCGCCAGGGGGGAGCTCGGCATGTGGTCTGGCAAGGTTTGTGAGGGGTGTGTTGTAGTGGGTATCCCTGCATGATCACTCCAAAACACCCCTCTTATTACATCCCTCTTATTACACCCCTCTTATTACACCCCTCATTATTACAGATCAAGCACCGGCACAATGACAGCATAGTGGAGGTGTTTTGCCTCACTGCGTTGATTCCAATGCACCTGCTCGAGCACTTTCCCCCAACCATTTTCATAACCTCGTTTGCCAAGCGCAGCGCCATCAAGTTGGGACGCAACTACCCTGTGCGGTGTTCTGTGCCATTTTTGACAGAAGCCCAGGCAAGCAAGCTTTCTCGGTTGGAATCCATGGCACAGTTGGCAGTGTGTCAGCTGCAGCACTGTCAACTTGTGCTCGTGCCTATTACACAGCAGCAACCCAATTGGCGGCATCGCATTGGCGTTGAGGCGTTTGTGGCGGTGTGATATGTTTTGTGGGTGTGTGCTTAGGATGAGAAGCAGCGCATCAATAGTACATGATTATTCGTTTTTTATTTTGTTTTTTCATACATATTGAGCATACTGTGTAACATTAGTGCACTCAACATGGCTCTGTGTGCAAGACCACAGCACCACTGCAGCATCTAGTTGTATTGTTTGCACATCGGCCACTGTGCCCTTAGTACTCATGGCCGATTCACAACAAACGCCATCAAGGGCAACAAGTGCTGGCAGGGCTGAGCTGTTGCAGTCTCTCGATTTGTGGAGCAAGGAGCTCGACGATTTGCAGTGTTCGATTGCTCAACTATCAGTACGTGTTTGAACGTGGAAAAACGAAAATACGTTGCTCCAAACGCTTCTATATGATCAACACCCTACAAATAGACGACGAGAAGCAAACGAGCAGCCAACCTCGCGAGCGTGTCACCCTCAGTTGGCCACCTCGACCTCACCTTTTTTTCACCTGCAGCCCAAGACAGCGATGTTGACACGCCCATGCTGGGCAACGCAGAAGTGCAGTGGAGCATACCCACCCAGCCTACCCAGCCCACGAGCCAAAGCGCACCACTGGTGGCCCCCATCTCGCGCATCCCATCCCTCTCCCCCAGCACTGCCACAGCCACCCTGGGTCGTACAGACACCAGCAGCCGCATCCCCTCACCACTGCCACCAAAAAAAATCACTCATGCAGTCGCACCCGCTGCAGGGCCCAAGTCACCCAAGGTGGGGTTGAGGAGGGGCCTGTTTGGGTGCCTCAGTCCCACTCGTGTTGCTCGCAAGGTTGCTGCTGTGAGGAGTAGCAGTGTGGAGGATGATGGTGAGGTGGTGGTAGTCTTTGGGATGCACACCAACACCAGCAGCACTACCAAACACCATGCAAGCCCAGCCAAGCAGGGACCAACACATTCTCCTGCATCAACACCTGCAATGGCAGATTCAGGGTGTAACCCATTACGACTGACACGCTTGTTAAAGAGCCCACCCCGCAAGCCCAAGGTATGCTCTGTCAGTATTGTACTGTGCCCACACAGTACCCCTCTCACAAACGCAACCCCCATCCATACTACCGCAGGCAACAACAATGGTGCCCCCCTCACACCACCTCCTGCCCTCCACAACCCCTCCACCACCACAACACACCCACGCCTCTCCTGTGTCCCCAAAACCACCACCAGCATCCAGCCCTTGTCCAGAAGTTATCCAATTCACAGCTGACGAGCTGTGGTTGGATGAACACCTCCACACCCCATCCAACCCACCCACCACCCGCACACCCCGCACCGCATGGCGAACAGCGTGCAGCACCACACCTGTAGATACACCGACCATCCCACCATCCACCACTGCCACTGTGCGCAGCCACCCAGTTGTGTGTAGCCCCATGAGTGATGCCAGTGCACTGGTTGGGAGTGGGGCAGGGGTGAGCGCAGGGCCCTCTCCGCTGCAAAGCGCGGGACCCTCTTTGTTGCAAAGTGCGGGGCCCTCTCCATGCCCCCTTTTAACACATGATGGTTGCAGTACCCATGGTGGTGTTGGTGGTGGTGATGGTGATAGTGATGCTGGGGGTGGTGATTCCACAAGGGTATCAGATAGTACAGGGTGTAGCATGTTGACCATCGCAGCCCTGCAGCAGCTCAAACACCAACAAGCGTGTGCACACAATACAACCACATTACCACACGCTGCTGCGGCCGATGGAATCGGTGCATTGCATACCAGCAATGACAACACAGCACGACAGCTTGCGTTTGCATCGAGGACATCAAGTCCATCGCAGCATGCATTGGCTGCGTTGCGTGCCCCTGCCATTGCCACTGCTGCAGCGCATAGTCAACCAACTCATCATAATGGTCAACCAAATCATGAACAGCAAATGTCTGCACGGTGTCCCACAAGTCAAAGGTCAATTGCGAGTTCTCATTTCAGTATGGAACCTGATGATGGGCTGTTGACCGATGCCATGACACATGCATGGGCGTTGACCAGTGGTTTGACTGACAAAGAGACACATGCAGAGCACAGACCTAGCACAATACCAGCAGCAGAGAAGCACAGTGGGGCACAGCATCGCACCTTGACATTGCATGCTGATGGGTCATGTAGTATTGATGGGCGCAACAATGGAGTATACAGTAGGGACCATGCAGTGGAGGCATCCCCTGGCTTGGATACACAGCGTAGTGATAATGCAGCACAACATGATGATGATAATGCACAACATAATGATGATAATGCATCCATGTTGCAGGTGCGATCAGCACCACTCTCAGCCCGCGTTGCAGCAGGACCAATACAATACCATGAACTACAGCACAGCACACATGAGGATGCAAGAATTACACGCACACATGAAGACGCAAAAATTACAGCAAGTGCTGATGGGCTACAGTTTGGTCGTCGTGATATGGCACTGCAGCACCTCAAGGAGCGGCGTACACAGGCATTACTACTGCGCAGGCATGTTTCAGCAAGTGAAGCTCAAATTACATCAGGGTACATGCATGGAGGTGACTATGATGAGAAACGACGGTATGCAAGGGGTGGGTTGAAGTGATGAACATGCATGTTTATGATGAACACACACACGCACACCTCCCCATGCCAGGGCAACGATGGATGGGAATATGCAGCAGCAGCAGCGACCACCTGCACTCACACTCCCACATTCCAACATACCCCGTGCACCACTGCACACCTCATCAAACCAAGTCCCCTCCCCTGCATCCTCATCCGGAAGGCTCCCTCATTCGCACACGAGTCAAGGCTCTCCACGCTCCACCTCCCCGAATACACTCAGAGTGCAGCGAGGGGCCGTACGAAAACTCTCCTCCCATCGCAGCCCGCCACACTCCCCACAAAGCAAGCGTGCGCATGCTGCCCGGGGTATTGTGCATGGCCAGCAGGACACTGGGAAAACGGGGCATGATGGGCCAAGCAGGGGGGCACATAGGGGAGGGCCTAGCACAGGGGCTCCTCCAAAACCGTTTTTGAGACGCAAAGCAGTGGTTTCCCCTGTGACTAGTCACCGGTATGGGTGAGAATGTTGCCCTATGTTGTGTGTGTGTGTTTGTACACAAAGAGTACATGAATTGGAAATACAAAAGGGGCAAATCCCTTGGCACATGCACATGGGAATTGCACACGTCAATGAAAACACCATGGACATCCTGTCCCCTTGAACATCACAGTATGGACTGGTCGCATGTGCCTGCTCGCACCATATCTCACATAGATCCTGCCCTTGTGGATGTCAAGCGCATGAACCGACATGGCAAGGGCAGGCGTGCTGCACAGGCAGGCCCGTCTCCTGCAGGGGGGGCGCTAGGAGGACAGAGGGGACCACATGGAGGGACCCCGCAGGGTGGTGGGAAAAAAGGGGATGACCAAGGTGTCGAGGATGGTCCATACTCTAAACTGATAATGCAGGTGTGTGGTTGCTGCATTGTGTTCAGACGTATACACATATTGGTTGTGCATACCCCCCCATGTGGGTGGTCATTGTGTTGCAGTTGTGTTTGTTGTTTTATGGGCGAAAGAGAGGGCATGTTGCACATACACACACAGGTGACAGAATTGATTGATGATGTACGTAATGCACGGTTGTGATGCTCCCCAGATACAACCATGCAAAACAACCATGCAGTGCATATCAACACACTTTTATGCTGTATACCCCCACTCTTGGGGGCCTCTTATCGTTTTCGTTGCAATTACACAACCGACCTTTGATATACATTGTAAACATACTCTACCTAGTCGAATTCTCCACATTTCAACCCATATTTTTCAGCACATGTGCAAGCAATGTGCACGTCTCTACGTCCACCGTCTACATGTAGCATCAGTCCAGCATCCACATGCATCATCAGTCCAGCATCACCATCCAGCATCACCATCTAGAATCATGATCGAGGGGGCATGGGGGGCCGGGTCCCCGACCCAAATCCTGGTCGACGGCGAGCAGATGGTGGCGGCGGCGCTGGTGGCACGTTGGGTGGTGGTCGTGTTGCCATGGAGATGACCGTGACAATCATGTGGGTTAAGAATATGGTGATTGCACTTCCAAGCAGCACAACAGGTGGACCCCACTTCCTGTGTGGGGATGGTGGTGTGTGTGGGGGGAGTGCTGTGTGTTGTGATGGTGGTAGTGGTGGTGGTTTGAATGCTGCTGGTGTTATCGTCTGCATGGCACGGTGTTATCGTCTGCATGGCAGTATTGATGTTGTATAATATTGATGATATAGTGTATTGATGTAGTATAATGCATATTCAATCCCAGGGATGATACATATCATCCCTGCATGTATATATATGTATGTATGTATGTATGTATGTATTTCAACACACCGTTCCAGTATCTTCTTGTCAAGGATATATTTAGCTAGGTATGCCAGCCCTGTGTATTAGTCAGCATGTACATCATTGTGTCACATGATGTACACATACAGAAGCACATACACACTCCAACACACACATAATTACACCTACACACTCCAACACACACACACACACACTCCAATATTCGTACCAAACGCTGCAAGGCCCAGTATTCCCACAGACACGTAACCAACAGGCAGTGCTGTCCCTATATGTGCGTGTGTGGTGTGGATACTTAGGGGATGCATACCATGGGTGTTTTGCAACATGGGTGTATTGCAGTGATACAACCACATGCACTGCTTTGCACTGAACAACAATAGCAACACCAATGCACTGCGTGTGAAGCAGTGGCGCCAACAGAGCACCGCCATGACAAAGCCCCATGCCTACCTCGTGTGTACATCATCAGCAGGAAAGGAGACCATGGAGATACCATAATGACAAGCTTGCAAAATGCAGCCATAGCAAACCATGATTCAGGGGCAGCCATGGTTGCTGGGAGACGAAACTGCATGTGGGTGTGGATGTGTAGTGCGTGGCCAGCATGTCATGGCAATGGGTAGAGTATGTGGACAGATTCGAACGAGAGGTGAGGCACTGTCCATGCATATATCCAATGCATTCATGAAGCACACATAGTACACACATAATGCGTGTCATACCGATTGTGGTGGTGCGCCTTCCTGTGGGTTGATCAGATCGTCGTCAGATGGTGGGTCGTCCCTTCCCCCTGCCTGCGCATGCAGGATCTGTAGGCATGATTGATGTGGTGTGATGGCACTGTTCCTGTTCACTGCGCAGCGTGTCAAGCAGCACACCTGCAAGGTGGGGCCATCACGCACCAGACGGATGGCGTGAGGGCAGCATGGTGGCCTGCACAACACACCCTTGTGCTTCCCCGGTACCTGTGGATTAAGAATACAAATATACAAATATATGCTGGCTCAATCTCAACGTGCAACTCATCGTACAGGAAGCACGACAGCTGATGGATTGCAGAATAGCATGGCAAATTCTTCTGCGATGCACAATTACTAGTCAATCACGCCAAATCAACCACAGATGTTTGTACTGTTACATATCAATTTCAAGTGAGAAATAAGTTCGTTTTTTTGTCCCGCCTCTGAGATGTGCAGAGCACCTAGCGGAGCACCTCACACCCGCAACACCTGCACACGTGAGCCCAAGCATATAGCCACCCAATCTGGTGATGCAGATGACCACGTCAACTGATTAATGGGCTGTCCCGCATCATACGCTAAGATAGGATCCACACCCTGTATTATGTACGACGATGTGTCGTTGGGCACAGCATGGTTGGGGGCACCCCCTCTCAGACCTACACAATTAACCTCAACACGTGTCAAACACACACAACAACACATGTGTCCAACACACACAAATATTTCTATCACCACACCTGATCTCCTGCAGCTGCACCCTCATCCCTCGCCAAATCCCAAATCAACGCCTGAGAGTCATCCCCAGCGGTGCACATGTGGGCGGGACTGTGTGGCGCCCATGCAAGGGCATTGACAGCCCCATGATGGCGTTCCAATTCGGCAACAGGTTCTGATGGTCGGCGTATATCCAGAAGCAACACCTTTTTGCTGTCCATCATGATGGTTGCTAGAAAGCGTGGATCCTGGTGTGTGGGGGGGAGAATGTTTTTGTTTGGGGGTTGCAGTGTGTATGTGTATGTGTGTGTTGTTTGTATGTTGTATAGTGTGCAAGAGGTATCATATGTGCGCAACAAAAGTGGGCATTTCTGCATGTTGTACTGAACGATATGTGCACCTGGCACCGTGCATGCTCAGCATACCCATCCCCACCATCTCATACCCGCTTATTCCATGCCAATCGCAACAATGGCACAACAGGTTTATCAGTCTCATATATGATTGTGGAATGCTCTTTATCACGGAGATCAAAAACCCGAAGGGACCCATCAGCAGACACTGATGCAAACACACCCGGACCACCCCATGCAATGTCATACACTTCCTTGTCATGTGCTATGAGCTGTGTATCCACCACACCACGCTGTTGTTGAAATAAAGGGGGTTGTTGTGATAAAGTGAGGGGTTGTATACCTCTTTTAAAGGGGAGTTGTTGTATGTAAAAGGAAGTTTTGTAGTAAAAGGGGAATTGTTGTGTAAAAGGCGAGTTGTGTCTACAGGACTGTCCTCAACAACACACCATCATACCTCCACATCCCAAATCGTGCATGTCGTATCAATGGAGGATGTGCCAAGGCGATTGATGTCTGCCTCATTCCAGTCAAAGGAGGTCAATGGTGCACAATATTCATCATTACGATTCTGTATGTTGGTGAAGGGTGGGTGTGCAGTGTGTGTGGGCACTCTGGCATGTGTATACACCACGTGGCCGAAACACACACCAGCTACCCAATCATTGATACCCACACAGAACATTATCGATACACCCACAATACATACCGTGCTGAGTGTCTTTTCAACTTGCACACCACTCTCATCAATCTGCCAAATACGCAAAAAATCAGATGCACTTGCAAGAAGATCTGGTCGTGTTCCTTCAACGTCGGGGATGAATGCAAGTTTTGTCGGTGGGTATGGATGTGAGAATGATAAGCCTGTATGATGCTGAAACATGCGATTCTCTCTGTCCACTGTTGTGTGCGTGGTTGACATGTGTGGGGGTTTGACATGTATGTCGTGGAGAGAGTAGTGCACACCACACAGAAAAGGGCTGTAACATGCCCTGAGTATGCACCTCAATGTCCACCCCACCACGTACATGATATTATGTCTACATGGTTGGCATAGTCCTGCACAAAGCTCCCAACAGCAAGGCGAAAGTGCTGGGCACGACGATACTGTGTGTATATGTTGGCCTCATGCGCCTTGTGGTCGATCAAAACAACCCTATACAACTCACCTACCGTCCATGCAAGTGCGTAGACGTCAGTGTTGAATGTGTGCTCGTAAACCTGCTCGTGCATTGCATCCCCCATTGTGTAGTGTCAGTTGGTGGTATTCAGCTGCCCAGCTACAGATCAAGCACCGATATTTTGTTTCTGTATCGTTTAAGAATAGCAGAATACCGCGCAAGTTGTTGTGTCTACTCTGGACATGCAGGCTGCATTCTGCTGGTGTTTGTAACTCGTGCTGCCTCGCGCTGGCTCGTGCTGCTGTCAATGCACGATTGTTGGTTGTCTAGACACAAAGTTGGTGAGAAACTGTGCTATCATGAAAGCCATAAGTACTTTTGTGGGTAATTTTCAAAGCATTACACCAGCCCCAACATCCAACATCACATCAATCAACACAACCACATCATCATAATGGAGGCACACCAATCAGCCAACACCAATGCACAACAGCTCGAGCAACACCCGCCATCTTTACCAGACGGAGCTGAGCGCCGCACAAAGAGCGTCAACTCCTACATAGAAAATCTCTCTGGCTATGGACCGGTATGAGTTATGAACCGGACGCCAACATACACGCACAATAACCTGGTGATCACTCGTCATCACATGTCTGCCAGGAATATGTGTTTCGACAGAGCCGTGTGCAGGGCATTTTGCAGTCTGTAATTGAACAGCATGTTCATGGCAAAACATATCACCCCACAAAAGGGGCACAGGTATGCAGAAACAAGGTGGTTGGGTTTGCCATGTGGGTGATCCACCACTCAAGTTGCTGCCAAACACCAGTTGACCAAGCAGATCACTGAACAAGTGCTGGCACGTTGTAAAGAGCTTGGTTGCATACGGCACAAGCTGCTGGTACAGGTTTTTTTCCTGCAAAACATCAACCAGAGCTTGGCTGTGTGTGCGCGGGGCCTGTGGGACCTGGGCGCCGACGGTTGGGCCACGGCGCGCTGCGAAAATGACAGCGTCATCTGCATTGCCCAGGTATTGGGTGTGGTGTCAGTGGGATGTGCAACAGGTGCAAACCATAATGTGTCGCTCAACAGGTGTATGGCCTGTATTTCGAGTAGGCGCTTTTTTGTCTTCCCTCCTGCATTGAATGTGATTAATTGTGTATTCACTGTGTGCAAGTGTTACAATACACATCTGCCAAGTCCGTAAAGCCATCCACAACCCGCAGTTGTATATCAGCATCATCCAAATGCCGTTTGTATACAGCTTCGTGTCCCGTGGCAACGTGGTGCTGGCTGATTACACCGCATATTCTGGCAACGTAAACACCGTAGCACTGCAGCTGCTCGAAAAATGCCCTGCAGACAACAACAAATGCACCTTTACATGGAACAAACACACCTTCAACTACCTGCAGGACAGTGGTTACAGTTGCGTGTGGTGGGTTATCGGTGTGTGACACACGGGGAGAGACAACGCTCATCAACCACTTGCTCTTCCCACACAGCGTTTATGGTGGTTGCTGATGATGACATGGGCCGACAGCTGCCCTATGCCCTGCTTGACCGCATCAAGGACGAATTCCTCCGCACCTACAATGACCATGGCAAGATTGCAACTGCACACAGCCTTGACAAGGCCTTTGGGTATGTGACTGTGTGGGGTGTGTTTTGTGACCACCCTGCGTTGACCCTGTTTTCTATCCTATCAGGCCACGACTGCGCTATTGGCAGGAGTATATGCAAGAACACCCTGAGGAATTCAACAAAGTGGTGTCTGTACAGAAAAAGGTATGAAGGGTGTCACAGCACCCGACGCTGAGATGTATCAACCCGCCCACTACCATCAAGATATAGTGTATTTGTGTTTTTGTGTGTGTAGAGTATATGTGAAACCACACACACACACAAACTCTCATGTAGGTGGATGAGGTGAAGAGTGTTATGGTGCAAAACATCGAAAAAGTGTTGGAGCGTGGGGAGCGCATCGAGTTGCTGGTAGACAAAACAGATAGCCTAAAGTTTCAGGTACATTTGCTGTTGAACATGCATGCTTCACCAACCGCGGGTACAAAGAAGTACAACTTGTGAGAAGTACAACACCGCATGAACACCCAGGCTGAAAAGTTTGAAAAGACGGGGCGCCAGATCCGAAAAAACCTGTGGTGGCAGAATGTCAAGCTCAAGATGGCGCTGGGCATTGTGGTGCTGGTGATCCTGCTGATCGTCGCATTGGCCATCTATGTGGCAGTGCGGTAATCACCACACACATGTTGTGGTGTGGGAACTTTCCCCACTGTTTGTAGCCAGTTGTATTTTCTACACATATAATCATCATCACGCCAAGTAACATCGTTCAGCGTCACATCGTCCTGCAACAAACCCTCACGTTGCAGCACCATGTTGGCTCGTGATTGCCTTGCAACACACAGTACACCCGCCTTACCACGCGGTGTTTCTCTAGGCAAAACTCAGCCACTGCATATGCATCTGACAAAGCCAGCAATGGCAATGCGCAGGCGTCAGGGCAAAGGCATGCATTGCATTGCAACAGTGAGCACAGAAACAGAACGCGCCACAGAGGTATACGTACGCGCAGCATCATTGAGTATATATTGCAATTACAACTAGGGTATCAAACACAACAAACATCAACCCTTGCAGGGCTCCAGCTCGCAATGGCCAAGCTATGCCACAGACGGCAAGGCCACTGGCAAGCCTCGTGTGGTTGTGTTGGGCTCTGGATGGGCAGCTGCAAGCTTCATCAAGGGCATGAGCAAGGCCACAGCGTATGCTTGATGAAACACACCGTGTCGTGGGCGAAACAACAGCAACACCATCGTGGAACCCCCACCCACAGGGAACAATATGAAATTATTGTCGTCTCCCCTCGCAACTACTTTCTCTACACACCTCTATTGCCAGCTGTTGCAACTGGTACATGTGAGGAGCGATCCATTGTGGAGCCTGTGCGAAGGATCCTTGATGGCAAGGGTCAGTATTATGAAGCATCATGCCAGGACATCAACCCCGAGGAACGCACTATTGTGGCATGCTTTCCCAAGGATGCTGGCTTTCCGGAAGCATGTTTCAAGGTGCAATATGATTACTTGGTCGTGGCTGTGGGCAGTGTGAACAATACATTCAACATTGCTGGTGTCAAGGTGCGGTGATTGTGGTGGGTGGGTGGGGATGGGTTTTATTCCAGCGGACACAGTATACACAGCACAAATTCATCATACTTATGTGGTCATATTCAGCATGTCTTCCTGCATTATCAACATTATCATTGGTTTCTCTCATGCTACTTCCTGGGATTATTGTGTACCTCTCCCAAATACACACCCATATTATCCCTATATGTACAGGAGAATGCAATGTTTTTCAAGTCTATTGATGATGCCAACCGCCTGCGTAGCCAAGTGTCAGAGTGCTTTGAACGAGCAGCACTGCCCATGACATCAGAGGAGGTGTGTGCTGATAATGATGATTATGATAGTTTATGATGAGGGTGATAATGATGATGATAATTCTGATAATAACGATGATAAAAATGATGATGATCATGATGGGGGTGATGATAGGCGAGTGGTGTATATTGGTAATTTGTACTGTGAAATTGTGCACAATGGCCTGCTGAAAGGGACAGGGGGTGGGGCTGAATACCTGGTACAATTGTTGCACCCGCACCCACAGGAGCGCCGGCGCCTGCTTTCATTTGTGGTGGTGGGTGGTGGCCCCACTGGTGTGGAGGTGGCAGCTGAATTGTATGACATGGTGCATGAAGACCTGAGTCGTTTGTATCCTGAACTCATCAAGGATGTTCGAATTCGAATTATTGAGCTTCAGAGTCACTTGCTGTCCACCTATGATCGTGCTATTTCTGACTACACCAAACGTGTATTTGATCGGTATGGTGGGGCAGCGTTGTGTGACTGACCGTGATGACGAGGATATGCACAATCTATGTCTTCCCTGTCTGTTTCCTCATGTCTTCCCCTATGTTTCCTCATGTCTTCCTTAACCAACATCCCACCTCAACCCGCCTCAACCCACAGCAATGGCATCGAGGCAGTGCTCAACGCCCGTGTTGCAGCAGTGGAGCGATTTTCAGTCAAAGTGGTGGATGCCCAAACAGAGCTAGTGACCGACATCCCCTTTGGGGCCTGTGTGTGGGCAACTGGGGTAGCCATGAACCCACTGGTGAGGGAATTGCAGCAGAAGCTCCCGGAACAGGCAAATTTCCGTTCCTTGGTGACTGACAACTTGTTACAGGTCAAGGGGTCAAACGGCACCATCTTTGCTTTGGGTATGCAATGGGCGTGGTGGTGGTGTGTTGGTGTGTGTGTGCTGGGGTGTGAATTGGTTTGTGTATTGGTTTGTGTAATGGCGTGTGTTGTAGTGAGTTGTATATGCATATGTTTGCCTTGAGATGTGCTGTGTGCCTTCTTTATACATGTACACCCTAGACACCCACCTCGGAAAACACTCAACATCTCAATACACACCTCACTACATACCTCACCACTACACACCACAACACGTGCAGGTGATGCTGCAACCATTGAACAGCCACGTGCGCTTGACTATGCTGATGAGTTGTTTGCCAAGTATGATCGCAATAATGATGAACGATTGCAGCTGGAGGAGTTGCAGGCACTGCTCAAGGAAGCTTCCGAGCAGTTTCCACATCTCAAGGAGCACGCCACATTTTTGGAAGGGTGTGTCCTGGTGGTTCTGGTGGTTGTGTATACATGTGTTTGGATGTACATGTGGTTGTGTATACATGTGTATGTGCGTAGTTGTGGTCGTGCATGTGCTCCGACCCTTATTCATTACACCGTTTACATTGCACCTTTTGGCCAACACATTCCCACCTTTCCATCTTTTCCATTCCCCACAGTAAATTTGGCATGCAGCGTTTCGGTGGCTTGGTAGGCAAGGCGTTCAAACGAGCATCAGGGTCGGCATCAGATGGGGGAGTCATGGACACCATTGCAGAGGATGCTGAACTCCCTCGTGAAGAATTTGCCGACATGCTGAAAACCATTGATGCAGGCCTCCGTGCCCTGCCCGCCACAGCCCAGGTGGCGAAACAGCAGGGGGAGTATTTGTCACGCTTGTTTGAGGACCCTGCATTGCAGCAGCGAAAGCCATTGGACATGAATGAGGTCAAGCCATTCAGGTAGGACGGGGTATTGGGAATGCAATAATGGGGGTTGGGTGCATATGCCACAGTGAACACATGAGGCACCGATGAACACCTTTTTGCACAAACCACTCCCTCCCTTGAGAGCCCATCCACACATTCATCCACAACACCAAACACACAGCTACAAGCACAAGGGATCGGCAGCATATGTGGGCAGTGACCGTGCAGTGTTTGACGTCCCCGTGATGGGGGCTATCATGGGCACAGGGGCGGGTGTGTTGTGGAAGGGCTTTGAGACCTGGAGCCAGATCAGCTGGCGCAACCAATTTTTGGTGGCTTTGGACTGGGGGCGAACAAAAATATTTGGCCGCGATATCTCACGCGTGTGATGTTCATCACACCCTATTGCTGCCCCTGTTGTCTGCTGTTATTTCATTTCCACCGTTTGGCCCTAGAAAGCATCATCCCCCACGTAGCAAATATATTTGGATGTTACCAACGACGATACGTGGAAATATTCTTGCATACGTAAAAAACCAACATTCTTCAAGGCTATTGACTGCACCACAGTCGTCAATCACAGACGTTACAAACAAAAAACACAAGCCACTGATCGCAGTGCAACGGCTTTTGAATAACGTGGAAAGCCGCCAAAACACATGGTGGGTGTTTTTATGCATATGTGTGTATGCACACCGAGCACCGGGGACACTGTTGTACAGGAGGTGGCCCCGGTGCAACGCAGCATGTGCGTAAACAACGTCCAGATGGATAAAAAACTTGCAATAGATCGAAAAAGAAAAGCAGAATATGTTTTTTATGACCTGCACACACACGAAACCGCAGGAACACATTTGATTGGCACTGTCTCCACCAATGTCACTGCATCCACACTTGCCACACCAATGCCATCAAAGGGGATGATGATGATGATGATATGATGATGATGTCAGTACACACGTAATAAATCCCTTTCCGAAATGGATGGAGTAGCGTACAAAAAGGAAACAGCATGTATATCAACCAAACGACAGACCTAAAGTCTGCGCACACGTGCACATATACCAAGGGGGGATGTCATCTTGCAAGAGGGGTTGGCTATGCACACAAAAGCACACTGGTGTGTGAAAAAACAACCAGCGCGTGTGTGCGTGCTCACACACATGGTGGCAAGCACATGGTGTGTGTGTGCTGTCTTCTACAAAGGCATACACTACCAAGGTATACACTGCACCGAGGCATTGGGTCAATCCAGGAATTATGGTGAATATCCAACCACATGCAAAGTTCCATGCAACACAACAGCACTGTCAGCACGTGTGCAGTAATGTACTGCATTCACATGGTGACTCATGTACTGCATGTGTGGCACAGGGGAATACGTGTGGCACAATATGTGAGAAGACTGAGAATACATGATCCTCACATGACAATGTATGGGGTTGAGCACATCATAGCACACAAATGGGACAACCATTATATAGAAACATGTATACTTGGTGACACATGTAGAAACATGTATACTGCAGAAAATTATTGTGTTTTTTCCAGTTTTGGTATGGACACACAACTATCCTCATGACACGCATCGATAATCACAGTGGTAACAAAAAGATCAGTATGACATATTGGTGTGCATACACATGACATAGGTGTGCATGCACATGACACACCAGCACACAAGGTCCCTGGTACATGATCAACAGGTATGGGTTTGCAGAAAAGCACACATGAAAACATGCCACGCCACACACCTCTGATGATCAATACCACAGCCACCATGTGATGTATGCATATCAGTAACAAAAGAAACCAACAACCCAAGTTGGTGGTACACACACACACCAGGGGGGTAAAAAACAACACATTCAATCATCACAGGACCAGAACACAGGAATCCCTACAACATACGGAATACATACAATTTTCTTGTATTCATGATACGTGCACCACCACGTGCAATACACCAAACATAGCCATATGTTGCCCATCAAAGCAAGGAACATCAAGGTGAGCATGTCAGAAACCCTTGCATGTCGGCAACATGGTGCCATGGCATGTGTAGGAACACACCAAGCACTGGTCCTACATACCAACGTATATCAATGGCCATTCCTCATGATCAGGTACTTCCCTGATGATCAGGTACTTCCTCATTATATCAGGTATTTCCCCCTGCTCACCAGGTAATCCCCCTAATCAGCTACTTGTCCTCATCAAGAAGAAGGAGAATCATCCCCCCACCAGCATCAGAGGGGGGTCGGCCCTCTTTAATTGCTTTGCTTGAGTTTGTTGAGCCAATTGGTGAGGGACGACGCCTTGGCCATCTTAGCCTGCCTACTTGCCTGGCCGTTGGCTGCTGCACTACTCTGTGTCGCCATACTCTGGTGCAACAACTCTTCCAACACAACCCGCTGCTGTTGCTGCTGAGATAGGAGGTCCTGTGAGGGCGCCCCAAAGAGGCTGCCCGAGGGGGCCTCTGATAAAGGGGGGAGGGCGCCGTTGCTGGGGAGGGCGCTGTTGGTGGGGGCCCAGTCGGCGGGGCCCAGTCCGTGCGCACCAGCCGTGGCACCAGCGGGGCCCTGTTGTTGGTGTGGGGTGGGGGTGTGTGAGATGAACCACAAACGTGTATAACACACCCACAAAAAACTGTACGCCCACACAAAAACGCACGCCCACACAGAAACGTACACCCACACAAACGACAACAACAACATACCAGCAGGGTTGTTTGCACGCCACCCACAGGAGGCGCAGATGAGGTGTGCCACAGTCGACCCATCATGCCATTGGAAGGCAATGCTGGTGATGGTGCTGGCAACACAACAGAGCCACCTGCTGGTTGCAACCCACCGCCGTTTGCTGCAGCATCAGGTCCTGGGGACACGCTCTTGCTGCCAGATGTGCGTGCGGCATCATCGTCCGTGGCCAACGGCAAGCTCATGCCGGCAGTCAAGGTGGCGCTGGTACCACTCCCACTCTCGGTGGATGCGGGTGCCGCAGCAGCTGCTGCATCCCCATTGAGCGACAATTCACCCAGCATGCGCAACACATCCTGCTGCTGAATCATGCCATTGGCCAGTGCAGTGCGGATGGATGCCAACGATGCCAATAGATCGGTGTTGTTCTTGGCATCAGCTGTGCCGGCCGTGTCACCACCAGCCGTGGCGGGGGATGTGCTGGATCCTGTGGCAGCGTTAAATGATGCTGCAGACCGTGGGGATGACGCGCTGATGTGTCCTTGGGAGTGGGCGGGGGCCATGCTCGAGGGGGGCATCATGGATGGCACCAGATATCCATCATGAGGTACCTGTTGGTAATGAGGGTGATTATGAGGACAATGAAATATATGCAGCTGAGTGTACACAACAACACAGAAAACCACAAGAAATCCAAAAGCAACACACCTTGTTGGCGTGTTGTGGTGGCATGCCCATCCCGCCACCGACCATCCCGTGCTCGAGCAGGTCATTTGCACTCCCTCGAGGCGGCAAACCATGCATGGGCGGTTGCTGTGCCCGTGCAAATGGGTTCTGGGACATCATGCCACCAAATCCACCCATGCCCATCCCACCACCCATGCCCATCCCACCACCATGCTGCTGATGCAATGGCACAGGCCCTGTGGGGCAACTTGCAGATTTGTACAGCCCACCCATGGCTGCTGGTTGCACAAAGCTGACATCACTTGGTGGACCACTGGTGTGGATGGACCCCGGTGCGCCCAGAGAGGGATCCCCGTGTTGGCACGCCTCGGCAATGGCTTCGAGGGATGCAGCAGCAAGTGCTTCAGGAGACACGTATGGTTTTTGCTTAGGGACGCGCACCTCATCGAGTGTATGTGCAAAAAAGCACACTCGGCGTGCGCAGTTTTGACCATCATTGCACAGTTGGGTGCGGTACCGAGTTGGGTGTAGCCAGTATTCAAAGACATTGTGGGCGTATGGACACCGGTCACCTCGAATGCAGTTGCCGGACTGTGGGAGGGGGCGGTTATATATTGTTGGGAGTGTTGTGGTGGATGTATGGGTGATGACAACCATACCCGCTTCATGTCTGGGCATGCAATGCCGGTGTAGTTGTACAGCTGTGGGTCGCGACGCCGAGCCTTTTCCCCAGTGTGTGAGAATGGGCACACCGTCCAGTCATGCGTGTATCGCTTGGCACATGGCAATACCTGTGTGTGGCGAAACCCCATGTCACACCCATCTCCGGGTTGCACACAGACAGTCATGCACACATCTTCCTGGCAGACGTTGTTCAACTCCAATCTCAAGTCCTAGCCCCTCAACATGCCATCGAAAAGGCATGCGATGGCCAACAGCAACCGGAGGGTCGACAACGCACCTTCATGTACAGCATACGAAAGTCGTTTGTGGCAAACAAGGGGTTGTCTTCGTCCGTGGAGTCGACCTGTGATGGGAGAATGAGCAATCACACAGGCGACATAGCATGCGATTTCCTTGTGCAGCAGCCACACCACCAGAGATCCCATGCCATTTGTTGACGTCAACAACCACAAGCGGATAGAATGGACGAGACCAGCTAGCCACACACCTGAAAGGTTGGTTCCAAGCCCTTCATGAAAGGCACGCTGGGTGCAAACACAGTTGTGCTGCCCAGAGGGGCACACTGTGTGTGCTCCATTGCTGTGCACACGACGTATTCCGCTGGTAACGTGGAGCTAGATTGACATCCTAGTTGGCACTGTAGTTGGCACTGAAAGTGTCACGAGCCGAAGGAGGTAAACCCAATGTTTTGAGCGGCAGGTTACAGCAAACAAATTTCCCAACCGCATTGCCCTGGTGAGAAATTTGGAAACGTGCAGATTTTTGTGTAGGATCTGCTCGTGCTTGTTATCTGCTTGTGCTTGTCATCTGCTTGTGCTTGTGTTCATAGGAACGCGTATCGTTTCTGCAGACCTAATATGGCATCAAGGCTGGCATCGTTTTGGAACCACCCCGCTGGACCCAAAACCATACACTTTTGGGCTCCCACATTCAAAGTATGCTTGTTTGTGGTGTGGGGGGCTGTGCTGTGAAATACACAGGGTTTTGATCCCTTTCTTCACATCATCACCACCACTTAACCTAGTGGGCAATCACACTAGCAAACATTGCAGACTTTCAGCGCCCACCTGAAAAGGTCAGCTATCCCATGCAGATTGCAGTGACCATGACAGGACTTATTTGGTCTCGCTTTTCCACACAAATTGTACCGGTATGCTGATGATGGTGATGATCACCACTGTGTACTGTGCAAGCACGCTGATGACCACCAAACCACACAGGTCAACTACAACTTGCTCTCTGTCAATGCCTTTATGGCGTGTACGGGTATTTACCAGTTGCAACGCAAGATTCGCCACGACATGAACGCAGACGTCCCCGCCACAGACGTCCCAGCCTGACGCTGTCCCTAGGGCAGCGTGTATTTTTTTTTGTGCATGTGGTGCACCATCCCCATGCAGTATGTGCTGCTGCACACCTTTTGATGATGATGATGATGTACACTTTTTTTGTAACAACCATCCATATACCCGTCGCTGTTGTTGCAACTGCCATTATGAAATGACAAGAAGAAATGACAAGCAGATGACATACAAGAACTCTCTCAAGAGAGAGGCTTGGCATAGGCAGCAATATCTGCCAACGACCGAGGTCTGGGTGTGACCCGGTATACATCACAAATAAGGGCATCATAGTTGTGCAACAGGGTCACGGGGCAATGATTCCGTGCCACTGCATGCAGAAAGCTTGTCTCAAGGGTGCAGTTCTGCTGGCTCCATTTGATCAAGGGTGTGGAAAACCAGTGCACGCCATACAAGTCGGTGTGTAAGGCGTCATAATGGTCGTCCGTGTTGGGGGCCACCATCCCCGTGATCTGTAGAGAACGGTGTGTGTGTGTGTGTGTGTGTGTGTGTGTGTGTGTGTGTGTGTGTGTGTGTGTG
>VFQP010001193.1_pt1 | contig 36849 bp, 35 predicted proteins | sample 3512351 | NCBI WGS metagenome assembly VFQP01 (sample SAMN10412372, study PRJNA504923) | tailings metagenome | isolation source: Relicate 1 Philex TSF1 revegetated site | place: Philippines: Tuba, Benguet | collected 2017-08-29
CCAGCAGGTGCGTGGCGTAGAAGAACTCGCTGTCGAACGGCGGGTCCTTGCGCATGAGCACGGCGTCGAAGTCCTTCAGCGCCTCGCGGCCCTGGTGCGTCACGCGGTACCAGTCGTCGAGCGCACCGGTGAGCTCGATGCGGCGCACCAGCGCCGTCACCGGCTCACCACCCTGCCACTGCAGGTGCTGCGGTTCGCACGCGGCCAGCGTGTGGCCACGCCGCTGCAGCTCGCGCATCATGGCGAAGGTGCTGTCCTTGTAGGTCTTGAAGCTCGCCAGGGGGTCGGCGACGAAGAGAACGTTCATGGTGCTTTCGGTTGGGTCCGGTACTGTTGCACAAAGAGCGCGATCGCGCCCGCGACCACGCCCCAGAAGGCCGAGCCGATGCCGGCGATGACGACGCCGCTGAGCGTGACGAGGAAGGTGATGAGCGCGGCCTCGCGATGCCGCTCGTCCTGCAGCGCGGTGTGCAGGCCGCCACCGATGCTGCCCAACAGCGCGATGCCGGCGATCGCCATGACGAGCTCGCGCGGGAAGGCGATCAGCAGACCGGTGACCAGCGCGCCCACCAGGCCGATGGCGCCATAGAGCGCACCGCAGACCACGGCCGCGGTGTAGCGCTTGTCGCGATCGGGGTGGGCCTCGGGGCCCATGCAGATGGCGGCGGTGATGGCCGAGAGGTTGAGCGCGAAGGCGCCGAAGGGCGCGAGCACCAGCGTGGCGATGCCGGTGACGGTGAGGATGCGCGAGATCGGCATGTCGTAACCCGCGGCACGGATGGCCGCCACGCCCGGCAGGTTCTGCGAGGCCATGGTGACGATGAACAGCGGCAGGGCCAGGCTGGTGAAGGCCGCCAGGCTGAACGCCGGGGCCGTGAACACCGGCACCGCCCATTCGAGCGCGATGGTGCCGGCATTGAAGCGGCCGGCCATCACCACCTGCGCGATGCCCGCGGCCAGCGTGAACACCACCGCGTAGCGCGGTGCAAACCGCCGCGCCACCAGGTACACGCCGAGCATCAGCACCACCAGCCCGAGCGCAGTTTGCGCTGCACCGAACGCCTGCAGACCGAAGCGCGCGAGCACACCGGCCAGCAAGGCCGCGGCGATCGCCATCGGGATGCGGTTCATCATGCGCTCGAACCAGCCGGTGGCACCCGCCAGCGTAATGAGTGCGCCGCACATCAGGAAAGCGCCGATGGCCTCGGCCATCGAGAAGCCGCCAGCCAGACCGGCGCTGGCCAGCACCGCCGCGCCCGGTGTGCTCCAGGCCACCATCACCGGCTGGCGCAGCACCAGCGAGGGAACCACGGTGCACAGGCCCATGCCCAGGCCGAGCGCCCACATCCACGAGGTGATCTGCGCCGGTGTGGCGCCGAAGGCCTGCGCGGCCTGGAACACGATGGCCACCGAACTGGTGAAGCCCACCAGCACCGCAACGAACCCCGCGGTGGCGGCAGAAAGGCTCAGGTCGCGCAAGAATCGCATCGCGCGATTCTGCCGGGGTTCAGATCTCCACCTTCGAGCCGAGCTCGATCACCGCGTTGGCCGGCAGGTTCAGGAAGCCCGCCGCCGCGGCCGCGTTGTGGTGCATGGCGGCAAAGAGCTTCTCGCGCCAGGGTGCCATGCCACTGCCCAAGGTGGGCGTGACCACGTCGCGCGAGAGGAAGTAGCTGGTGGTCATGGGCTCGATCTCGCAGCCGCGCAGGCGCAGTGGCTGCAGCGCGGCGGGCACGTCGGGGTCGTTCTTGAAGCCGTAGTGGATGGTGACGGCCCAGCAGTCGTGCCCCAGCGGCTCGACCTGCAGGCGCTCGTTGAGGCCGATCCACGGCACCTCGTGCGAGCGGACGGTGACGAACAGGTTCTGCTCGTGCAGCACCTTGTTGTGCTTGAGGTTGTGCAGCAACGCGTTGGGCACCACGCCGGGCTCGGCGGTAAGGAACACCGCCACGCCGGGCACGCGAAGCGGCGGCTCCACGAACACCGCATCCAGAAAGCCGCGCAGTTCGAGCGCCTCGTCCTGCTGCGCTTTCGAGACCAGGCTGCGCCCCTGCTGCCAGGTCATCATGAGCATGAACACCACGCCGCCGATCAGCAGCGGGAACCAGCCGCCGTCGAACAGCTTGAGCAGGTTGGAGCTGAAGAAGGCCAGATCGATGAGGAAGAACACGCCGGTGGCGGCCACACACAGCCACAGCGGGTACTTCCATCCGTAACGGATGACGAAGAAAGTGAGGGTGGTGGTGATCAGCATGTCCAGCGTGACGGCGATGCCGTAGGCCGCCGCCAGGTTGCTGGACGACTTGAACATCACCACCGCGAGCACGATGGCGGTGAACAGGGCCCAGTTCACGAAAGGGATGTAGATCTGCCCGGTGTCGCGCACGCTGGTGTGGAGCAACCGCAGGCGCGGCAGGTAGCCCAGCTGGATGGCTTGCTTGGTGACGCTGAAAGCACCCGAGATGAGGGCCTGCGAGGCGATCACCGTGGCCATGGTGGCCAGCACCACCAGCGGCAGCAGCGCCCAGGTGGGGGCCATGCGGAAGAAGGGGTTGCTCACCGCACTCGGGTCGGCCAGCAGCAGCGCGCCCTGGCCGAAGTAGTTCAGCGTGAGGCAGGGCATGACCACCGAGAACCAGGCCAGGCGGATCGGCTTTTTGCCGAAGTGGCCGAGGTCGGCGTACAGCGCCTCGGCCCCGGTGACGGCCAGCACCACGGCGCCGAGGATGATGAAGGTGGTGCCCGGCTGCTGCCACATGAAACGCAGGGCGTGGTGCGGGCTGAGCGCGCCCAGAATCTCGGGGTGGTGAGCGATGTGCGAGACACCGAGCGCCGCGACGGTGAGGAACCACACCAGCGTGATGGGCCCGAAGTAACGCCCGATGCCACCGGTGCCGCGCTTTTGCACCGCGAACAGCACGAACAGCACGATCAGCGTGAGCGGCACCACATAGCGGTGCAACGCGGGCGAGATGACGGTGAGGCCTTCCACCGCCGACAGCACCGAGATGGCGGGCGTGATGACGCCGTCGCCATAGAAGAGCGAGGTGCCGAAGATGCCGATGACCAGCAGCGCGCGGCGCAGTTGGGGCTTGTCCTTCACCGCGTTGGCCGCCAGCGCGAGCATGGCGATCAGGCCGCCTTCGCCCGCGTTGTCGGCGCGCAGCACCAGCACCACGTACTTGAGGGAGACGATGGTCGTGAGCGTCCAGAAGATGATGGACAGGACGCCGTAGACGTTGTCGTGCGTGAAGGGCACGTGGCCGGATCCGAAGATCTCTTTCACGGCGTACAGCACGCTGGTGCCGATGTCGCCGTAGACCACACCGATGGCGCCCAGGGTGAGGGCAGCCAGCGAAGAAGGCGCGCGGGAGTTCAAGCGAAAAACCCCACCGGAAATCCGTGGGGCGTGTGCTCAGAGGAGGCGGATTCTGCGCCTGCCGCACGGCGTGCGCCATGGGCTGCACGGCCTAAAACGCAGGGCGATGTGCAGAATGTTGCGCTGCAGCAACCTTGACCCCGGGTCAGTCGAGGTTTTCCGCCTCGGGGTCGGTGGCTTCGAGTTCGTAACTGGCGGCCAGCATGGCCAGGCGGCCGATCACGCCGTACATGTAGAAGCGGTTGGGCACGCTGGCGCCGGGCTTCACGCCGGGTTGCGGCAGCTGCGCGCTCTGCTCGAAGGCCAGCGGCACGAAGCTCGAACCCGGGGCGTTGAGGTTTTCGTCCTCACCACGGTCGGCGTGGATGCGGTAGAAGCCGCCGACCACGTAGCGGTCCATCATGTAGACCACGGGCTCGGCCACGGCGCTGTTGATGCGCTCGTGCGTGAGAACACCTTCCTGGATGATGACCTCGCTCACCGCCTGTCCGGCCTGCACCGTGGCCATGCGCGCCCGAGCCTTCGGCGTGAGTGCGTCCAGGTCTTTCACGTCGCGCACGGTCATGATGCCCATGCCGCCGGTGCCGTTGTCGGCCTTGACGACCACGAACGGCTTTTCGTTGATGCCGTATTCCTTGTACTTGCGACGCACCTTGGTGAGCAGTGCGTCGGTGTTGGTGCGCAGGCATTCCAGCCCGTCATCGGCGGTGAAGTCGACCTGGCCGCACTGGTTGAACATCGGGTTGATGAGCCACGGGTCCATGCCGAGCAGCTTGCCGAAGCGCTTGGACACCTCTTCATAGGCCTTGAAGTGCGTGCTCTTGCGCCGCGTGGGCCAACCGGCGTGCAGCGGCGGCAGCAGGTACTGCTCGTGCAGGTCCTCCAGGATGCCGGGCACGCCGGCGGAGAGGTCGTTGTTGAGCAGGATGGTGCAGGGATCGAAGTTCTTGAGGCCCAGGCGGTGCTTGCCGCGCTGGATGGGCTCAAGCGTGACGTGCCCGCCATCGGGCAACTCGATCTTGGTCGGCGCGGTGATGTCGTTGGAGAGCGAACCCAGCCGCACGTTGAGACCGGCCATGTAGAAGATCTTCTGCAGCGTGGCCAGGTTGCTCAGGTAGAACGAATCGCGCACGTTCTCGGGCACCAGCAGCAGGTTTTTGGCCTCGGGGCAGATCTTCTCGATGGCCGCCATCGCCGCCTGCACCGCCAGCGGAATCATCTCGGGTGTGAGGTGGTTCCAGCCGCCGGGGAAGAGGTTGGTGTCCACCGGCGCCAGCTTGAAGCCGGCGTTGCGCACGTCCACCGAGGTGTAGAACGGCGGCGTGTGCTCCATCCACTCCAGCCGGAACCAGCGCTCGATCACCGGCGTGGATTCGAGGATGCGCTGCTCGAGTTCGTTGATCGGGCCGGTGAGGGCGGTGACGAGGTGGGGGACCATGGTGGAGCGGGGGGCCAGGCGGGAAGGTCAGTGTAAATGGGGCCGATGACGGGCATTCCAAGGCCCAACCGGTGCGCTTTCAGGCTCCACCACCCTTGAGCGCCGTGACCTCGATCTCGATGCGCATGCGCGGATCGGCCAGGCCGGCCGAGATCATCATGGCCGCGGGGCGCACTTCACCGAAATAGCGCTGCAGCACCGGCCAGGTCTTGGGGAATTCGCTGCCGTCGGGTAGCACGTAGGTCACGCGCACCACGTCGCGCAGGCTGGCGCCAGCCTGCTGCAGCGCGGCCGCGATGTTGCGCAGGCACTGATCGGTCTGCGTCTCGATGTCGGGCGCGATGGTCATCGTGGTGTAGTCAAAGCCGGTGGTGCCGGAGACGAACACCCAGTCGCCCTGCACCACGGCGCGCGAATAACCGATCTGCTGTTCGAAGGTGGAGCCGGAGGAGATGAGTCGGCGTGACATGTCGGTGTCCATGGGTTCAGTGGTGGGAAAGCGCCAGCCCCCAGGCCAGCAGCGCGATCGATAAGACGCCCAACGCCGTGCGCAGGTGGTTCCAGCGCAGCCAGTCGTTCGCATAGCGCGGCCACAGCACCTGCGCCTCGCGCAGATCGACGCGCGCCAGGCGGTTGTTGAGCGGCACATTGAAGGCCATGGTGACGGCGAGCGGACCGAGCAGGTAGGTCAGCGCGCCGACGGCCAGGGCGATCGCGCCCGCGCCGCCCTGCCACAGTGCACCCGCCGCCAGCAGCACACACAGCAGCGCCGTGCCCAGGAACGGCAGCAGGAACAGCGGACGCACGATCAGCACATTGATGCGCTGCATGGTGGACATCCCCTCCTCGGGCGGCAATTCGAGCAATGCACGCATCACCACGAGCGAGAACGCGAACAACAGACCGGTGATCAATCCGGCGCCGACGAGGGCGGCGATGGCGGCAAGCTGAATCAGGGTCGGCATGTGCCGATCATGCCCGCTCGGGCGAACGGGGTCGACGCTCAGCGCTGCGGCTGCGGCCGCACACAGGCGCTGGCACTGGCCGGCACGCACGTGCCCGCGCAGGCCGCCGCACCGTAGCGGTCCACCGCCACCGCGCCGTGCGGTTGGTTCGAGCAGAAAACGTCACCGCGCTGATCGCGCACGCAGTTGCCCGGGCCGCACACCAGATCACCGTAGCGGTTGGCCAGGATGCCGCCGCCGGCGTTGGAGCACAGCACATCGCCGTAGCGGTTGGTCAGGCAACGGCCGTCGGGCGGAGGGCACACCACACGGCCCTCCCGGTTCGTGGTGCAGGACACATCACCCGCGGCGTGCGCGGGGGCCAGCAGGGCAAGCGACAACATGAGCAGCGCAGCGACACGCATGGCTCAGCCCCGGACTTCGCCTTCGCCCAGCACCACGTACTTGAGCGAGGTCAGGCCCTCCACCCCCACCGGGCCGCGGGCGTGGAACTTGTCGGTGCTGATGCCGATTTCGGCGCCCAGGCCGAACTCGAAGCCGTCGGCAAAGCGCGTGCTGGCGTTGACCATCACACTGGCCGAATCGACCTCGCGCAGGAAACGCTGGGCGTGCACGTGGTTCGTGGTGAGGATGGCGTCGGTGTGGTGGCTGCTGTAGCGGTTGATGTGGGCAATGGCTTCGTCCACGCCGGCCACCACCTTGATGCTGATGACCGGCGCAAGGTATTCCTCGAACCAGTCCTGCTCGGTGGCGTCGACCAGCTTTGCACCGGCCACGCCGGCAAGCAGCGCCTTGCTCTCGGCGCACACGCGCATCTCCACGCCTTTGGCCGCAAAGATGGCGCCGATCTGCGGCAGGAATCCGGCCGCCACGCCGCGCGCCACCAGCAGGCTCTCGGTGGCGTTGCAGGGGCTGTACTTCTGCGTCTTGGCGTTGTCGGTCACCTTCACCGCGAGCGCGATGTCGCACGGGTCGTCCACGTAGGTGTGGCAGTTGCCGTCCAGGTGCTTGATGACGGGCACCTTGGCCTCGGCGCTGATGCGTTCGATCAGCCCCTTGCCGCCGCGCGGAATGATCACGTCCACGTACTGCGGCATGGCGATGAGCTGGCCCACGGCCGCGCGGTCGGTGGTGGGCACGAGTTGCACCGCGTCGGCCGGCAGGCCGGCGTCCAGCAGCGCGCGCTGCACCAACGCGGCCAGGGCACGGTTGGAATCGATGGCCTCGGAGCCGCCGCGCAGGATGGCGGCGTTGCCACTCTTGATGGCCAACGACGCGGCCTCGATGGTCACGTTCGGGCGGCTCTCGTAGATCATGCCGAACACGCCGATGGGCACGCGCATCTGGCCCACCCGGATGCCGCTGGGCATCTGCTTCATGCCCGAGATCTCGCCAATGATGTCGGGCATGGCCGCGAGCTGCTCGCAGCCTTGGGCACAGGTTTCGAGCACCTTGGGCGTCAGCTTGAGGCGGTCCACCATGGGCTCGGCCAGGCCATTGGCGCGCGCGCGCTCCAGATCCTTCGCGTTCTCCAGCGACAGTGGCTGCACGCTCTCGCGCAGCAGCGCGGCCAGGCGACGCAGCGCCATGGCTTTGTGCGCCGCACTGGCCTTGGCCATCAGGCGCGAGGCCGCCAGGGCCTGCTGCCCCAGGGTGTGCATGAGTTCGGTGGTGTTGCTCGCGTTCATGGGGCGGGATTTTCGCACCGGCGCCACCCGGGCGCTCGCCGTGGGGCCGCAGGGGCCGATACTGCGGGCAGCCGAGCCCACCCATGCGCACCGTTCTGCTCTACCTCGCCACCGCCCTGGCCGAAATCGTCGGCTGCTACCTCGTCTATGCCTGGCTGCGGCTGCACCAGTCGGCCTGGCTGCTGTTGCCGGCCGCGCTGGCGCTGGCGGCCTTCGCCTGGTTGCTCACGCTGCACGACACGGCCTCGGGCCGCGTGTACGCGGCCTACGGCGGGGTCTATGTGGCGGCCTCACTGGCCTGGCTGTGGGCGGTGGACGGCGTGCGGCCCACCGGCTGGGATGTGGCGGGCGTGGCGGTGGCGCTGCTGGGCATGGGGCTGATCGCGTTCCAGCCGCGCTGAGGCGGCGCCGCCCTGGCGCATCTCTGTTGGCCCAGGGCGAGGTGCGCCCCTGCTGCTCGCAGGGCACGCCGTCGTGGTTGCCGTCCATCTGCACGCCCGGGCAGTGCTTCAGGAAGTCCGTCGCCTCCCGGCACGACGTCATTTGGCTGCAATGGGCGCGGCCGTCACAGCGGAACGCCGCCGTGCTGGCGGGAGCGTGCCGGACTGCGGCATGGCGATCTCCCTGCTCCCTGTGTGTCAGCACATTGTGCGTCGACACACAGCAGACGGACCTCAGCGCAAGGGGATCGCCACCGTACGGTCCACCGCCACCGCCGTCACCGCGTTCTGCGGTGACCCCTCGATCACGCGGTCCGAATAGGTGAGGTACACCAGCGCGTGCCGCTTCGGATCGACCATGCGCACGATGCGCAAGCGCTTGAAAATCAGGCTGGTGCGCTCGCTGAAGATCTCCTCCTGAACCTTGATGGGCCGGGCAATCGAGATCGGGCCGATCTGCCGGCAGGCGATCGACGCCTCGGACTTGTCTTCGGCCAGGCCGAATGCGCCCTTGATGCCACCGGTCTTGGCGCGCGAGACGAAGCAGGTCACGCCCTGCACACCGGGGTCGTCAAACGCCTCGACCACGATCTTGTGATCCGGACCGATGAACTTGAATACGGTGTCGACAGAGCCGATTTCTTCGGCGCTGGCCATACCGGATGCGAACAGCAGCGCAAGCAGGCAACGTGGCGTTTTCATGGTGGGCCTCGGGTCAAGGATTCGAGCCAGCGGTGGGGCTGGCGTGGTCGGTGGTGGGCGTCCGAACGGCCGATCTGGGTGTGACTCACCCATCTTTTGCGGGCAACGGAAAACCGCCGAACTGCCGTAATGGAGGGTAAGGGATCGCCATGTCTGCATCCTGAAACACACCCCTCAGGACGATCATGTTCAACAACCTCAAGATTTCCACCCGGCTGGTGGGCGCGTTTGCCGTGCTGCTGGCCCTCATCCTCCTCATCGGTGCCTTGAGCGCCACGCGCGCCATATCGGTGCGCGACCAGCTGGTCGATATCACCGATCGGCGCATGAAAGTCATTGCCCAGCTGGAGCTGGTGCGAGACCAGGGCAACTTCCAGGCGCGCGCGCTGCGCAATATCGCGCTCATGACCGACCCGGCCCAGGTGGCGCAGGAAAAACAGGCGCTGGAAGCGTCCAAGGCCGAGGTGGTCCGTTTGGTATCGGAGCTCGAGAAACTCATCGTGTCCGACAAGGGGCGCGCGCTGCAGCAGGCCATGGCCGATGCGCGACAGCCCTTCCGCGACGGACAGGAGAAATACCTCGCCATGGTGGCTGGTGGTCAGCGCGAGGAGGCGATCCGCTTCCTGCTGGAAAGCCTGCGTCCGCTGCAGCTGGCCTACTTCAAGACGATCGACAACGCGGTCGAATTCCAGTCGGCTGGCGCGACCGAGGCGGGTGCTCAGGCCGAAACGGCCGTGCACAACCTGATCACCACCATCATCGCTGCGGTGATGCTGGCCGCGCTGGTGGCCGTTGCCATGGCGGTCTGGATCATTCGCTCCATCACCCGCCCGATCAACGAAGCGGTGGAGCTGGCGCGTGCCGTGGCCGCAGGCGACCTGACGCGCCGCGTCGAGGTGCGTTCGACCGACGAAACCGGCGTTCTGATGCAGGCCCTGGCCGACATGCAGAACGGGTTGGTGCAGGTGGTCGGCCGCGTGCGCAGCGGCTCCGAGGGCGTCTCCAGCGCCAGTGTGCAGATCGCCCAGGGCAACCAGGACCTGAGCTCGCGCACCGAGAACCAGGCCAGCGCGCTGGAGGAAACGGCCGCGTCGATGGAGGAGTTGTCCTCGACGGTGCGCCAGAACGCCGACAACGCCGCCCAGGCCAATCAGCTCGCGCAGACCGCGTCGAACGTGGCGCGCCAGGGTGGCGAGGTGGTGTCGCAGGTGGTGAACACCATGAAGGGCATCGAGACCAGCTCGAAGAAGATCGCCGACATCATCAGCGTGATCGATGGCATCGCCTTCCAGACCAACATCCTGGCCCTGAACGCAGCGGTGGAAGCCGCGCGCGCGGGTGAGCAGGGCCGCGGCTTCGCGGTGGTGGCCGGCGAGGTGCGCAACCTCGCGCAGCGCAGCGCCAGCGCGGCCAAGGAGATCAAGGACCTGATCACCGAGAGCGTGGAGCGTGTCTCCAGCGGCACGGTACTGGTGGACAAGGCCGGCAGCACGATGAGCGAGGTGGTCGACAGCGTGCGCCGGGTGACGGACATCATGGCCGAGATCAGTGCGGCCAGTAAAGAACAGAGCGACGGCGTGGCGCAGATCGGCGAGGCCGTGACGCAGATGGACCAGGCCACGCAGCAGAACGCGGCCCTGGTGGAAGAGATGGCCGCCGCCGCCAGCAGCCTGCGCTCGCAGGCCAGCGACCTGGTGCAGGCCGTGGCGGTGTTCCGCCTCTCCAGCAACGCCGTCGGCTTCAGCGCCATCACGCCGGTGGCACCGGCCGCGCAAGCGCCCAAGCTGAACGCCGCCCCCGCACGCGCCGCGCTGCCGAAACCCGCGGCACGCACCGCAGGCAAGGCGGCCGCACCCGCAGCACTGCCGCGCGCCCAGGCGGCCCAGGCTGACGCCTCGGGCGAGTGGGAATCGTTCTGACGATCTGACGGGCCCGTGCCGGCCTCACGCCGGTCGGCACGGCGCCAGCAGGTCCTTCGCGGTGTCGATGTCGCTGCCGCTCAGGCGCAGCAAACCGCTGACGGTGTGAAAGACGTTGTCGTGGCTCCAGGGGCGCGGCGCAAGCGCGTTCAGACAGGCCGACTGCACGCCCAGCAAGCGTCGCATGCGCGGCGATGTCCACAGCAACATCGGCACCTGCTTCTGTTCGGGGGGTGCGATCGACCGGGGCATGCCGTGCAGGTAGATGCCCTTCTCGCCCAGCGACTCACCGTGGTCTGACACATAGAGCAAGGCGACCGGTCGATCCTGTTGTTTGAGCCAGGCCACCGTGTCGGCCAGCAAGGCATCGGTTTCGCGGATGGCGTTGTCGTAGGCGTTGACGATGGATGACGGGTCGCAACTGGCAAGCGCCTTCGAGCGGCACTCCGGCATGAACAACTTGTGCTCGGGCTGCGAACGCCGGTGGTACTCGGGCCCGTGGTTGCCCATCTGGTGCAGCACCACCAACGCCCCTTGTCGATCACGCTCGCGGTCGATGGCGGCAAGCGCGCGAGGCAGGGCTTGCAGCAGGAAGGCATCCGGGCATTCGCCGTCGGGGCAATGCTCGGGCGAAGCCATTGCACTCACGAAGGCATGGGGAATGCGATCGCAGACGCCCTTGCAACCGGCCTGGTTGTCCAGCCAGTACACGCCCAGTCCGGCGCGCTGCACCAGGTCCACCAGGCTCTCTTCGTGCGTCTGGTTCAGGCCGGCATGGCCCTGGCGCGAGAACAGGCAGGGCACCGACACCTGCGTGCTGGTGCCGCAGGACTGGACGTCGGTGAAGTACACCAGATCGCCCTCGGCGCGCAGGGCTTGCAGGCGCGGTGTGGTCGCTCGGGCGTAACCGCCCAGGCCGAAGTTGGCAGCGCGCGCCGTCTCGCCCACCACCACGACCACCAGTGGTGCGCGGTCCTGGGCGACCTTGGCACGCACACGCGCATCCAAGCCAATGGTTCGCAGCGGCTGGGCGGCCATGGCGGTCTCGCCCAGGCCCTGCACCGCCATGCCGTACACCGTGTTGAACGGGTTGACCATGTAGCGCAGCGACTTGTGGTTGCGCATGAGCGATGAGATGCCCTGAAAGCCCACGAGCAACGCGATCGCCATCACCGCGAGCGCGCCCAGCACCGTGGCGCTGCGCTGCCACACCTGGCGCCGCAACGCGACCGGCCGTACAGGCGTGCGCCACCACCACACCGACGGCAGCACCGCGCCCACCAGCAGGGCCACGACCAGGTGGCCGCTCAACAGACCCTGGGTTTCCAGCCGGTCGGTGTGGAACACATTGGCCACCATGCCGGGGTCGATCACGATGCCGTAGGTGAACATGAAGTAACCGGCGACGCTGGACAACAGCAGCAGCAGCACGCCCAGCCCGCGCCGCCAGGGGCCCCACATGACCGCGCTGAGCGCCGCCACGAGCGCGGCGGCCACCACCATGGCAAAGGCCGCCATGACCCACAGACCCCCGGGCTGCTGCACATCCGGCGTCAGGTACACCGCGCGCCACAGCGGCAGGTTGCCCACGGTCGCAAGCCACAGGGCCAGCAGGAACTCGCGGCCGAGCGGATGGCCACCATGGGCGACGGGGGATGTATCGGTTTTCATGGGTACCCATGCTTCGCCTGACGCATTAAGCCGCCCTTAACCCCCCGGGGCACCCCCGCAGGCAGTGCGGCCGACAGCGGCGTCTTAATCCGGCGTTCAGTTTGCGCGGGCCTGATCGCGGGATGCGTTGCCAAGCCCTGAAGACCACCTTGAAACCCGCCCGCCTGGAGTGGTGGCTGCTCACCGCTGCGGCGTTGTACCTCGTCGTCTGGTGGGACTACCTGCGAATCGATGCCGGGGTGATGCTGCTGATCGGCACGCCCCAGGGTTTCCCGCTGCGACACAACGTCTGGCTGGAGACAATCGGGCACGACGGCGCCCGCAACCTCGCCTTGCTGGTGCTGGTGCTGATGTGGCTGGCGGTGTTTCGCGCGCCCCGTTCGCTGCTCGAGTTCACGCGACCCGAACGCCTGTTCATGGCGCTGGCCACCAGCCTGTGCGCGCTGCTGATCGGCGTGCTCAAGCACCACAGCGTGGTGAGCTGCCCCTGGGACCAGGCGGTCTTTGGCGGCAGCGCCCACTGGGTGCCCCATTGGGCCTGGTGGGTCAACACGGACGGTGGCCCGGGTGGCTGCTTCCCGGGCGGCCACGCGTCATCGGGGTTTGCCTTCATCGCGGCGGCCTGGCCGGGCCTGGCCGGCCGCGTTGGCTCGCGGCGCTGGCGATGGGGGGCCTGGGTGCTGCTGCTGGCAATCGCCTCGGGCCTGGCATTGGGTGCGGTGCAGACGTTGCGGGGCGCGCACCCACCCGGACACACGCTGTGGACCGCCTGGCTGTGCTGGACGGCGAGCGGCCTGATGTACGCCGTGTTCGTGAAAGTCAAGGCGGTGGCTGGCGCAAAACCCGCGCGCGCCCGCGGATCGTCCGCCATCGAGGGCGGACATGGGTGATCTCGATCGCTTCCTGTTCACCCACTGGAACATCTCACCGCTCGACCCGGCCTGGGCGGTGGCACTGGCGCGCCTGGCCAGCGGGTGGCTGGTGCCCCTGGCCATCGGGTGCGTGGCGGCCGCGCTGGTGCTTGGACCGCGCCGTTGGCGGTGGGCCGGCCTGCAAGTGGCGCTGTCGATGGGCATCGTCTGGGTGCTGGTGCTGGCGATCAACAGCCAGTGGCCGCAGCCGCGGCCCTTTGTGCTGGGCATCGGCCACCTGTGGATCAAACACGGCGCCACGTCGGGCTTCCCCAGCCGCCATGCCGCGGTCGCCATGGCCTTCGGTCTGTCGGCGCTGCTGGTCAGCCCGAGGCGCTGGGTTGGCCTGCTCTGCCTGGGCGTGGCGTTGCTGATCGCGTGGAGCCGGGTGGCGCTGGGCGTTCACTTTCCGGTCGACGTGCTTGCGGGCGCTGCGATCGCCGCGCTCGTCGTGGCGCTCATCGTTGGGTCCGGGGAGGCGTTGGTACGCCGCAAGCGCGCGGCCAGCGCTCGCGCCATCGCCCACACCAGCCCATAGGCCGCGAACGCCACCAGCCAGTCGGCCGCATGCAGCGGGCGCAGGCTCAGCCAGGCGCCCAGGCTGGGCACCTGAACCAGCACGCCCAACGAGAGCAGCGCAGCGCCCACAAGCCAGCGCGCTGCGCTGCTGCGCAGGCCGGTCAGTCCGGTGGCCATGGCGGCGCTGGACACGAGCAGCACCGCCAGCGCCATTGCGCGCGCGTGTTCGACATCCCGGTCAGCGCCCAGCGCATGCAGGTAGCTACCGACCACGGCCACGCTCACCAGGGCACCGATCAAGGCCATCGCCAGCCACGCATCGAGCGAAAAGAAGCGCGCCCGCCGACCCGGTGGCGCCACCGCGGCCAGCGGCCCGGCCGCGGGCAGGTTCTGGAACGCCAGCATCGCGGTCGGGTGGATCACCAGTTCAAGCCAGACCACGTGGATGGGCAGGAACAACAGCGGCAGGCCCATCAACGGGATGGCAGCGGCACCGACCACCAGCGGCACGTGAACCAGCAGCAGGTAGGCAAACGCCAGTCGCAGGTTCAGGAACAGCTGGCGACCCTCGGCCACCGCAGCGACGATGGTGCGAAAGTTGTCGTCGAGCAGCACCACCGGTGCCACCTCGCGCGCGCTCTGTGTGCCGCGCTCGCCCATGGCCACGCCGATGTCGGCCATGCGCAGTGCCGGCACATCGTTGACGCCATCGCCCGTGACGGCCACCAGTTCGCCGTCGGCCTGCAGAGCCTGCACCAGCGCCAGTTTCTGCGCCGGGGTGGCGCGCGCGACCACATGAACACCGGGGTTGGCGCGCAGAGCGGCCCCAGCGTGGTCACCCGGCGCCAGCGCCACGACCACGGGGCTTGCGCCACCGAGACCGATCTCGCGTGCGACCGCCGCGGCCGTGCCCGGGTGGTCGCCGGTGACCATGATCACGCGCAGGCCGGCGCGCACGCAGTCGGTGATGGCCTCGCGCACACCCTCGCGCACCGGATCTTCGAAGGCCAGCAGACCCACCAGGGCAAAGCCCGACGTGGGCTCGGCAGGCGCGGTGGCATTCACCATGGCGCTGTCGGGCAGATCACGGCTCGCGCAGGCAATCACCTTGTGCCCGTCGCGTGCCAGCGCCTCGACGCGCGCGACCCAGGTGGCGCGCTGCGGCTGCGCGAGATCGCACAGGGCCAGCACCGTCTCCGGGGCGCCCTTGGTGAAGGCCGTCGTGCCGCCGTCGGCCGCGCGCACAAGCACGGTCTCGCGGCGCCGCGCCTCGGTGAACGGGAACGCGGCCAGGCGCGTCGCCGCGGGTAGCGCACCAGCGGCACCGTGCAGCGCCTGATCGAGCGGATCGCCGCTGTCGGGCCGCGCGGCCCAGGCCGCGGCCTGCAGCACAGATGCAACGTCCTGCCCGTCGGCGGGCACGCGATGCGCCAGCACCAGCACGCCTTCGGTGATGGTGCCGGTCTTGTCGGAGACGATGCAGCCGATGCGCCCGATGTTTTCCACCGCCACGGCACGCCGCACCAGCGCTTTTCGGCGCGCCAGCCGGTACACGCCCACGCCCAGGAAGAAGGTGTAGACCACGGGAAACTCCTCGGGGATGGCCGCCACCGCGAGCGTCACCGCGCTCAGCAGCGCGTCGATCCAGCCGTGCCCGTGCCACAGCCGGATCGCCGCCAGCGCGGTGCACACGATCAATGCCACCACGAGGAGCACCACCACCAATTCACCGATGGCCTGCTGCAGCGGCGTGGCGGCGTGGCCGCCCGCGGTGGCGGAACGCACGATCTCGCCGTAGCGGGTGGCGCCGCCGATACCGTCGACGCGCAGCCGTGCGTCACCGGTGAGCAAGCGCGTACCGGCGTAGCCCCGGTTCATGTCGGTCGCGCGGACAGACACCGATGTCCCCGGTGCGACGCTGCGCTTGGGCACCGGCAGCGATTCGCCGGTCAGCGTCGACTCGTCCGCCTGCAATTCACTGCCGCCCACCAGCAGCCCGTCGGCGGGGAAGTAGCCACCCGGCGTGATCGCCACCAGATCGCCCACCACCAGCTCGCGCGACGTCACGTTCTGCCATTGCCCGTCGCGCAGCACCCGCGCCGTGCCGGCCAGGCGGCTCGCCAGGCCGGCCGACGACGCCGCCGTGCGCCGGTGCAGCCAGGCATCCATGCCGAGCAGCGGCAGCATCGCCAGCAGCAGCGTGATCGACTCGCCGGTCTGGCCCAGCAGCGCGAACAACGCCGATGTCAGCAGCAGGAACCACAACATCGGATCGCGCGCCGTGTCGCGCGCGATCACGCGCCAGCCGCTGGTCTGCGGCGGAACGATGTCGTTGAACCCGTGGGCGCGCTGCGCCTGCACCTGCGCCGACGTCAGCCCCTGATCGCCCGCGTCGGCCTCGGCCGCGCGATCGGCTATCGCACCAGCAGCACCGGCGTGCGGCACAGCGAGAGCACCTTCGTGGCGACCGAGCCCAGCACCAGCCCGGCCACCGCACCGCGACCGTGCGTGCCGAGCACGACGAGGTCGAAACCCTGCTGGTCGGCCAGCCGGGCAATGGTCGACGCCGCCGGACCGATGCGGTGCACGAAACGGGCCGTCAGACCGTGTCGCTGGAAGAACGCGCGGGTTGGCTTGAGCACGTTCTCGGCGTCTTCGCGGTACAGGGCCTGCACATCCGGCTTGTCGGCAAAAGCCGCCGCACGGTGCGGCAGCGGCGCCACGCAGTACAGCACGGTGTAGCTGTGCTGCGGGCCCAGCCAGCCATCATGGGCGGCCAGATAGGCCAGCATGCGCCGGGTGAAGGGGCTGCCATCGACTGCCACGAGGATTTTCATGTATCGACCTCCTGGCCGGATTGTGGTCGCAGCCCGGTGCAAAGGCTTGACTTCGATCAACCCGCCGCGGGCAACCTCAGGCGCGCGCTCAAGCCGCCAGCGACGGTACGGTCGAGCGAGAGCTCGCCACCGTACAGGCGCGCAAGATCCACCACGATGGCCAGGCCAAGGCCGCTGCCGGCGCCGCTCTCGTCCAGTCGCACGCCGCGTTGCAGCACGCGGGCCCGCTGCTCGGGCGCGATCCCGGGGCCGTCATCTTCGACGGTGATGTGCAGGTCGGCGGCGTCGCGTGCGACGTGTACGCGCACGGTGGAACGCGCACTGCGGCAGGCGTTGTCGATCAGGTTGCCCACCATTTCCTGCAGGTCCTGTTCCTCGCCGGCGAAGCCCGGGTCGGGGGTTTGCATGTCGACAACAAGGTCGAGCGTTCGCTCTGAATGCAACTTGCCCATGGCGCGCAGCAAGCCGCTCACCACCGGTTCGACCGGCGTGCGTTGGCCCGGCAGGTGCTGCGTGGCCGCCGCGCGCGCGCGGGCCAGGTGCCATTGCATGTGGCGCTGGGCCAACCGCACCTGATCGCCCACCAGGCCGGCGAAGGCGCCCGGCCCTTCTTCTCGCGCCGCCTGCGCGAGGATGGCCAGCGGCGTCTTGAGGGCGTGTGCCAGGTTGCCAGCGTGCGCGCGGGCGCGCTGCACCACCTCGGCATTGCGGTCGAGCACGCCGTTGAAGTCATCGATCAGGGGCTGCACCTCCGACGGGAAGCGGCCTTGCAGCCGTTGTTCCTGCCCGCTTCGGACGCGCTGCAGACCGGCCTGCATGGCCCGCAGCGGTGCCAGGCCCACGGCCACCTGCGCCCAGGCGGCCAGCGCCAGCAGCACACCGAGGCCGACCAGCGACGCGGCCAGCACACCGTTGAAGTGGTCGACCGCGGCCATCGTCTGCTGCACATCGCCGGCCACCGCCAGGCGCCAGCGTGATGTGGCTGGCGCTGGCGCCTGCAGCGAACGCTCCACCACACGCAGGCGCTCGCCGCGCGGGCCGATGCTGTCGTGCCGGTGCAGCGCACCGTCGGCCAGCGCGTCGTCGGGCAGGCGCAGGACCATGTCCCACAGCGAGCGCGAGCGCAGCATGTCGCCCGCCGGGGCGGCATCGCCGGGCATGCGTTCCACCTGCCAGTACAAGCCGGAATAGACCTTCTCCCAGCGCGGATCGCTCATGCCCCGCGGGTCGATGAAGGGCCGGTCGCTGGCATCGAACTCCAGGCGCGCCGTGAGCTGATCAAGCTGCTGCGACAGCGACGCCTCGAACTGCTGCAGCACGTGATCGCGAAACAAGCCGCCGAGCCACACATGCGCGCCCGCCAGCGCCACCACCAGGGTGGCCAGCGTGGCGCACAGCCAGCGCAGCCGCAGCGAGCCGGCCCAGCGGTTCACGCCGCCCCCAACCGGTAACCCCGGCCACGCACGGTCTCGATCAGGGCCGACGGCAGCTTGCGGCGCAAGCGGGCCACAAACACCTCGATGGTGTTGGAGTCGCGGTCACCATCGAGCGCGTAGATGTGTTCGATCAGCTCCGTGCGCGAGACCACGGTGCCCGGGCGGTGCATGAGGTACTCCAGCACCTTGAACTCGTGGCTGGTGAGCGGCACCGCCTGGCCCTGGGCCGTGACGCGGCCGCTGCGGGTGTCGAGCGTGATGGCGCCGCAGCGCAGCAGCGGTGAGGCCTGACCCGCCGCGCGGCGGATCAGCCCGCGAATGCGCGCGAGCAACTCCTCCATGTGGAACGGCTTGGTCAGGTAGTCATCGGCACCGGCGTCGATACCGGCCACCTTCTCGCTCCAGTTGTCGCGCGCGGTCAGGATCAACACCGGCATTGCGCGCGCAGCGTCGCGCCAGCGCTTGAGCACGCTCAGGCCATCGAGCAGCGGCAGACCCAGGTCGAGCACGACGGCGTCGTAGGTCTCGGTGTCGCCCTGGAAGTGGGCATCACGGCCGTTGTCCGCCTCGTCGACCGCATAGCCGGCCTGCTGCAGGCCGGCGCGAATCTGCGCGCGCAGGGTCGGGTCGTCTTCGACGAGCAACAGTCTCACGGTGTGGTGTGCATCGCTGGCCCAGCTCACGGGCGGTTTCGTTCCTCGCGCCGCAGCACCTGTGCGGTGGCGGCGTCGAGTTCGAGCTTGAGCAACTTGCCGTCGGGTTGCAAGAACTTGATCTCGTACACCCAGCGCTCGCGCTCCTGTTCGAGCTCGACCTCCAGCACCTGTCCCGGGTGATCGCGCTCGATGCGCTCCAGCAGCGTCTTCAAGGGCAACACCTTGCCGGCCTGCACAGCGGCACGGGCCTGGTCGTGGTCGCGGTCAGCCAGCGCGGGCGTGCCGAGCAGCAGCAGGGGCGTGCACAGCGCGAGCAGCGGCAGGAAAGCGGTCCGGTGTCTCATGCGGGCCATTGTCGCCAGCCCAAGCTGAACGGCAGATGAATGCGGGCTTCAGGTCCGGTTCAGGCACCTGTTCGCACACTGCGGTTCACCGTTGCTGCCGGAGAACCGAGTTGATCCCCCGCCACCTCACACCCCTCATCCTTGTGCTGCCGCTGGCCTTGCCGCCGGGCCTGTCTGCCTTGGCTGCAGACACCTCGATCGCGCAGCAGATGGCGCAATGGAACGCCCAGGCCGGCAGGCCGGGCGACGCCGATCGGGGCGCCACCTTCTTCAACAACCGCCACGGCGGGGAATGGTCGTGCGCGTCCTGCCACGGCACGCCACCCACTGGCCCGGGCAAGCACGCCAACACCGGCAAGCCCCTCAAGCCCCTGGCGCCGGCCTTCAACCCCGAAGCCTTCACCGAGGCGGCCCGGGTGGACAAGTGGTTCCGCCGCAATTGCAAGGACGTACTCTCGCGCGAATGCAGCGCCGCGGAGAAGGCCGACGTGCTGACCTATCTCGACAGCCTGCGCACCACCAACCGCACACCGCGGGCCACCACGCCATGAAACAAAAAACCTCTCGCGCCTTGCTGGCCACCGCCTGCGGGCTCTTCACGCTGGGCGTAGCCCACGCCGACAGCGCGCGCACCATGCCACGCACCATAGCGCCGGCCTACCAGCAGGAATGTGCGTCGTGCCATGTCGCTTACCCCCCGGGGATGCTGCCCGCCCGTTCGTGGCAACGCTTGATGAACGGACTGGAACACCATTTCGGCACCGACGCGTCGATCGACGCCGCCACCGTGACGCAGCTGAGCACGTGGCTACGGGCCCACGCGGCATCGGGCAAGAACGCCGTGGCCGAGCCGCCGCAGGACCGAATCACCCGCTCCGCATGGTTCGAGCGCAAGCACGACGAGATCGAACCCGCGGTGTGGCAATTGCCGAGCGTAAAGAGCGCTGCCAACTGCGCGGCCTGCCACGTCGGCGCCGAACAGGGCCGCTTCGACGACGACGACCTGCGTATGCCTGCCGGCCTGACGACACGCCAGCGCCGCGCCTGGAACGACTGACGGGACCGAAGGAAGCCACCATGACAGGCCCAACCACCACCTCACCCATGCCCGCCGAGCCCCTGGCGGGCAGCCCCGCCCCCACCCGACGCGTGGTGGACGCACCGACGCGGATGTTCCACTGGCTGTTTGCGCTGACGTTTGCGGGCGCCTACCTGACAGCGGAAAGCGAACATTGGCGGCTGCTGCATGCCACGCTGGGCTACACCTTCGCGGGTCTCCTGGGTTTCCGGCTGCTGTACGGCATGGTCGGCCCGCGCCACGCCCGCCTGGGCCTGCTGTGGCGCCGCGTGGCCGGCACCGGCGCGTGGCTGCGCGCCCTGGTAACGACTCGAACGCACAGCGCGGTGAACTGGCGCCAGGGCGGCGCGCTGGCCACCGGCCTCGCCATCCTCACCATGCTGGCGCTGGTGGTTCCGCTGGCGCTCAGCGGCTACGCCACCTACAACGACTGGGGCGGCGACTGGCTGGAAGAGGTGCATGAATTCTTTGCCAACGCGCTGCTGCTGCTGGTCGCCCTGCACCTGGGCCTGCTCGCCACGCTGAGCCTGCTGCGCGGCCAGAACCTGGCCCGGCCCATGCTCACCGGGCGCGTGCCCGGCAAGGGGCCCGATCTGGTGGCGAAGAACCGCGCCTGGCTCGCCGCGCTGCTGCTGGTGGCCGCGGTCGCCTTTGGCGTCTGGCAATGGGTCGATGCGCCGATCGGAACGACCCAGGCGACGCAGACCGAACACGGCGAGCGGCACGACTGAGAGCTTGACGCGCATCAACATCCGCGCAGCGCACGCGCCTAGATTGCCCCCTTCGAAAGGGGACATTCATGCGAAACATGTTGCGCGAGCCGGTGGCGATTGCCGGCGTCGGGTGTTCGCGGTTCGGCGACCTGCTGAGCACACCCGGCATGCAGGGGCTGAGCCTGCAGGAGCTCACCGCCATGGCGGTGAAGGAGGCACTCGATGACGCCGGCATCGGCGGCCAGGATGTCGATGCGGTGTTCGCCGGCAATGCCATGGTGCACAGCTCGCAGGTGCCGGGCACCTACACCCAGCTCTCGAAATGGACCGGCACGCAGTTCAAGGCCGGCGTGCACTTCGAGGCGCAGTGCTCGACCACCAGCGTCGGCGCGGCGATGGCGGCCATGGCGGTGGCGGCCGGGGTGTACGACGTGTGCCTGGTCTATGGCCTGGAGACCACGCGGACCAAGGTGAAGGGCTTCAGCCCCTACGAGCGCGAGCCGATCAGCCACCAGCAGACCTGGCTGTGGACCGACATGGCGGTGAACCAGGCCTATGGCGTGCCGCAGGGCTACGACATCTTCTCCACCTACAACGGCCTGGTGGCGCTCGGCTATTGCCGCAAATACGGCATCTCGATCGACGACTACGAGCGCGGCATGTTCGAACTCTGCCGCACGCGGCGGCTGCACGGCTCGATGAACCCGAAGGCGAACGTGCAGGAGACGCTGGAGGCGAAGGCCGCGGCCGAGGGATTCGCCGACCCCTACGGGTTCTGGCGCTCGGACAAACACAACCCCTTCGTGGCCTGGCCCTCGCGGTTGTTGAGCCTGGTGACGACGGCCGACGGCGCGTCGGCGCTGGTGATCGCGCGGCCCGAGGCCCTGCGCGGCGCGAAGTCAACGCCGATCGGGTTCAAGGGATTCGGCATCTGCTACAGCGACCTGCCCTGGTACGGCGAGGACCCGACGCACTGGGAGTTCGACCGGCGCGCCTGCCAGGCGGCGATGGACATGGCGGGCATCGGTGCGGCCGACATCGACTACCTGCACACGCACGACTGCTCGCACATCTCCGGCCTGTGCACGGCCGAGATGATCGGCTACCTCAAACCCGGCCAGGGACTGACGGCGGCGCGCGACGGGCGCTTGCGCTTCGACGGCGACCGCCCGATGTCCACCCACGGCGGCCGGCACGCCTTCGGTCATGCCTGGGGCGCCAGCGCCGGATCCGACATCTACGAAGCGGTGCAGCAGATGCGCGGCCAGGCGGGCAAGCGACAGATGCCGAAGCGGCCCGAAGTCGCCATGATCCACACGCATGGCTACGCCATGATCAGCACCGCGGTCACCCTGGGAGCACTCTGACATGGGCAACGAACAGACTCAGCCCAGCGCGATCCGCTGGTACTACGAGGGCTTGAAGGAAGGCGCGTTTCGCGCCGTGCGCTGCGCGGACTGCGGGCGGCTGACCTTCCCGCCCACCGGCTGCTGCGAACACTGCGGCAGTTGGTCGGTCGAGGGCACCCACATCAGCGGCGAAGGCACGCTGCTGTTCGCGACCCACAACATCGCGCCGGCCTGCCACCCGCGCTTCGAGGCCATCGCGCCCTACGTCTATGGCCACATCCGGCTGAAGGAAGGCAACATCGTGCAGGCCATCGTGCTCGGCGTGCAGGCAACGCCGGACCAGTTACATGCGCTGTTCAAGCGCGGCCCGGTGCCGGTGAAGGCAGAGACGCTGAAGATGGAAGACCTGCCGGTGCTGGCGTTCCGTCTCGCGGGCTGAGCGGGACGGGGTGCGGGGCTGCGGCCCCGCCCGATGCGATCAGTCGAACCCGCTCAGCACGTTGACCGCGTTGACGCCCAGCTCCTGGGCGGCGTACCCGCCTTCTAGGATCAGGGCCGTGGGCAGGCCCAGCGCGCGCAAGCGCTGGCCGAGCCGGACGAAGTCCGGCGACTGCAGCGCGAACCGCGAGATCGGATCGCCCGCGTAGGTGTCGAGCCCGAGGGACACCACCAGCGCGTCGGCGCGGTACGCCGCGACGCGCTGGCAAGCGACCTCCAGCGCCGCGAACCAGCGATCGGCCGGCGTGCCGGCCGGCAAGGGCAGGTTCAGGTTGAAGCCCGCGCCTTCGCCGCTGCCGGTCTCGTCGGCGTGGCCCAGGTAGAACGGGTACTCGGTTCGCGGGTCACCATGGATGCTCACGAAGAGCACATCAGAGCGCGCGTAGAAGAGGCTCTGCGTGCCGTTGCCGTGGTGGTAGTCCACATCGAGGACGGCGACGCGCTGGCAGCCGCGGGCCAGCAGCGCCTCGGCCGCAATCGCGGCGTTGTTGAGCAGGCAGTAGCCGCCCATGAAGTCCGCCCCCGCGTGGTGGCCCGGGGGCCGGGTGGCGCAGAACACGGCGCGCTCGCCTTGCGAGAGCAGCGCGGCCGCACTCACCGCCGCGTCGGCGCCCGCCTTCGCGGCCTGCCAACTGCCCGCCGCCAACGGCGTGCCGTTGTCCATGGAATACAGGCCCAGCCTGGCGATGAAGTTGTCGGGCTCCACATCGTGGCGCAGCGTGCGCACCGGCCAGACCGAGGGGAACGGCTGCACGCTGGCGTTGGCGGGGTCGATGGCCAGCCACTGCTGCCAGGCCGTCTGCAGGAAACGCAGGTAGGCGGGCGAATGCACCTTGGGCAGGATGTCTGCGCTGTCCACATGCGGCGGGCGCACCTCGTGGCCGCGAGCGCCGAGTTCGGCCAGCACGTACTCGGCACGCGAGGGCGTTTCAAAACACGGCACGCGTTCTCCGCGGAAGAACTCGTGTTGCGGGGCGTGCAGGGCGTGGGTGGGGGAGGAGAGGGTGAGCATGGGGGGCGCGTCAGGTGCTACCTGCGATCAGTCCGCAGCGGTTGAACGCAGTAGTAGATAACCGCCCTTCGAGCGACTCACAAAGCGGTCATTCAACTCTGGCAAGAGTGGTTGCGCAAGGCGCGTAGCCGTTGGAACGTAGCTTCGATGGACAGGTCTGATGTCGCTTCTATTTCGTGGACTTCTTTCTTGTCGGTCCGTACACGTCTTGGATGTTCTTTATCTTCGTGAGCTTGGTGCAACCATCCTCGAGCAGACGAATAAAGTCCCTGGCATCGGAAAAGTAGTTCTTAAATGCAAGCCGAACTTCTTCGCTGGTATCCGCGCGAACAAGTACGATGTCTCGATCGGGAAACTGATTCTCAAGATCAAAAAGCGCGCGAAGAGCATCGGTCGCGTCGCGGTACGTCTTTACTTCCAGTGCTTTTCCGTCGGCAAATATGAGAATGGTGTTCTTGTTTTTAGACACCTTTCTGTCGGAGGCATTCAATGCCTTGAGCATTGCAAGAAGACCAACTTCTCTTTCTGCCGCCAGGAAGTCCGCGACAAGCTTCCTATCCTCCATCTCTGGAAAGCAACCTTTCTCGCCTTCGTGTGCACGGGCCAAGATCTCGCTCGCTAGCGCCATCGCATGCTCAAGTCGCCTATCTCCCTGTTGGAACTTTGGTTGGCTCTCAGTTATGAACCCAATAACTTCGACTGCTGTGGCCCAGGCGTGTTGCACGAGTGTTCTGTACTGAATTTCTACGTACAACCCGGTGAGAGGCTTCCCCACGGCTGAGTTGACGTCGTACTCGTAGATATCGTGAACACCTCGATAGCCTGTGGGCTTCGGATGCTTTATGTAGTCGTATTTGTCGTCGTCATCTGCATGACGGCGCTTGTGGCGAAACCTGGCCGTATGGAACTTCTTGCGAAACGCGCGAAGTTCCTTAATCGATCTGAAGATTAGGCGACAGCCTGCCACATCATCCATCCTGGACAAGTTCATGGACGGAAGACGCTGCAGTTTGTCGAAGACTGTGCGTTTTCGTTTGTGCCTTTGCGCAACGGTAATGCTCTTCCCTCGCGCGCGCTCCCGGAGGATCGCCTGAAAGGTATTGAGCACTGCTCTATGTGCGGCGCGCCACTCCTCCACGACGGCCAAATCGTTGGGTGTAGCAACTCCATTTCGGACGTTCTCCCCCGCACGGTTGACCCGGGACTTCGAACCGCCCGGAAATGTCGCTTCTGGGCTAGGTGTTTCGCGCCTTTGCATGGTGACCTGTGATGTCGAAGGGTTGAACCATGGAGGCCCACCCGGTAAGGCTAAGCCGATCCTATCGGCGTCAATGATAGGGCTGGCCTTGGAGGGCCAGTCTGATGCAGCCATACCCCACAAAACCAAAGGCCCTGGAAGCTTTCACCTCCAGGGCCTTTGCCCTCCTCCTCGCGGTTCGTTGCCGCCGATCAGAACGGATAGTGGCGCGGCGTGGTCTGCAGGGTGATCCAGCGCAGTTCGGTGAACTCGGCGATGCCGGCCTTGCCGCCGAAGCGGCCGATGCCGGAGCCCTTGACGCCGCCGAAGGGCATCTGGGCTTCGTCGTGCACGGTGGGGCCGTTGACGTGGCAGATGCCGCTGTCGATCTTGCGCGCGACGTTGAAGGCACGCGCGATGTCCTTGCCGAAGACGGCGGCGGAGAGGCCGTACTCGTTGTCGTTGGCGCAGGCGATGGCTTCCTCGGTGTTCTTCACGCGCACGATGCACTTGAGCGGGCCGAAGGTCTCTTCGCGGTAGACGCGCATGGCGGGCGTGACGTGGTCGAGCACGGTGGCGGGCATCAGGGTGTCGGTGCTCTTGCCGCCGCACACCAGCTTCGCGCCCTTGGCCAGCGCGTCGTCGATCAGCTCGTTGCAGAAGTTCACCGTGGCCATGCCGATCACCGAGCCCAGCACCACGGGCTCGGGCTTGCGCGGGTCGCCCACGGGCAGGTTCTTCGCCTTGTCGCCGAACTTCTTCACGAATTCATCGGCAACTTTGTTGTCCACGATGATGCGCTCGGTGCTCATGCAGATCTGGCCGCTGTTGGCGAAGGCGCCGAAGGCCGCGCCGTTCACCGCGTCGTCGATGTCGGCGTCGTCGAGGATGACCAGGGGCGCTTTGCCGCCGAGTTCCAGCACCACGGGCTTCAAGTACTTGGCGCAGGTCATGGCGATGATCTTGCCGACCTTGGTGGAGCCGGTGAAGTTGACGCGCCGCACCGCGGGGTGGGCCACCATGGCTTCCACCACGGCACCGGCGTCGGCCGGGGCGTTGGTGATGTAGTTCACCACGCCGGCGGGGAAGCCCGCGTCCTGGAACGATTCGATGATGAGCTGGTGGGTGCGCGGGCAGTTCTCGCTGCCTTTCAGGATGACGGTGTTGCCGCAGGCCAGCGGCACGCAGATGGCGCGCACGCCCAGGATGATGGGCGCGTTCCACGGCGCGATGCCGAGCACCACGCCCGCGGGCTGGCGCACGCCCATGGCCAGGCTGCCCGGGATGTCGGACGGGATCAGCTCGCCCGAGATCTGGGTGGTAAGCGCCGCGGCCTCGCGGATCATGCCGGCGGCCAGGAAGCAGTTGAAGCCGGCCCACATGGCGGTGCCGCCGGTTTCCGCGGCCACGGCTTCGATGAACTTGGGCGTCTTGGCTTCCAGCGCGTCGGCGGCCTTGAGCAGCAGCGCACGGCGCTCGCCGGGCCCCGTTTCGCTCCAGGTCTTGAAGGCTTCGGCCGCGGCCTCGACGGCCATCACCGCGTCGGCCGGGCTGGCGGCGGGCGCGCGCGTGGCCACGCTGCCGTCGAGCGGGTTGCGGCGTTCGAAGGTGGCGCCTTTTTCGGCGGTGACCTTGAGGCCGTTGATGAGCATGGACAGGTCGGACATGGGTTCTCCTTGAGCTTGTGCGGTGAGGTGTGTGTTGCGATCAGGCGGCCACGGCCTTGCGGCGCGCCACCGCGTCGGCGGCGTTGGTGGTGCCGGTGGCGGGGTCCTTGTCGGCGCCCAGATAGGCCTCGCGGATGACGGTGGAGCGCGCGAGCAATTTCGCGGGCCCGCTGGCCACAATGGCGCCGCGTTCGAGCACGTAGCCGCGGTCGGCCACGGCCAGCGCCTTTTTCACGTTCTGCTCCACCATCAGCACGGTGGTGCCGGCGTCGGCGATGCGGCGCGCAATCGCCAGCAACTCGTCGACCATGCGCGGCGCCAGGCCGAGCGAGGGCTCGTCGAGCATGAGCAGGCGCGGCGCGCACATCATGGCGCGCGCCACGGCCACCATCTGCTGCTCGCCACCGCTCATGGTGCCGGCCAGCTGGTTGGCGCGTTCGCGCAGTTTCGGGAAATCGTTGAAGGCCTGTTCGATGCGGCGCGCGCGCTCGGCCTTGGGCACCAGCCAGCCACCGAGCTCCAGGTTCTCGGTCACCGTCATCTGCGGGAACAGTTGCCGGCCTTCGGGCACCAGCGCCACGCCGGTCTCCACGATCTCGTGTGTCTTCTCGGGCAGTTCCTCGCCGTCGAACAACACCGTGCCCTGGCGCGGGATGAGGCCGTTGAGCGCCTTGAGCAGCGTGGTCTTGCCGGCGCCGTTGGGCCCCAGCACCACGGTGAGGCCGGGTCGCGCTTCGAGTTTCAAGTCGCGCAGCACCAGGAAGGCGCCGTAGCCCGCGCTCAGGCCATCGACCTTCAGGTGCGCCTGCTTTGCGCCGCCCAGGCGGAACGGGGTGTCGCGGTGCCACATCATGCGGCGGCCCCTTCGGTTTCGGGTTCGCTCATCTCGTCGCCCAGATAGGCCTCGATCACCTCGGGGTTGCGGATCACGGCGCGCGGCACGTCGTCGGCGATCTTGCGGCCCTGGTGCAGCACGATGACGCGCTCCACGTGGCGCAGCAGCGTGCTCACCGCGTGCTCGATCCACACCACGGTGAGGTCGAGCTCGTCGCGCAGGCGGCGGATCAGGCGCGCCATTTCCTCCACCTCGTTCTCGGTGAGGCCGGCGGCCACTTCATCCAGCAGCAGCAGCTTGGGCCGCGTGGCCAGTGCCATGCCGATCTCCAGCAGGCGCTGTTGCGAGGGCGTGATGGCGGCGGCCGGCAGGTCGGCCTGCGCGGACAGGCCGATCAAGCCGAGGATGCTGTCGGGCGTGCGCAGCACCCAGGGCACGCCGACTTCGTCGCCCCAGAAGATGTATTCGCGCCGGCGCTTGCCCGCGAACTTGAGGCCGAAGGCGATGTTGTCGCGCACGAGCATGTCACCGAAGGTGCGCGGCGTCTGGAAGGTGCGCGCCAGGCCGTGCGCCGCGAAGCGTTGCGGCGCCTTGCCGGCGAGCGAGCGGCCGCGCAGTTCGAGCCGGCCGCTGGTGGGCTTGGTGACGCCCGAGACGGCGTTGAAGAAGGTCGTCTTGCCCGCGCCGTTGGGGCCGATGATGCCGACCAGTTCACCGGGCATGAAGGTCGCGCTCACGTTGTCGACGGCGGTGAGGCCACCGAAGCGCACGGTGATGTCGCTGGCGACCAAGAGAGGCTCAGTAGACATGCCTGGCCTCCCGCTGTTTCTTCTCGCGCTGCTTGCGGCGTTCGGTCTCGCCGCTCAGGTCGTCCTTCGTTTCCTTCCACCAGGCCTTCAGATCACGCCACCAGGCCTTGAAGGTGTCGCCGCGCACCGAGGCCAGGCCGCCCGGCAGGTACAGCACCGAGAGGATGAGCAGCAGGCCGAGCGACATCATGTAGATCTGCGGCACCTGCAGGCGCAGGGTTTCGGCCAGCACGCTGAAGACGATGGCAGCGATCAGCGGGCCCCACAGCGTCATGGCGCCACCGATGAGGGCGATCAGCACGGTTTGAAAACCGATGAAGGGGTTGAAGACGGTGTGCGGGTCGATGTAGGTCCAGCGCACGCTCATGGCCGCGCCCACCGCGCCCGCAATGGCCGCGGTGAGCGCGAAGCCCGCGGTCTTGACCAGCCGCGTGTTCACGCCCAGCGTCTGCGCGCGCTGCTCGTCGGCGCCGATGCCCTGCATGGCCAGACCAAAGCGCGTGCGGCGGATCCAGATCGAGAGGAACACCGCCAGCACCGCGAGCAGCAGCACGGTGAAGTAGATGGTGTCGCGCTCGGGCACCACCATGAGAACACGGCCCACCGTGCCGGTGACGCTTTTCTCGAAGTAGCTGATGGCGTGGCGGATGAGCTCCGTCATGCCGAAGGTGAGCACCGCGAAGTAGGTGCCGCGCAGGTGCAGCACGGCCGCGCCCATGACGATGGCCACCACCGCCGCGATGCCTGCGCCGGCGGCGATGGCGACCGGCCAGCTCAGCGTCTCCAGCCCGATGGCGCTGGTGTACGCGCCGATGCCGAAGAACGCCGAGGTGGCGAGCGAGAGGTAGCGCGTGGTGCCGCAGAACAGCGCCCAGCTCGACGAGAGGGCGATGTACATCAGGCAGGTGAGCGCCATGGAGGTGACGAAATCGCTCGCGAAGCCGGGCAGGGCCACGGCCCAGCCGGTGAGGGCGAACAGCACGAGCAGATCGCGGATGAGGAACTGTCTCGAATTCATGCTTTCCGCGTCTTCCGTGCAAACAGACCTTCAGGGCGCAGCAGCAGCACGCCGATGAACACGATGTAGCTCAGCAAGGCCTTGAGCGAGGGGTTGGTGAAGTGCATGCCGATGGCCTCGATGACGCCCAGCAGCAGGCCGCCCGCGAGCGCGCCGCCCATGCTGCCGAAGCCGCCGAGCGTGATGACGATGAGCGCGGTGACGGTGTAGGGCTCGCCCATGGACGGGCTGATGGTGTACGCCATGGAGAGCAGGCAACCCGCCACGCCCGAGAGGCCCAGGCCGATGCCGAACATGAGCGGGTGCAGGCGCTTGGTGTCGATGCCCATGAGCTGCGCGCCGGTGGGCGACTGCATGAGTGCGCGCACGCCCTTGCCCAGCAGCGTGGTGCGCAACAGCACGATGAGCGCGCTGGCGAACAGCAGCGCCAGGCCGAACACCAGCAGCTTGTTGACCGCGAACTGCGCCTGCCCGCCGGGCAGCGGAATGGCGAACGGCTGGGTGAGGAAGTCGTAGCCGCGCAGGTCGCCGCCCCAGATCCAGCTGATGGCGTTCTGCACCAGGAACATGAGGCCGAAGGCGACCATGAGGCCGCGCGCCTCGAACACGTCAAGGTTGGGCGAGGTGGCGGTGAGGCGGCGAAAGCACAGCCAGTGCACCGCCACGCCGATGCCGAACAGCAAGGCGAAAGAGACCGGAATCATCCACAGCGGCGAGAGCCCGAAGGTGGCCGCCACCATCCAGGTGATGAAGGCGCCCACCATCAGGAACTCGCCGTGCGCGATGTTGAGGATGCGCATCAGCCCGTACTGCAGGTTCAGGCCCAGCGCGACGAGCGCATAGATGCCCCCGGTGATGAGGCCGGAGGCGATGAGCTCGATCCATGACGAAAAGGACATCACTTCCAGGCGGGCTTGTTCGGGTTCAACTTCGCCGTGGCCACCTGCTGCGGCCACACCACCTCGAACTCACCGTTCTGCCACTGCCCCACGGTGCCGGGGGTGCCCACGTTTTCGCTGCCCTGGAACTTGATGTCGCCGATGATGGTTTTGTGGGTGGTGTTGGCCACATAGTCGCGAATGGCCTTGCGGTCCAGGCCGTGCGCCTTGACGGCGTTGGTGAGGATCTCCAGGCCGGCCCAGGCGGCACCGCTGGCCCAGCGATCGGGTTCCTTCTTCTGGCTGGCCACGTGGGCGTCGAAGTAGGCCTTGGCGCCGGGGCTGGTCTTGCTGTTCCACGAGCCCATGCCGAGCACGCCCTCGGCGCCAGCGGGCGTCATGACGTTCTTGTAGAGCGGGAAGGCGGTACCCACCGACGCATAGAAGAACTTCGGATTGAAACCGATCTCCTTGCTCTGGCGGCTGGCCAGGATGGTGTCGGGCGGGTAGGTGAAGCCCACGAACGCGTCAGGGTTCTTGTCCTTGATGGAGCGCAGCGTGGGGCTGAGGTCCTTCACGCCGCTGGGGTAGCTGGTGTCCTGCACCAGGTTGATGCCGCTGCCTTGCAGCGCCACCTTGAGCGCGGCGTAGTTCTCCAGCCCGAACAGGTCGTCCACATAGATGCAGGCCACGGACTTGGCGCCATTGGCCTTGAGCATGGCGACCAGGGCGTCGCACATGGGCTTGGGTTGCTGCAGCAGCAGGAAGAAGTACGGCAGCTTGAGCTCGACCAGCCGGCGAGACAGGGCGGTGGGCGCGAGGAAGGGGTAGCCGAAGCGGTTGGCCAGCGGCGCGACGGCAAAGTTGGCGTTGGAACCCCAGGGCGGCAGCACGAGGTCGACCTTGTCGCTGCCCATGAGCTTTTCGTAGGTGCGCACCACGGTCTCCACATCGCTGCGGTCGTCGCTGCTGATGAGCTCGATGCGGCGGCGCACGCCTTTCACGTCGAGGCCACCAGCGGCGTTCTGCTGCTCGGCCCAGAGCAGGAAGTTGGGCTCCTGGCTGGTCTGGGCGCCGCCGGTCCACGGCCCCGTGCGGGCCATGGTGTAGCCGATGCGCACCGGCGCGTTCTGGGCCATCAGTTGCGGGGCGACCGCCATCGCGCTCACGGCGGCGGCGGTCTGCTGGATCATCACTCGGCGGTTGCTCAAGGCCATGGCTTGTCTCCTGGTGTTGGGGGTGTCCTCGGACAGCCGCATCGTAGGAAAAGCCCCGCAACGCCGCTATGCCGAAGACGCACTGTCTGCTTGACCAATCGCGCATGGCGATGCGGGTTTACCCGCAATGTGCAACGGCGCGCGGGGGCATGCGCGGGGTTGGACAATCCCCACCCATGAGCAACCCCACCCCGATGAGCACCGACGCCGTGGCGCCGGCCGAGCGCGCCGCGATCTGGCGCGAGTGGGTGTGGACGCACTTCGGCGGGCTCGACTCGGACCTGTACGGCGACACCACGTTCGATGGCCACATGAGCGCGTCGCGCGCGGGTGAGGTGATGCTCACGCGGCTGGAGGCCAACCGCCACCGCGTGATCAAGAGCGACCGGCAGGCACGCGCCAGCGAGCGACCCTACCTCAAGATCGTGGCGCCCTGGCGCGGCAGCGCGGGTGTGGCGCAGGCCGGGCGCGAGGCCTGGGTGCGCCCGGGCGGCTGGTCGATCTACGACACCACCCACCACTACGCGGTGGCCAACCCCGAGCGCGTGGAGCACCTGATCGTGATGCTGCCGCGCGAGCAGCTCAGCGAGCGGGGTCTGTCGCTGGAGTCGCTGATGGCGCGCCAGATCGGTGGTGTCAGCGGTATCGCACGTGTGGCGCTGGAGACCATGCGCACCACCTACCAGGAGCTGCCGGGCATGAGCGAGGCCGCCGCGCGCGGCGCGGGCGAGGCCATCGTGGAGCTGGTGCGGCTCTCACTGCTGGAGCTGGCGGGCCGCGCCGATGGACGCACGCAGCTCGAGTCGTTTCGCGACCGCATCCGCGTGCACATCGGCCGCCACCTGCGCGACCCCGGCCTCTCGCTCGATCACATCGCGAGCGCCCTGAACTGCAGCAAGCGCCACCTGCACAAGGCCTTCAGCGCCGAGGACGACACGCTGGCCCAGTACATCCTGCGCCAGCGCCTGCAGGGCTGCATGCGCGAGCTGGGCGAGCCGGCGAGCGCGGCGCGCACCATCACCGAGATCGCGTTCTCCTGGGGCTTCAACAACACGGCGCACTTCAGCCGCGTGTTCCGCGACCACACCGGCGTCACGCCGTCGGCATTTCGGGCCGGGGCTCTGCCCGGCACGGTGCGCTGAACGCCGGGCGCCGGGCGATCAAGACTTCGCGTCGGCCGGCGGCGTGGTGTCGACCTTGCCGTCCTTCACCGGCAGCGTGGCGCCGGGTTTGAAGCTGGTGCGCACGGTGCCGCTCTGGCCATCGAGACGGTAGGTCACCTCGTAGCCACCGAGCTTCTGGCTTTTGTCGTTCACGGTCTTGCAGCGGCGCTCCATGGTGGTCACGGTGTCGCGCTCCTGCATGCCCTTTTGCACCTGGTTGCCCGCGTAGCCGCCGGCCACCGCGCCGGCCACGGTGGCCACGGTCTTGCCGCTGCCGCCACCGATCTGGCTGCCCAGCAGGCCACCGGCCAAACCACCCACCACGGTGCCGGCGATACGGTTCTGGTCCTTCACCGGCGCCTGGCGCTGTACCGCGACGTCCTCGCAGACCTCGCGCGGCGTGATGACGGTGGTCATCACCTCCTTCACGGCCACCACCTCAGCGGTCGGGGGCTTGGCGAGCGTCTGGTAACCACCCACCGCGCCCGCCCCCACGATCACCATGGCGAGACCGCCCAGTGCCATGCCTTTGATCATCGACTTGTCCATGTGCTCACTCCTTTCGCCGCGAATCTAGCCGTGCCGACCCGGGCGCTTGTTACGGAAGGTGTCATTAACACCGTCGTGGATACACAAAGGCACGGCTCTTTACACGCGAGCCGCGGGCGCTGACCGACTGTCAACGCAGCGCGCAAGCGCGCGCCACCTTCATCGCGAGTTGTTGCAGGGCCTGCCAGGGATCGGTCGGCCAGTCGGGGGACTTCAGACCTTTGACGACACCGTCCACCGTGTGGGCGTCGTCGAGCCAGCGCGCGAGTTGCGCGGCGCTGAGTTGCGGCAGCACGCGTTCGACGAGTTTTTCCTTCACGCCCCAGACGCGGCTCTCGCGCAGGGCCAGCGGCAGCGGGCGCCCGGCGTCCAGCGCGCCGCGCACGCGGTTGAGGGTGCGGATGTCCTCGGCCAGCGCCCAATGCACCAGCACCGGCGCCTCGCCCTCGGCCTGCAGGCCGTCGAGCATGCGCTGCACACGCGCCACCTGGCCGCCGAGCACGGCCTCGGCAAGTTTGAAAGCGTCGAAACGCGCCACGTTGAGCACGGCCGATTCGACTTGCTCGAAGCTCAGTTCGCCCGCCGGGTGCAGCAGCGCGAGTTTCTGGATTTCCTGGTGCGCAGCCAGCAGGTTGCCTTCCACGCGGTCGGCAAAGAAGGCGAGCGTGCGCTGGCCCTCGGCACCCGCGGCCACGCGCTGACCCTGGGCCTGCAGGCGCTGCGCAATCCACTGCGGCAGGACCTTGCGGTCCACCGGGTCCACGCGCACGGTGACGCCGTGGGCGTCGAGCGCGGCGAACCAGGCGCTCTTTTGCGTGGCCATGTCCAGCCGCGGCAGCACCACCAGCGTGAGCGTGCTGTCGTTGCCGTCGGCCGCTTCAGCAAGCTGTTGCAGCGCGGCCGAGCCGTCCTTGCCGGGCTTGCCCGAGGGCACGCGCACCTCGACGATCTGCTTGTCGGCGAACAGGCTGAGCGAGGCGCCGCTGGCGAGCACGGCCGACCAGTCGGCGTGCGCGCCGGCCATGGTGTGCACGGTGCGCTCGGTATGGCCCTGCGCGCGCGCCGCGGCCCGGATGGCATCGCCCGCTTCCTGGATCAGCAGCGGCTCGTCGCCGTAGAGGGTGTAGAGGCTGCGCAGGCCGCGCTGGAGTTGGGCAGCAAGCTGGTTCGCGGCGACCTGCATGCGACGCTCACACCTTGTCGACCGCGGCGAGGCGGCGCACCACCTGCTGCACGATGTCGCTGGTCATGTCGCGGTAGAGCAGTTGCTCCTCGGCGTCCTTGGCGAGCACCTGGGTTTCGTTGAAGCTCAGGTCGCGCTCAAGCAGCAGCTCGGTGTCGTCGATGAGGATGCGCTCGTCGGCGGTTTGCAGGTTGAAGCGAAACCGCGTGCGCAACTGCAGCTCGCGCACCTGGCCCGAAGCGGTCTGGCCCACGACGGCGCGCTCGCGCTGATCGAGCAACACGCGCAGCAGCACCGGCGCTGGCGATGCCGCGGGTGCAGCGGCGTCCGCGCTGGTGAGCACGCGCAGGCCATTGATCTGCAGTTCGCGGCGCAACGCGACCGAGGTGGCCGATGACTCGCTGCCCACCAGGCGCAGCGCACCGAAGGCGAATTTCGGGGCCTGACGCAGCTGGAACCCGCAGGCTGGCAATGCCAGGGCGGCGATGGTGGCGAGCGCGAGTCGGCGTTGCAGCATGGTCAGACCACCACGTTCACCAGCCGGCCCGGCACCACCACCACCTTCTTGGGGGCGGCGCCCGCGGCCTGCTTGACGAAGGCTTCGCTGGCCAGCGCCGCGGCTTCGATGGCGGCCTTGTCGGCGCTGGCGGGCACAGTGATGGCGCCACGCAGCTTGCCGTTGATCTGCAGCACGAGTTCGATTTCATCGCGCTGCAGCGCGGCCTCGTCGGCCTGCGGCCAGGGCGCATCGAGCAGCGTGCCGGGGAAGCCGAGCTCCTGCCAGAGCGCGTGCGTGATGTGCGGCGTGGCCGGGTACAGGCAACGCAGCAGGATGCCGAAGCCCTCGGCCGCGGCAGCCTGGTCTGCCGCGCCTTCGGGCTGGAAGCCTTCGAGCGCGTTGAGCATCTTCATGGCGCCGGAGACCACAGTGTTGTATTGCATGCGCTGGTAGTCGTAGTCCACCTGCTTGAGCACGGTGTGGATCTCCAGCCGCAGCGCCTTGGCGGCCTTGGAAAGTGCCGCCGCATTCACCGATGCGCCCTGCACACCGGCAATGCCGGCCTGCGAGAGCTTGTGGCCGTGCACCCACACACGACGCAGAAAGCGGTAGCTGCCTTCCACCGCGGCGTCGTTCCACTCCAGCGTGGCCTCGGGCGGCGCGGTGAACATGGTGTACAGGCGCGCGGTGTCGGCGCCGTACTTCTCGATCAGGTCCTGCGGGTCGACGCCGTTGTTCTTGGACTTGGACATGGTGCCCACGCCCTCGTAGTCGATGGGCGTGCCCGCGGGCAGATCGCCCACCGCGTGCTTGAGCTTCGCGCCGACGACCTTGCCGCCCTCGTCGAACGTGTTCTCCACATCGTGCGGCCAGAAGTACTCCTTGCCACCCTTGTCGGTGCGCCGGCTGTAGATGTGATTGAGCACCATGCCCTGCGTGAGCAGGTGGGTGAAGGGCTCGTCGATCTTCACCAGACCAAGATCGCGCATGACCTTGGTCCAGAAGCGCGCGTACAGCAGGTGCAGGATGGCGTGCTCGATGCCGCCGATGTACTGGTCCATCGGCATCCAGTAGTCGGTGCCGCCGGCCACCATGCGCTCGCTGTTCTTCGGGTCGCAGTAACGCATGAAGTACCAGGACGAATCCACGAAGGTGTCCATGGTGTCGGTCTCGCGCCGCGCTTTGGCGCCGCACACGGGGCACACCACGCCGGCGTGAAAGCCCTCGTGGTGGTTGAGCGGGTTGCCGCTGCCGTCGGGCACGCAGTCCTCGGGCAACACCACCGGCAGGTCCTTCTCGGGCACGGGCACGGCGCCGTGCTCGGGGCAGTGGATGATGGGGATCGGCGTGCCCCAGTAGCGCTGGCGGCTGATGCCCCAGTCGCGCAGGCGCCAGGTGGTTTTCTTCTCGCCCAGGGCACCGAGCAGCTCGGCCACCTTGTCGACCGCGGCCTTGTAGGGCAAACCGTTGAGCACGCCGGCGTTCACGCACACGCCGCGCTGCTTGTCGCCGTACCACTCCTGCCAGGCTTCGGTGTTGAAGGCCTCGCCCTCGACGGCGACAACCTGCTGGATCTTCAGGCCGTACTTCTTGGCGAAAGCGAAATCGCGCTCGTCGTGCGCGGGCACGCCCATCACGGCGCCGTCGCCATAACCCATCAGCACGTAGTTGCCCACCCACACCGGCACCGCCTCACCGGTGAGCGGGTGCGTGACCACCAGGCCCGTCGGCAGGCCTTTCTTCTCTTGCGTAGCGAGTTCGGCCTCGGTGGTGCCGCCGGTCTTGCATTCCTCGATGAAGGCCGCGAGCTTCGCATCGCTGGCCGCGGCGTGCGTGGCCAGCGGGTGCTCGGGCGCCACGGCGCAGAAGGTCACGCCCATGATGGTGTCGGCGCGCGTGGTGAACACGTACAACTTGCCGTCACCGATGAGCGCGCCGCTGGCGTCCTTGATCTGGTGCGGGAAGGCGAAGCGCACGCCTTCGCTCTTGCCGATCCAGTTCTCCTGCATCAGGCGGACCTTGTCGGGCCAGCCGCTGAGCGTGGCCTTGGGGTTGCCGATCTGCACGTGGTCAAGCAGTTCGCCCGCGTAAGCGGTGATGTTGAGGTAATAGCCCGGGATCTCGCGCTTTTCCACCAGCGCGCCGGTGCGCCAGCCGCGGCCGTCGATGACCTGTTCGTTGGCGAGCACGGTCTGGTCCACCGGGTCCCAGTTCACCACCTGGGTCTTGCGGTAGGCAA
>VFQP010001194.1_pt1 | contig 36815 bp, 40 predicted proteins | sample 3512351 | NCBI WGS metagenome assembly VFQP01 (sample SAMN10412372, study PRJNA504923) | tailings metagenome | isolation source: Relicate 1 Philex TSF1 revegetated site | place: Philippines: Tuba, Benguet | collected 2017-08-29
GGGGACGTGGAGGGCGGCGGCGGAGGGCTCAGGAGCGCGGCGTTCCGCGAGGGCTTGCGCCCGCTCATGACGCGGGCGAGCCCTAGCACGGGCGGCGCCGCGCGGCACCCGTCAAGCGGGCTAGGGCTCAGCCCGCATGGCGAGGGCTTGGCCGTGGCGGACCGCGACGACGGCAGCAGCGTCGGCCAGCCCTCCACGCAGCTCACCACGCCGCTGGCCACGCCCATGCAGCAGCCATACCCTCACCAGGGCATAGCGGCGTTCCTCACCTCGGAGCACGACGCCGGCTCGGCCAGCCGCCCCGCCCAATCGCCGCCGCACCACATCCGCCAACCGTCCGGCAGTTTGAACCTGTCGGACTTCCTGCTGACGCCCGGCGCGCAGAGCGTGGCGTCGTCCTCCAACGTGGTGTCGCCGAACGCCGGCAACCGGAGCAGCGGGTGGCTGCCGCCGCGGCCGCCCGGCGGCGGCGGCGGCAGCGCCGCCGCGCGTGGCGGGCCGCAGTCCGCCACCGCCCGGCCCTCCAGCCGCGCCGCTGCCGCCGCCAACCCGCCGCCGCCAGCTGCGGCCCATGCGGTTGGTGCGCGGCGCAGCGGGCCTGGCGATGAGGGCGATGGCGCGGAGGACGCGCAGCGGGCCGAGGCCGCCGCGTCGTTCCTCCGCCGCCCGCGCCGCAGCAGCAGCTTCACGCTGGGGCAGGCGCTCCGCGACCCCTCGCACGCAGACCCTAGCGAGGGATTGGCCGCGGGCAGCCGCTTCCAGAGCGGGGAGAGCCTGGGCGTGTCGGTGGCGTGGCGTTCGCCCCATGCTGAACCCTCAGGGGGCTTGGCGCCGTCGCCGGCGTCGGCGTCGGCGCGGCGGGCGCGCCGCCTGTCCGACTCCTTCCCTTCGGTCTCCATGTGAGTCGTCGGGCCATGGCACCCGCTCTTGCTTCATTTCCCACTCACAGCTGTGTGCAGGGGGGGGGTCATTAGGCTTGCGTGCGCCCAGCAGACGCCCTGAACCCTAAGCCTTACACCGCCCATGCAGGTACTACCTCAACGCTGTCGCCTTGGACCTGACGTCAGAGTCGGCCAGCGGGGGGCAGCTGCCCGCCGGCGGCGGCGGTGGCATCGGCGGCGGCGGCGGCATCGGCGGCGGCGGCGGCATCGGCGGCGGCGGCGGCTTTTTGGACCCGCCCTCCTCGAGCGGCGCGCTCATCATGGCGGCCAGCGGCGCGCTAGGGTTGGGGCTAGGGTTGGGAGCGGACGACGCCGCCGCTGCCGGCCACAGGGAGCGCGCCAGCGCACGCGCGGCGGCGCAGCAGCGGCCCGTGCCGGAGGCGTGGGCGGCGGCGCCTGGCGACGGCGGCGAGGGCGTGGGCGGGCAAGCCCTCGCCATGGGTCAGGGGCACATGCCGCCAGCAGCGACGGCGGCGGCTGTTGCTGTGAGCGGGGACTGGACGGACGTGGCGATGATGCGGGAGCTGCACCGGTTCCAGCAGCACGGGGCTCAGCACGCACAGCATGGGGCGCAGCACGCGCAGCACGCGCAGCACGGGGCGCAGCACGACAGCACGCCTTGGGCGCAGCGGCGGCCGCCTCCGCCCTCCCAGGGCACCCCACCTGCCACCGCCGCCAGCGCCGCCGCCGCTTCGCGCGCTCCCTCCCTGCCCTCCGCGGCACCTGCGTCGCCGCCGGCCGCTGCTGCACGGCGGGAGTACGGGCGCAGCGCGTCCGCCCACCAGCACGTGGCCGCATCGCCCCGCGGCGGCGCGCCCGCCGCCGCCCTCGCGACCCGCTCCACCGCCACCGCTGCCGCGTCGTCCTCGGGCGCCCTCCGCGGCGGCCCCAGCGCGGCGGCGGCGGCAGCGGCGGCGGTCCCGCGCCCTAATCAGGGCTTGCCGTCGCCGCCGCAGGTGCAGCAGCGGCGGCCCGGCGTGGACGTGGCGCGCAGCCGCAGCGGCGGCGCGCCTGGGACGGGTGGCGGCTGGGGTGGGGGCGGCGGCAGCGCCCCCGGCGTGGGTGGGAGGCCATCGGCGGGCCACCTGCAGCGCGTGAGCACGCTGGATGGCAGCCCTGCCGCTGCCAGCAAGGCGGGGCACGGGGCCGGCGTCAAGCGCAAGAGCTCTGGCGTGGCGGTTGGGGCGGTTGGGGCGGCGGCGGCGTCTCGGCCGCAGTCCGCCGCTGCTGTGGGCGGCGGAGGAGCGGCGGGCGGGGCGGGGTCCGGTCAGCAGAGACGCTCAGCTGTGGGGGCGGCGGGGGCGGGAGCGGCATCGGCGGTGGGGAGAGGGGGAGAGCCGCCGGGCGGGGAGGCGTTGCGGCCGGGGGGGAGAGGGGGGGAGAAGGGCGTGGCGGCGGCGCCAGCGGGGGCGGCGGGGGCGGCGGGCGTGGAGCCGCTGCGCGAGGCATCCAACACGGCGGGCGTTGTGGGAGCGGGGGATACGGGCGGGGCAGGCGGCGGGGCGCGGCCGGCGAGGCAGAGGATGGGGATGCCGGCGGGCGGAGGAGGGTCGGGGCGCAGACTGTGACCGTTCGCCCTGAGGGCTTTACTGCATGCGCGAATCGGGGAACGAGTGCTGCAATGCAACTGCACAGGCCTGTAGCGGCAGGAGGCACCTTCAGCGTGCGTCAGCTTTCGCTCGCTTCCCCTCCTCGCGCTTCCATCTGGCTGCCGTACCGTCATCTCCCCGCACCCGGAGAGGAATGGAGGGGAGAGGACGCGCGCGGATAGGATGCACACGATGAGAAGGGATTGAAGGAGGAGTTCGCTATGGCGGACAAGCTTTCCGTGGACGACGTGGAGGGCGCGCTGCAGACGCTGCGGACCTTGAGCTCGGTAAGCACAACACGCACGGCGACAACGCGAGCAGCACTATTATCGTGCTCATCACAGTGCAATCTCTCGCGGGTCGGCGGGGGCGCCAGGAGAGCCATCACGCATGGCACGCGAGAGGGGGCAAGCACAGCAGCTCGGAGCGCATTCCTCCACGCAGCAGGAATGGCGTGCCTACACGCTCTCTGCCTCAGCTCTCATCAGGGGACGGCTGCGTGCGCTCAGCACCCAGGCACGGGCATGCAGCGGCGTCCATCGCCGCATCGCAGCAGCGCGATCTGCAGATGCGTGCTGGGGCGCGCGACGGTCCCTGCAGCGCTTTTGGCGGCCCAGCAGAGCGGGAGGCACGTCAGGCAAGCGCCAGGCGAGCTCGGCCACCGTGCCGCGCAGCGGTGCGGGACCCACAGCCTCAGCAGCAGCCAGCCACGCAGCCTAACGTGCCAGTGGAGTGGGGCAGAGCGCACGTGCACTGGGCAGCCCACGCACTCGTGCCGTCGTGTTGGGCAGGGCGTGGGTCAAGGACGTCCTGCACTGGAGGCACGCAGATGCCCACCAGCCGTGGCGGGTGCATTAACCCCCGGATGCACGGCTGCGCTTGCACGGTGCTGGCCACGCAGGCGGTGGACGAGCTGGTCCGCAAGCGCGCCGCCGAGGGGCCCTTCACGCTGCCGCCGCCCTTTGACCTCGCCCCGCCCGGCGACGACGAGGAGCCGCCGGGCGATGGGCAGCAGCGGCGGCAGCCGCAAGGCCTCACGCCGGCGGACCTCCGGGGCAAGCAGCCGCCCAACCCGCTGCCCAACGCGCTCACACGCACCCAGGTGAGCCTCCCCTGCTTAGCCCACAACTCAGGTGGCTGGAGCTGAGCGCGGAAGCTCAGCGGGTGGCTGCAGAAACGAACCCTAACTCGTGCAATTGGTATGCCCGCCATGGGCTGTGCAGGGACCCCTGGGGCTGGACAGCGAGCCGCCGTACCCGCACGCGCTGGCGGCGGCGGCCAAGGTGGCGCACTTGACCACGGCGGACGCGGCGGTGCAGCGGGGCAAGCTGCAGGCGCCGGCAGGCGCGGCCAGCAAGCAGCGTCGTGAGTTGGGGGGCTGCAGGGGGGGCAGGGCGGCACACAACGCCAACTCTACGAAGGCTTGTGCGGCAGGGGAAAGCGCAGCCGCTTGACACATGCAGTCGGGGGACTCGGCACGGGTTGATGCCAGGAGGCCACACTTTCGCGCTGTGGAGTGCGCAGCCCTGCCGGCGCGTGCAGGAAGCGCTGCGTGCTCACGCCTACTGCACTGCCACTGTCTCCTGCCACGCAGCGCTCCAAGGCTACGGCGCCCTGGCCCGCACCGGCAGCAGCACCGGCGGCAGCACGCCCGTGGGCAGCGGCACCGTGACGCCGGGCGCGGCGCAGGCGGCGCTGGCGGCGGGGGCGCAAGCGCTGCTTGCGCTGCCGGGGCAGCTCCCATACAGGTGCGAACGCTCTTTTGGTTCACTTTGATTCGTTGGTCGTCGCTCTGTGCGGCACCGGCGGCGTGCGAGGCGGGCGCAAGCCGCGCGAAGCCTGACGCAAAGCCTGCAGAGGCTCGTGCGCTGCCCTTCGCAGGAAGCTGCTCGCGGCGGCCAAGCGCTCGCGCGCCCCCGAGTCGCAGGCGTTCGCGCAGGAGCTGGACGGGATGGACGAGGAGATTGACGCCTTCCTCGCCAGCGACAGGTGAGGCTGTCGTGCGACCAACCCGGCAGCGCCGGCCTACCGCGGCCCGCGCCCGTCGCCAGCGCCCGGCGCGGCCGGCCCCGGCCAGCAGGCCGGCGCTGCTCCACTGCCCGTCGCCAGCCGCCCCGTCACGTTTGACGCCTAGCAGAGGCCTGCCACAACCTGATCATCCTGCGTTGGGGCTCATCGGTGTTGCGTGCGCTCCTCCGCGTTCCTCCGGGCGCGCAGGTACCACCGGCTTGCGGCGGACGCGGCGACGGTGCTGCAGACGGCGTGGCGCGCGCGCGGGCCGCGGCTGCTCTTCCGCCGCTACGCGCAGCAGCAGCGGCAGGGCCAGCTGCGCATCGTGGCCGAGTACCTGGGGCCGTGGCGGCAGGTCGTGGAGGCGGCGCGGCACCAGCGCAAGCGCAGCCAGCGCACCGTGTTCCGCGAGTGGCGCGCGCTCGTCGACCTCAAGACCGAGCTGTTCAACAAGGTGATTCGTGCGTGCTGCTTCAGCTCCCTCACGCGTGTTCGTGCTGCAGCGTCTCGACCGAACTCGCTCGAGCTCACCTTGCGCACGCCCATTTCGTGCAGGTGCTGGTGAAGCTCAAGGCGAGCATGATCGACGTGCGCGACTCGCAATCGCCCAACCACTTGTGGAGGCTCTGCACGGCGCCCGGCGAGGACCCCTGGACCACCAAGATCGGGCTCGGCAACCTCTGCCGCAACCTGATCCTCGCCCAGGTGAGCGAACGCGGCTCCTTGGCGTGCTCTTTGAATTGCTGCGGGTTCGGCCGGGCCGGCAGCGCCCCGCAGCTCACCTTCGCACGACGACGTGCTTCTCGCCCGCAGTACCCGCGCCGCAAGATGAAGGCCTGCTTCCAGAGCTGGCGGCAGGCCGTGCTGCAAGTGCGCGCGGCGCGGGACAAGGCGGCCGCCGTGCTCAGCCGCATGGAGCTCGGGCGCACCATGGACCGCCTCCACACCGCCTTCCGGTGCGCCGCCGCACCGCGCGTTCCGCGCGCGTTGGTGTGCCGGGACGCAGGGCTAGCTGACACTTCGAGGCCCAAGTGTCCTTTTCTTGTCCTCGCGTCGGTGGCCTCGCTATTCCTCAGGTTCTGGTACCGCTGGTCGATGGTCAAGCTGAGCGAGCGGCTGATGATCAGCCCGCCGCTGTTCCGGCCGCAGCTCGAGGTCTGGGACCGCTGGCTCTGGGAGCACATGCGCAGCCGCGAGCTGCACACGCGCATCGCGCAGCTGCACCGCGGCTTCCGCATGCGCCACTGCTTCCAGTTCTGGCACGGCTTCGCCGCGCGCAACAGGCGAGTGCACCCGCGAGTGACCGCCGCCGCAGTCGCTAGTTGCTTCGGGAGGTGGCTCTGCACGCGCTGACGCCCTCGACCCACCGCCGGCCCGCCGCCTCGCAGGAAGCTGAGGCAGGCGTGGATGGGCGCCGCCGTGCCCCAGATCGAGGCGCTGATGCGCTACGCCATGGGGTGCCTCAAGGCCAACTGGATCGTCTCCCGTTCGCAGCGCCGTCTGCGCAACTCGGCCTTCCTGTGAGCGCCGCCGCTCCTCCATGCGCCGCACTGCGTGCGGTGACCCCCGTCGCGCGCCACGCGTGCGCTGCGGTCGATGACGCGCTGTGCTTGGGGGCGCGCGCCCACGCCTGCGCCACCCGCCTCCCGCAGGGCCTGGCTTCGCATCGCGCAGCGCAACGTGCTGGTCCGCAAGATCGCTCGGCAGGCGGAGGCGCTCAGCCGCCTGGCCATCCAAAAGCTGCACTTCCGGTGTGTGCTCCTCACCGCTCCTCTCCCTCGGCCACCACCATCATCAATTGCAGGCAGAGCCCGAGTCTGTCCCCAGCACGAACAGCAAGCCTGCTGGGTGCGCTGGCCCAGCCAGCCACGTGCAGCTTGTAGCGCACACTCACCGCTCGTCTCCCTCAGCCACCATCAGACAGAGCCCACCTCCTGTCCCCAGGAAAATCCCACCAGCAACGGTGTGCTGATCGGGCCAAAGTGTGCGACGATTCGGTGCATCTGGTGCAACTCGCGTCCACTGCGCAGGCGCATGCGGGAGTGGTGCAACATGAGCCGGCTGCTCAACACGGCGGCGACCCTGCAGATGCTGCAGCGGCGCCCGCTGTGCACGGTGGCCATGTGCGCCTGGACAGGTGCGGAGGAGGACGAGCCCTGCCTTGGCCAGAGGAAGAACGAGCAAGGGCCGAGATGGGACGTCTGCCTCTGCTCTCCTCTATGTTCGATGCCATGCATGCGCGGCGTGCGGGGGCGCAGACACTCCGATTTGCCACGTGTTTGCCCGCGCAGGCGACGACACGCACATGTGGTTCGTGGCGGCGTGGCACGCGTGGCGCAGCCTGGCGGTCGGCCGCATGCGCATGCGCTGCTGGCTGGGCGCGCACGTGCAGACGGCGCCGCACCGGCAGCTCGAGCTGTGCTTCAAGGCATGGCGCAAAGTCGCGCTGCTGCAGGTAGGGTTGAGGTTAGGGTTAGAGAGGCACGGGAGTGCAAGTCGCGCCGTCGCGGCCCCGGCAGGCAGAGCGATTCGGCACCTGCCGGCGCGCGCGCGCACCGCTTGCGCGCAACAGAAGGCGACTCGAAGCGGCACGCTGCGACAACAAAACAACGTCCGTGCGCGCGCGCGCGTGCGGCGCCACGCCGCAGGCCGAGCACACGGCGTGGGTGCAGGAGCGGCGGGCGCAGCGCGAGGCGCGCGCCGCCGAGCGCGCCGCGCGCGAGCTCGCCCTCGCCGACGCCGTCTCGCGCCCCGGCAGCCGCCACCTCTGCGCCGACGACGCGCCCGCCCCCGGCACGCCCCCGTACGCGGCCTCACTCGGCGCGCTCAGCGCGCGGTCCGCAGTCAGCCGCGTCGCCTCGGCGGCGTCGCAGCGGGCGAGCCCTAACGAGGGCTTGGCGGCGCATGACGACGACGACGACGGGGAGGAGCTGGAGGAGGAGCTGGCCGACGGGAGCGTCGAGGTGCACGTGGGCGACTTTCCCGCGCCGGCGCAGTGGCGCGCGCTGGTGCCGGCGGCGGCGGTGCTGCAGCTCAACGACGAGCAGACGTCGGGCGTCAACCCTAGCCTCATCACGCAGCGGGTGGAGCAGCTGTTCCACGTGGAGGGGAGGTTCAAGCCCGAGGACAAGGACGACGACACGCAGCTGGTGCTCGAGGTGCGACCGCATGCCCTTAGGACTTAGGGCTCATGGGTTAGGGCGCAGGGCCCCAGGCACAGGGAGTGCAAGTCACCCAGCAGGTGCGCCAGGTTGGGCAGCCATCGCGGAAGATAAGTCGGAGGAGCATGGCGCCGGTGTGGGAACGTGGGTCACACATGGACCCATGCAGGTGTGCTCGCGGGAGGAGGTGACGCCGTACAACCGCCACATGCTCTCCGAGGACGCCACGCACCAGACGGACCTCTGGCTCGAAGGTGCGCGCCCACGCAACCCGTTGAAGGCTTGCCGCCTGGGCTCACGCCCTCCTCGCCCCTCCCTGCCAATCCATGGCGCCACGCCATGGCCGTGGACAGCCCCGCTACGCAGATGCAGCGACAGGACCCAAACGTGCTGCACACCTGCAGCAGCTGAGCTGCATTGGTCACGTCATGTCGCATCGTGTCACGTCACGGTCGCGTGTTCGTGCAGGCGTGGGCGGGCCGGACCCGTACCTCTGGCAGCGCGTCGTGGGCCTGGCGCTGTGCAACGCGCAGCTGCACCCCGAGGCGCCATGCGGGCCGCTCGTCGATCACCAGGTCAGTCAGGATTCTGCTAGGGCTTTGCACCTCATGTCCCATCCAGAAACACCCGTGATGTTCCACACTGACCGCAAAGACCGCATGACCTGAACCCTGACGCAGGCGCTTCCTTGGGCGGTTGAGGTGAACCGCGTCCGCCTCCGGCAGGCGGCGGCGCGCATGCGCCTGTCCGGGCTCGACCCCGGCTCCCGCGCCACGTCCCAAACAGGCGACGACGAGGACGGCGGCCGGCCAGCAACCGGGCGGTTGTCTCCCGGCGGCGTGGACGACGCCGGCAGCGAGTCCGGCTCGCCGCGGCTGGGCAGCAGGATCGCGGCGCTGCGCGAGTGGGAGGTTGGCGGTTTGTCGGCGGGTGCTGCGGCCGAGGCGGGCCCTCTGGCGGTACACCTGCGGTTAAAGCCGGAGCAGCAGGAGCTCATGTGGCTGCACCGGCTGGCGCTGGCCGAGGAGCTGCTCGAGGGGGCGGTTGGGCGGTTGCTCCAGGTGCGCGCCCGGCGGTTGGCGGTTGGTGACGGTTGGCTCCGACAGACGCAGCCCCCACGTTGACGCGTTTGACTCAAGCCGCGTTTGACTCGAGCCGCGTTTGACTCGAGCCGCGTTTGACTCAAGCCGGCGCGAGCCCTAAGCCCTAAACCCTAAGCCCTAACCGCCGCAGGTGGGGTACCATGAGCTGCCGACCGTGTACGACCACGCGCTGCGCCTGGCGCCCAAGTCGCCCAACCTCAAGCTCAACCAGGGCGACCTGCTGGTGCGCGCTGCAGCTAGGGTAACCCGCCCAGCAGCCCGCAGCGACAGCTGCAACGCACGCACGCGTTGCTGCGAGGGGCTCGGCCTCCAAGGGTACCTAAGCCCTGAGCCCTGGCACGCAGGTCCACCTACTCAAGAACGCCGTGAGCCACGACACCATCTTCATGGCCGCCGCCAACCAGTACCGCGCCAACCGGGACAGGGTCATCACCATGGGCATGTCGCTGCACAAGCACGCCATGGCGCTCAACAGGTGAGGTTTTCTAGGGCCCTAAACCCTAAACCAGGACAGGCGGGCATGCAAGGACCTGGGAATCTCAATCTGGCCCAGCGCCCGCTCGGCGCACTGAGCCCTGAACCCTGGGCGCCCGATGCGCGCAGCCACTGCCCTGAGTTCACGCTCACGTACCCCTCCTACAACCCGGCGGGCACCTGGCAGGAGGCCATGTCGCGCGTGGACCAGGAGGTGCGCCGTCCGCAACCCTAACCCAGCCCTTCCCGTCGAAACCACCAGGGCCCACAGCGCGTCACCCACACCCCAGCAAGCTCCACGCCGGCTCCACGGGCCGAGAGAGCGCGCAAGCACGCGCTCCAGACTGAGCCTTGTGCTAACCCCTAGCCTTGTGCCCTGACCCGCATGCAGGACCCCGACGCGCCGCCGCCGCCCGTCGTCAAGCCGCTGCCGGCGCCGGCCGAGCAGCCGCCGCAGGAGCTCACAGCCAACCAACGACTGCTGCTCTCCACCGGCCTGGCGCTCGGCATCAACACCTCCAACCCGCCCTCGCCGCCCAAGACGCAGGTGCGCCCTCTTCTCCCTCACACTTGTGTTTCCGTGGGCCAGCCTCTCGGGGCGCTGTTGGTTGGGACTCACGGCTGTCGTCACTCGCTGTCGCTGAGGCGGCCCAAGACGCAGCCCGCGACTGTGCACACAGCACCTGGGCAGGCGCTTCTCCGGGCCAACATTGCAGCGCGCGCGCGCGTGCATCTTGCATCAACGGAGTTCCGGGCGCCGCGTTACGTGTGCGGCGCGTGAGCAGGGCAAGGGCGGCGCGTGGCGGCCGGGCGGGGCGCTGGGCAGCAAGTCTGCCGCGCTGTCCACCTCGGAGCGCATCAAGATGGAGATGATGGGGCTCTCGCCGCCGCCGTCGGCGCCTGCCTCCTCCCCAGGCCTCCCGCTCACAGGTAGGGTAGGGTTAGGGTTTTGCGCTAGGGTTGGCTGCTGAGGTGCGCCGCAGATGTGGAGATGATGGGGCTCTCGCCGCCGGCATCAGCACCTGCCTCCTCGCCAGGCCTCCCGCTGACAGGGCTGTTGCTGGCCAAGCAGTGCTCCTTGCTGTTGCGCACGCCTCAGTTAGGGGCATGGCCGGCATGCATTAATCCGCGCAGGCACGACCGTCCAGTCACCGAACGGCGGCAGCAGCCCGCCGCGCGCCTCCACGCCGCCCCGCGCCGCCACGCCGCCCACCGCCCTCCCGACCAAGCCCTCAACCGCCGCCCTAACCGCCAAAACGTCAACCGCCGCCCCGCAGCCGCAGCAGCCGCCGGCCGCCAGCCGCACGCCGTCGCCGCCGCCACAAAAGCCCGCCGACGGCGCCGGCCCAACCGCCGGCCCAACTGCCGGCCAACCGCCGGCGGGGCCCAAACCGCTGTCGCTGGAGGACGTGCAGTCCAAAGGGGTGGTGCTCGGCGCGGCGGCGGCGGCTATCCTGGCAGCCAAGGCGGCCGCCGCCAAGCGCGCCGTGGCGGGCCACAGGTGCGGCACGCGACGGGAATACGTGATTGGCGCTTGGTTCGGCAGCTGCGGCTTGCACGCGGCACGCAGCGGGGCACGAGTGATGTACGCGGGTGTGCGTGGGCTCTCGCCTGCTCCTGCACCTCAGTCTCTTCCGCAACTTGCGAGTGCCCAACGTGGCGCAGGGCGAACCAGGCCGAGGTTGTGCAGCTGCTGCAAAAGGCCACGCCGTACAAGGCGGCCTGGCGGCCCTCCGGCTACCGCAAGAAGGAGGTGGTGGAGAAGGACAAGGAGCCCCGGCCGCCCAAGATCAAGCGCCTGCCGCCCCTCCCCCAGGTGCGACGCATGGCTAGGGCTTAAAGCTTGTCATTCCCTCCTTCCGCGGCCAGACATACGGCGGTCTGCGATGCCGAGAAGCATGCGTCTCGCACCCTAACCCTAAGCCCTAAGCCCTGACGCTCCATGTGCATGCAGCTGCGGCCGGCGTCGCCGGAGAAGAAGGGCGGGTCGGACGAGTTCAGCACCGGCGTGCCCTCCCTGGGCGCCGGCGCGAGCGGTATGGCCGCCGGCGACGCCGCGCTGCGCGCCATGATGATGGCGCAGCAGCAGCACGCGCAGCACGCCCTGCAGCTGCAGGTCGGCATGCCCATGAGTCCCGGGTTAGGGCCCAGGTCGCCGGCGAGGGCACTCATGGCGGCGGGCTTCATGCAGGTGGTGGCGCTGGCGCAGCACCAGGTGAGGGTGCGGGCTAGAGCTTGCACATCCGCATGGCCAGGGGAGCTGCTCCAGCGCCGTTGTCGTCCGGTCACCGTTCTGGCTTTGCGTGCCTCGCTGCGCTGTTGGAGCGCTCAGGCGCAGGCGATGGCGATGCAGCAGCAGGCGCCGGCCACACCGGCAGCCGCGCGGCCGCGCGCATTGACGCCGCCCCCGCCGTACAAGTGGTTCGACGCCGAGGGCCGCCTGTTCCACACCGGTGCGTGACTCTGGCTGCTGGCGCTCTCATTTATAGCTGGGCTCCAGCCCCGCCGAGGCGTCCTAGCAGACGCAACTCCTAACGAACGCACCTGTGTGCTGCCTGGCGTGTGCACCCAAGGGAAGAGACAGCCCCGCCGACTCTGCCTTTTCTGCCTAACTCTGCTTACCGGCGCCTTTTGCAGTGGCGGACATCCCCCAGCCCCCCGAGACGCCAAGCATGCACGAGCTGCACCACCGCGCCAACCGGCTCAACAGCGAACGGCTCGAGACCTCGCTCTTCACGCTGCCTCTGCTCCCCGCCATCGTCTTCACCGACTGGGGCAACCCCATCCCGCCGCACGCCCGGTCGCCGCACTCGCACGCGCGCATGGCCCGTGGGGGCGCTGCGACGGCCAGCGCGAGTGGTGCGCCGGACTCGCCGGCACACGGCGCCAGCGCCCCGCTGGCGGAGGCCGGCGCGGCGGAGGCGTCTCCGCGGGGAAGCGCCGCCGGCAAGGCGGCGGCGCCGGCACCGCCGCACCGGCTGTCCAACCTTGGTGGAGCCGGGGCGGCAGCGGCGGCAGCGACAGCGCCAGAGGGGCGCCGGGTGGCGTTGGTGGACGTCCGCGAGGAGGAGGAGGAGGAGGGCGAGGGCAAGGCCCAGGAGCTGATTCGCAAGCTGGACCTGACGGGCTTGTTGAAGCCGGAGGAGGACGACCAGCAGCCCTCGTACAGGCACAACCTTGGCGAGGTGAGGCTTCATTTCGTCTTCTGGGGATCCGATCGCGTCGCGCTGCGAATCCAGGCACGACAATCAACCGCGTGCGGCGCGCCGCGTGGTTCGGCAATCGCAGCAACTGATGGCCACGCCGATGAAGACGGCCATGCGGCGCGTGTCGGACGTGGGCGCCACGACGCAGTACATCGACGAGGACGCGGTGGACCAGGCGGTGGCCGAGCACGAGATCGAGTCCGCGCAGGTGAGCGCCCGATGACGGCGGGCGCGTTTGCCGACGCTGCACGCCACCACCGCAGTGCATCGGCACCCAAGTCCTCGTTGGCTGCGTCCTGCGGCGGCTGCGTGCTCGTGCGCGCAGGCGTCAGCGCGCGGCGCCCGGCATCAGGAAGCCAATGCAGATGTCACGCCGAGGACGCTCAAGAGAGCGCTGGACGAGCCAGCCGGCGCGCAAGGCAGCAAGGCGGCTAGCACCAAGTCGCCAACGCGGCATCGCGGCACGTTCCAGGCGAGTCTCTCTCGTTGCGCTGCGTTCGTCGTCGCGCGCAAAGTCAGGTGCGACGTGAGCTCTGACCCTGGTCTTCTCAAGACTCGCTCGCTCGGTTGCAGGTGACGCCCGACCAGCTCAACATCTTCCTGGGCGGCCACATGCGCCGCACGCCGCGGCAGGGCAACAACGAGAGCAAGCGCGTGCGGGAGCGCCAGCTGCTGCGCGACACGGCGCCGACGCCGCACGCCATGGTGCCCGACGCCGAGTTCGAGACGCGCTTCGACCCCGAGCGCGTGGTGGCCACGCCGCGCACGCAGCAGGTGCGCGCAGCTGCACAGCCCACGCCTCTTGCACAGTGCTTGTCACACGTCCTACGCGAGCGCACACTCACGGCTGGCGTGTGTGCGCGTGTGGCGCGGCCGTCGATCGTGACTTCTGCACGCTGCAGGGCGAGATGCTCGAGGGATACGACCTGCGGGCCGAGTTGCGCGACCTCATGGGCTCGGAGACGGCGGCTGCGGTGCTCGCGGGCGCAGAGGCGGCGCTGCTCGGCAACCGGCAGCTCAGCAACGACGAGCAGGTGCGCCTCCTCGCATTCGCCGCCTTCGCCTTCCCGAACGCGCCCTGCATGCTTTGCTCGCTCAAGCCGAAGCGACAATGCGCGGGTGACAACTCGGATGCAAGCAGCGGTGTGGCAATGCTGTGTGTGTTGAGTCTTGCATCTGTTTGGACACCTCGGCAGGGCCGGAGCCCAGCTACCGGGCGTATCCGATGTCTGTGTGCTGCGCCTTGCGGTGGGCGAGCGCAGGAGGCGATCCGCCTGGAGCTCGAGCGCCTGGAGCTGGAGCTGGCCAAGGGCAACCGCCAGAGGCGGCGCGGCAGCCCCACGCGCCACTTCCACTCGCCTGGTGCGCGCGCCCTCTCCTCCTCCTGCTGGCGCATGCCCACACGGACGCCCGCAACGCGCCTCAGCTCCACAACCCTCTCCACGCCTCTCTCACTGCCGTTTTGCGTTGCTCCCTCCTCACCTCTTCGGACCCTCGCCACGTCTCTCTCACTGGCGATGTGCGCTGCTCGCTCCTGTGCCTCACTCGAGCGTGCAGGGCACCTCACGTCGCGGGCGCAGTCACGCCTCAGCGGCGAACTCTCGGCGCGCCTGCACAGCGACACGGCCGGCTCCTCCCCCGGCTCCCCAAAGGCGCACTGGGGCACCACGGCCGCCCGCGCCCCGGGCAGCCGTGGCTCCGCCTCGCCCTCCCGCAGCCGCCCCGACACGTCCACCTCGGCGCGGCACGCGCAGCAGCACGCCGCCACGCCGCCGCACCCGCTGCACCGCGGCACCCTGGCCGCGGCTCCGGCGCAGCTATGCGCCTCGCGCCTTGGCGCGGAGGATCCGGCGGCGGCCGCCGCCGCTCCCGCTCAACACAGCGGGAGGGCGGGCGGCGCCGGGAGCGCCCTCCGGGCCAGCCAGGCCGCCTCCTCAGCGACCCAGCTTCTCGCCAGCCAGAGCAGCTTGGCCCGCAGGACGGACGCTGCAGCGGCGGCGCTGCCGCCCTCTGCGCTGGCTGGCGGCAGGGCGGCCGCCGCCGGCGCGAGCAGCCCGCCGCGCCATGGCTCGCCCGTCAAGTTTGCGGCGGACCCGCCCGCCGGGGCGCAGCCAGGCGGCACGGCGGCGGCGGCGGCGGTGCAGCGGAGCGGGGGCGACGCCAGGCACGCGTCCGTGTCGTCGGTGGCGGCGTCGCCCACGCCGGGCCAGGCGGCGGCGGCGGCGGCGGCGAACGCTGGCAGCGCGTCGCCAAGGCAAGGCTCGCCTCGGCAGCGTTCGGGCTCGCAGGTGAGGCAGCGGACTGCTTGCACCTGTGAGAGTCCTTTTCCAAAGCAAGGGGACTGTTCGCCCTGTTGAGCTCGACCCAACTTGGTTGCTTCGGTCCGTGTGGGATGCATGTGCAGGGAGCGACGGCCGGGGACGCCGCAGCTCAAGCGCAGGCGATCGGCGAGCAGCCTCGGCCCAGCAGCGTGTCGCCGTGGGCCGGCGACGAGCCGGCGGCGCCGGAGGAAGCGCAGGCCAACCAGGAGGCGCTGCAGCTGCTGCGCTCCAGCACCACGAGCCGCGGCGCCGCCAACGCGTCGCCGTCGCTGGCGGCGGCGGGCGCCGCCGCGGCGGGCGGCAGCGGCAGGGTGAGCTCGGCGGCGCTGGCGCTGGCGGCCGCCGCCGGGCCCAACGGGCTGGTGCAGGCGACGCAGCTGCCGCACATGCGCAGCACGAACTCGTCTCGCCAGGTGCGCCGCGCGCTGAGGTTCGAGCGGAGCTGTTCTGCCAAGGTGAGCAAGCAACGCCCGGCACAAGCATGTGCGCACTGGCTGTCAGGTCCCTGCTGCTATGCCGCTGCGTGTGCCATGAGCGCAGGTGTTTCCGTCGTCGCGCGCTCTGCGCGAGGAGGACGAGGAGGCCATCTTCCCCGACCGCCCCTCCACCGCCGACAGCGCGACGGGCGGCATCTACGCCGAGTCCATGGCCAGCAGCATGGCGCACGAGGCCTACGGCGCCGGCCGGGACGACCTGGTGCGTCCCGGTTGTCTTCGGGGTGGCAGCACGCTCATCGAGCCCGCGTGGAGCGCAGAGTCTGACGTGCCAAGTGACGATGTTGTTGAGGTGCAGGGCGTGCAAGTGTCCTCGTTCGCCAACATGTTTGGCGGCGCGCTGCCCGAGGGACCCGACGGCGACCAGGTGCGTGGGGCCTGCCCTGGCCAGTGAGCCCTCCTCTGCCCTCCGACGCGCACATGTAAGTGTGGCCAAACACCCTGCGCGCCCACGGCCCGCCCTCCGCAGGCCACGGCCGCGAGCCTCTTCGCCACTGGCACGGGCCGCCGCCAGCGCCGCAAGTCCAACCTCCGCACGCGCGCCGCCGCCGCCGCCGCCGCCCACGCCTCGCTGGGCCCCAACGCCATGCAGACGCCCTCGCTCGCACACCCCCTCGAGCACGGCGATGGGGACGAGGGCGGCGCGGCTGCCAGGGCGCCCTGGGACTTTGCCGGCCTTGGCTCGGTGCCCGAGGATGTGGATGAGGAGACGCTGGCCGAGCTGGAAGCCCTAAGGAGCATGTGGTGCTCCGCGCCCTATACCCTAGGCGCCGAGGCGGGCGCGCTGCCGGCGCCTGACAGCGAGCCGGCGGCGGCCATCACGCAGATCCTCCAGGACGCCGCCGACGTGAGCGAGGAATGCGTTTGTGCGTGGCGGTAGATCGTTGCGCCTGGGCTGATCAGCCGCCAATGCGAAGCGAGCGGTGCGTGTGCGTGTGCGTACTACGCCTGCAGGACGACTGGCAGCGGTACGAGGCGTCGGCCGGGCAGTTGGTCGAGCAGTTGACGGCCGTGCTGAGTCAGCGCGAGGCGCTCGACCGCACGGCGCCCATGCCGCTGGGAGGCGGCGCGGGCGGCGCAGGCGGCGCTGGCGCTGCAGGGGCGGACCGCCCGGGTAGCACGGCGGCGGCCGCCGGGGCGGCGGCGTCCCTTGCAGGTGCGCGACGAGCGCGCTTGCACGCAGCTTGCAAGCGCTGGGAGGTGGATCCCGACTGTGGACCATGGTGGTGGTGTGTGCGCAGGCGTGGGACGGCACGGCCTGGCCAGCGCGGCGGGCGCCACCAAGGGCGGGCCGCACCAGCTGCAGCGTGCGCTGAGCCTCATGGAGGACAGCATCGCCGCCGCCATCGACCCCGACCGCCTCACAGGTGACCTTACGGCTTAGCCTGGCACGTTAGGGTTTAGGCGCCCGCAGCACACGGGGAGCTCTGCAATCGGGGCCGGCGCGCTCAACCTCAGTCATGCATGCCGCTAAACCCTAACCACGCTCAGGGCTCAACGTGAGCAAGTACCCGGACGCGCTGGGCGACCTCGTGGGGCGGCTGGTGGTGGCGCCGATGGCCACGCGGTACCTGTTTTGGAAGAAGGTGCAGAGCATCAACCAGCTGCGGCAGAGGTGAGCGCTTGCTTGCGTGCGCACCAGGGAGCGTGCACGCACCTTGGCGCCGACGTGTGCGGCATGCCCTCCCTCAAGGGGTAAACGGCACGCCCGAAACCGCGCCATGCAGGATCATGGAGGACCGCGCGCTGGAGGAGCAGCTCCGCGCGCTCTCCTGGGCCACCTCGTTCGCGCCGGGCCACACCACGCTGCCCTCGGGCGCCGTGCCGCCGCGCGCCGCCGACGCGCACGCGGCGGCGGCGCCGCCGGCCGCATCCACGGGCGCGCCGGCCGGGCTTCTCAAGCCGGCCGGGTGGTCCTCCGGAGCGCTGGCGCTGGCCACGGCGCCTCGCGAGCCCTGGGCCACGCCCATCCCCGGCGAGCTGCTCCGTCCCCAGCCGGCCGTGATGCCCATCTCGCAGCCCATCACGCTGCGTCCGCGCGACGACACGCCCGCTGGTGCGCCCGCCTGGGGGGCCAGCGTGCGCGCGCCGGTGGTGGGCGACGGGCCGGACGTGCTGCCACGCGCCGCGAGCCGGGACGGCGAGCGGAGAGAGGAGGAGCCGTGGGCGGTGCCGCCGCTGCCGCTGCGCACGGCGGGGCTGGGCGCGGAGGCGCGGGACGTGCGGCTGGGCGATCAGGATGTGGAGGAGGGGGATGGGCGGAGGACCGGGGGCCGGTTCTTCAGTTTGCAGGGCCAGGAGCTGCTGGCGGCCAAGTTGACGGCGTTGCTGGAGGTGCGGCGGCAGACCAAGATGAGGGCGGACCTTGCGGGTCCGACGCCGAGGACGGCGGGCAGCTTCAGGCACGGCGGCCCGGACCAGAGCGAGCTGGGCACGGCGCGCAGCGAGGGCGAGCCGCCTCCGGGGTCGATCGAGGCGCTGGAGCGCGACGAGGCGCAGGTGGGTGAAGGGAGGCTGCAAAGCTTTGCGCGCGCGAGTGCGCAGCACGCAGCTCACTCGACGACACCTCCCCGCGCGCAGGTGGACGCGCTGGCCGACATGACAATCGCGCTGCACCGCGACACGCTGGCGCGCCACCACCGCCGCGTGGGCCACGCCTCGAGCACGCTGCTGCAGGTGAGGCACGCCCCGCCGCGAACGCTTTGGAACCTTGCGGCCCCGCTTGGGAGCAGCGCGCTGACAAAGGCGGCTCACGCCTTCCGCTCCGCGCAGGGCAAGGGCCACGCCGCGGGCTGGGCGCCCCCCGCGCCTCTCCCTCCGGGCTACAACGGCCGCGACAGCTACATGGACACCACTGACCCTTACACGCACCCCACGCGTGCCGCGGCCACCGCGCGCAACGGCGCTCCACCCAGCCTGCCCAGCGTCACGCTCAAGGGCGCGGCCATCGCCAGCGTGACGGCCAAGCGCGCCGACGCCGAGAGGATCGCCGCCGGCGTTGCGGGCAGCGGGCTCAGCATGGCCATCGCGGCGGCGGCGCCGCCGCCCCAGCTGTCGCACGTGGTGGGCGCCAGGAACCTCCCCGCGCCCTACGCCCAGGTGTGCACCTCCTTAGATTGCGTTGCCGTGTTACCGTGGCGGCACGGGGGACATGATGCCATGCCCATCACCGCATCCCCACATCGCCTGTGCGCACACATCTGCTTCCGTGGCATGCTCCACGCATGCAGGCGCGACCACTGAGCCGGGTGTACCCACCCCTGGCGCCCGTGGCGCCCACGCCGGCCTACCCGGCATCCGAGAGGCAGCTCGGCAACGTGCTCTTCGTCACGCCGCACGAGCGCGCCGCCGTCACGCTCGACACGCGCCTCGTAGACAACGCCTTTGTGCCCGGGCCCCATGCGCTGGGCCCTGATCAGGGCTTGGTGGCGGCGGGCGGGGGCGCCAGCGGCTGGAGCGGCAACGGCGGGTCGGTTAGCGCGCACCGCGGCGGGTGGGCGGGGTTGAGGAAGGCGACGCACTCTGGTGCCGGTGGCAGCAGCAACGGTGCTGCTGCTGCTGCGGCTGCAGCGGCGGCGGCCGAGGAGGCGGAGCTGGCCGAGTGGGCGCAGGGGAGCCCGTGGACGCCCGACCCGTCGACGTCGCGCCGGAGCACGCCCATGGGGGCGGCGCGGCGGAACGCCTCGCGCGGCGGAGGCGCGGCGGGGGCCGATGCCGGACCAGGCGTGTCCAACCTCGGCGGGGCCGTGGCGGCGGAGAAGGAGGAGGCCGAGGGAGGAGGGGGCCAGCGGCCGTCGGGCGGGCGGGGGAGGGGCGGCGACGCGGCAACGAGCTTGCCGCCGCTGTCGGCCGGGTCTGCAGCGGCCGCGGCGACGGCTGCCTTGTCCTCTTCCCGACCCATGTCGGGCGGCACGAGCCAGCGGGTTTGAGTATTTCTTGTGCGTACAGCGTCAGTCGAAGATGCTTTTGCGGCTGGTTGCAAGGAGGTCACTGCGACAAAGCACGGTCACATGCCCGACGAAGGACGCGGACACAGACAGCGACGCGCTCGGAGCGTCGCCATCAAAGCTTGGGGGTGGTGGGGATCTGCGAGGGGTGCAGGAAGGGGCAGTCCAGGTAGCCCTCCAGCCCCTGGCTGTAGAAGGTGGCGCGGTTGTAGGGCTCCCAGGCGGCGCCCACTTTGAAGCGCGTCGGCAGGTCGGGGTTGGCGATCCAGTGCCTGCAGCGCAGGCACGGTGCAGGCACGGCATAGGGGCGGCGCAGGGCGGCGGAACAGGGCGGCGCGAAGTGGCGCACACGGCGGCGCGCACAGGGCGGCGGGTGTCACTGATGAGCAGAGGGCTGACGGACCGCACCTGCCGATGGCCACCAGGTCGGTGTGCCCGCTGGCGACGGCCGGCGCCGAGTTCTCGGCGTTGTACCCGCCCGCCGAGATGAAGGCCCCGCGCCAAATCTGCGACGCACAAGCCAGAGACAAAGGCGAAAAAGAGGCGCTCACAGCGTTGCAACCCGCCGGCCGAGACGCCCCGCGCCAGATCTGCAACGCAGCAGACCGACACCGGGAAGAGACGAGGCATGGCCCATGGCGCGCGCCCACATCACAGCAGAGCACAGCGCAGGAGCGTGCGAGCCGTTCACGTGCAGTTCGGCGCGGCCGGGCACCGCGACACAAGGATCTGCCTCGCTGCGTGCTGAGTCCGCTGCTGCCAGGTGCGGGTGATGCGCACCTTGCGGAAAGGCGTGACCGAGTCGCGCTGGTTGTCCACCTCCAGCGTGCCTGCAGGCAGAAGACATCGCCACCACGCCGCAGCAAACTCACTCAGCTGTGGTGAGGTCTGGGGAGCCCCGTTCCGCCAGGAGCTGCAGCCACGCCAAACCCTAGCCCTGCACGCAAACCCTTGACGCGCGGCTCAACCACGTGCAGGTACGCCAGGCCCAGCTTGTTGAGCTCCTCCGTCAGATAGCTGCGGCAAGTGCGACCAAGACACACGACCCAAGGTGCATGACCCACAACGCACGGCGCGACCCACAGGCAGTGGGTTAACCTGGCCAGCGTCCGCGGTCAGGCGTCACTTTGCAGCACGCCCACAGGACACGCATGCAGACGGTTTGCATCGCAGGCTGTGGGCCGAGACGCGGGCTGGCCGGACGCTGGCCACGGCGTGAGGGTGTGGGCGATGACGCGGCCCCCATCGTGTAGGTGGTGTAGAGATGGTCGTCATCCAATCACAAGAGCTCCCCCCCCCCCAGTCCCCAACCCCCACCCGCAGGTCTGACGCCACCACACTCACGCGTAGGTGGCGTAGGGGTGGTCGTCATCGCTGTCGTTGACTGCGTTGAACGGGGAGATGCGGTAGCCCACGCGGTCGGCGCCAATCTCGTCCGCCACCGCCTTGGCCACCTCCAGCGGGAACCTGCGGCTCAGCATGCCATGAGGACTTAGGGTTTACGGCGCGGAGATGGGCAGCGGGCAGCCGGCGTGCGCTGCTTGGCGGACCTAGTGCTCGCTGTGGCGAGCCACCCTAGCTGCAACTCTAGGGCAGGCGGGCGCGGCATGGGCGCGCACCTGGCGCGGTTCTCGATGCTGCCGCCGTACTCGTCCGTGCGCTGGTTGCTCCTGCGAGGCCGGACGCCGCGCGGAGTGCGCGTCAGCGTGTTGCCCTGCGGGCCTCTCCGCGGCCACCTCGCCAACCCTAGCACAACCCTGCCTCACCCGCTGTTGGTGGGCCAGCAGGTACCCGTTGGCCCCGTGCAGCTCCACGCCGTCAAAGCCCGCCTCAATCGCGCGCCTCGCCGCAAGGTGGTACTGCGCGCGTGCGCGCGTCCAAGCGTCATCCGCGTCACCGCATGCACGCGCGCATGCGTGCCAATGGGCCAGAGCAGCGAGAGGGTGAGGACGTGGTGGCAGCCCGGCGAAATCCACCGGTCGCAGCACGCTCGCTCCTTCCGTCAAGCTGACCCGCCCCTTGTTGCCATCACATCACCTCCTCCACGACGGCCTTGATGCCCTCAATGGTCAGCGCCCCTCAGGCACAGGGAGTCGCAACGTCCCCCCGCCCTCACCTCACCTCCTCCACGACGGCCTTGATGCCCTCAATGGTCAGCGCCCCTCAGGCACAGGGAGTCGCAACGTCCCCCCACCCTCACCTCACCTCCTCCACGACGGCCTTGATGCCCTCAATGGTCAGCGCTTCGGGGACGGGCAGCTCTGGGAGGTCAGGGCGGATGGCCGTCTGCAAAACGCAGACACGGCGTCAGCCTTTGGCGAGGGCACACTCACGAGGCCTTTGCCCCGCCTGCCGCACGTGGCCGTGCGTTGCCCCAGAGCTCTGTGCTGGGCCACGCGGTCCATCGCTGGCTTCGCTGCAGAAACCGAGAGGCTGGATTGCCGACCTGGTTGGCGCGCGGAACGGGAATCCATCAGGGTCGCAGCGGCCACAGGGAGGCTGCGCGTGCGCACCTTGCGGGCGGCGCCCGGGGGCGGGATGGGCGAAGGCGCGATGGGCAGGCGGCCGCCGATGAACGCTGCGGGCCGCCGGCAGGCGGGACGCGACAGCCGGCAGCACACAGCACTCGCAGCAGTGAGTCCAGGGACTGGCAGACGGCGCCGGCAAAGGCATTCCCTATGGGAAAGCACCGCGTGGTAGCGCCGCGCTGCCGCACCTGGCTGCGTGAGGCGGCCGCAGTGCCACAGCTGCGCGAAGAAGATGCCGCCCTTGTCGCGAACCGCCTTGGTGACAGGCTTCCACGCCTCCACCTGTGTTATCGTCGCCCACCGCCCACCAGGGCAACACGCCGGCGTCAGCCCGCACCCCCCTCCCTCTGGCCGAGCAGGCGCCTGCTCAACGTGCGCTCCCGCCGCAGCCCGCCGCCGCAACCGCCAGTGGCGGCGGGGCGGCGGGCCCGCCGCAGACGCTCCCGTCCGCCGTGTGGGCGAGTCGGACGGGACAGGGCACCGAGCATGGGCAATGAGGAAGAGGAGGATACACGCTGGCTGGTCAACTCGCAACACGCCACCGTTCCGTTCATGCAAGATGCGCGCACACACACAAACGCCACCGTGGGCGTGTCCTGGCTGCTCCCCGTGTGGGTGCCCAATGGGCCCCGGCCGCACACGTGCCCCTCTGCCAGGGCGAGTCTGCTGTCGTGTAAGGGAGCGACGCCTCACCTGCGCGTCGTTGAAGAGGCCAGGCGCCCGGGGGTAGGCCAGCGTGCGGTCGCTGGGGTACGCGCCCTCGGAGATGATGAGGCCGCCCTTGGTGGTGCGTTGCGCGTCTGTGCACCGCGCAGGCGAGGCAGGGTCCGCAAGGTGTGTGTGCAAATGGACGAGGTGGCGGCGGGCAAACAGGTGTAGTGGGCGCCCAGGGCGCCTGGACCTACAGTATTCGGCCATTATCTCTGGCCGGGGGACGTAGTCCTCGGTGCAGCGCATCCTGGTCAGCGGCGGGTACACCTGTGGGTAAGCCAGGGCGGTGGCTCCAACGCTGTGGCAATGCGATGCCCAATGCGTCACCGCTCGTGCTGCGCCACCTCACGCGCCCGTGGGGTGAGCGCGCTCCTCAACGGCCGCGGTTGCTCCCCGCACCAGGCGGTGGAGGAGCTGGAAGCGCCCCATCGTGTAGGGCTCGAACAATGGCGCTGCGGCCGCGTTCACCAGCGGCACTTCTGACGGATCGGGCCTGCGGACGTGCCAGAAGGTGCGCAGCGTCGGTCGCCCTGGGCTCTCCCAGGCCCAGTTCTGCCCAGCGATCGTTGGGCTGATGCCAATGCTTCAACACTCACGGTGGCGCCGCCGCTGCTGCTGTGCCGTTGGCGCCCAGAGCTGCGGCCAAACATCATCCCGGAACAAAGCACCACGCTGAGCAGGACCACGCAGGCAGCGCTCAAAAGCGATCGCCTGGTTCACAATTGAGCTTCGCCTCGTGCTTGACCTGAGTCGCTCGGCACTGCGCTCAACGCCTGCTTGGAGTCGAGCACGCTCGCCGTCTCGCCGCTCTCCTTGGTGGACGCCATGATAGTGATGCGCTGCTGCTGCCTCTGTGCGCGCTGAGAAGTTTGCTGCGGCTTTCGCGCGATGGCGCCCGCTCTGAGGGGGTTCGCGGCCAACGACAGCATCTGCATGTCCCGCAAGCACGGCAGCCGTGCGGAAGGTAGTGAAGCATCGCAGGCAGGCCACCGCATGAGAATCTCAGCCCCGCAGGTAGCTCGACACGTCGTCAGCAAACGCGTTGGCGCGGTAGATGGCGCGCGTGCGCAGCGCGCCAAAGACCGCCTGCTGCAGGTCCTGCCGCTCCTTGAAGCCCTGCGGCACGTTGCCAATGTTGAGCATGCCGCACGTGGCGCGCACGCGCTCCATGTAGGCGACCTCGGCGCGGATGCTGGCGTCCACCGGCACCGGCGGCCCCGGCGCCGGCGCCGGCGCCCCGCCCGCCGCCTCGGGGCCCGCTCCGCCCGGCGCCTTGACCCCCGCTCCCGGTGCACCTGTCGATGCCGGCGGCGGCGCGCCTGCGCGCGCAATATCCAGTCCACCTGACGTTAAGCTCAAATCGTCTCTTGGGGAGCGGAACGGCCCCAAAGGCATCCCTGCACGCACCTTGCTGCATTTTGCCCTGCGGCTGCTGCTGCTGGTTCCGGTTGCCCTGCCCTCGCAAGTCGGATGACGGGGGGCCGCCGCGACCGTGCGGGCCGCCGCCGCCAGGAGGGCCCCGGTTGCCGCCCCCGCCGGGGGGCCCCGGGCCGCCCCTGTGCTGCTGCTGGTGCTGTGGGTGGTGCTGCGGCGGAGGCCCGTGTGGTGGCTGCGAGGGTCCTCCCGGCGGCGGGCCAGGTAGCCTGCGGGGCACGGCCAGTCGTCCGGTAGGCCGTTCTCAGTCCACGTGGGCCCCACCTTCCCTTCGACATGCAGACACACAGCTTTCGAAGTCGAAGCGCTAGCACTCACCCTGGGCCCTGCGCGCCGCCCATGCCGCCAGGCCCCTGCATCGGCGGCCCGCCCGGCGGCATGCCCATCCCCATCGGCCCGCCGCCCATCACGCCCATGCCTGGGCCTCCGCCCATCATCCCTCCGCCCATCATGCCGCCTCCACCCATCACGCCGCCCATGCCTGGCATGCCCCCCATGCCCGGCATCCCCAAGCCCATGCCCATGCCCCCCGGTCCCATCATCATCCCGCCAGGCATCCCGCCCATGGGGCCGCCCATGAGGACTCCGCCGGGGCCCATCATGCCACCTGGGCCCATCATGCCGGGCGGCACGCCAGGGCCCATCATGCCGCCCATCTGCTGCTGCTGCATGGCATTGCCGCCGCCGCCGCCGCCGCCGCCGGGGCCAGGGCGCAGCTCATGCGGCCCGTGGGCGAAGAAGCAGTTGCTGCCGTAGGAGCAGTGGCCGGCAAGAAAGTCCTTGCACATGATGGTCTTGCGCTGCGCCTCGTCCCGGCCGCGCCGCGGCGGCCCGCCCTGCACGTGAGCTTGCGGCAATCACGCGCACTGGTGTGTGGGAGCGGCCCCGCTGCCAAAGATCCCTTTGGGCACGTCGGCAGTGCGGGCGGGCCGGCGCACCTGCCCGCCACCTCCAGGCCCAGCCACCATCGTGTGCCTGTTGTAGGCGGTGCTAGCGCAGCGCTGAGATGCTGCTGAAGCTGAGGTGGAGCGCGGAAGAACAGAGGACTATGCAGGCGCTCAGCAGTCCAGCTGTGCGGCCACCGGCCCAGCAGCAAGGACGTGCACTGTGTTAAAGCCTTTGGCGCGCCCTGCTGACGGCGCCCTCCTGCTCCCTGCGTCGATCTGCATGGGAAGAGGGCTTGCTGTTCTGCCTGGCGACGCACCCAGGAGCCTCAGCCGCTGTGATCCTCTCCGACTGCTCAGGGCCGTTCTTTCTTTCTGCTCGCGGCCCGAGCAGCACTGCGCGCGCCCGCGAGATCGTCCTTAGTTTGCGCGCCAGCGTGGGCGCACCAGCGCCACCATGTTTGGCTTCCAGCAGGGCGCTGGCGGCATGATGATGGGCGGTGGCAACATGATGGGCCAGCAGCAGCAGCAGCAGCCGAACCAGCAGGGAGGCCAGCAGCAACTCGGAATGCAGCGCGCGAACAACGCGATGGCGATGAACACCGCGATGATGACGCCGCAGCAGCAGATGATGATGCTCCAGGTGCGCCGCTGTCTCGCACGCTCGTGCTGCTCTTCGGCTCGTGGCACATGCCGCTCGCGCAAACATGTTGCCCTCTATCGGTGCATGCGCTCTTCCTCTCCTCGCAGCAGCAGCAGCAGCAGCTCGCGGCCATGCAGCAGCGGATGGGCTGGGCCGGCGGCATGCAGGGCGGCGGCAACGTGGCCATGGGCGCCGCGGGCGGCAACATCGCCGGCGCTGCCATGCCCAACGCCGCCGGCATGCTGCCCAACGCCGGCATGATGCAAGGCGCCAACCCCGGCATGATGGCCGGCATGGCCGGCATGAACCCCATGATGGCGGCGGGCGGCATGAACGCCATGGGAGGCGGCAACGCCATGGGCATGATGCAGGCGCCCATGGGTGGCGGCGGCGGCATGATGAGCGGTGGCGCAGCCAACGGGATGATGATGGGCGGCGGCGGCGTCGCGGCGGGCGGCCCGCAGGGCATGGGCATGGCAGGAATGGGAGGCATGGGCGGCATGGGGATGCCGGGCATTGGGGGCATGCCCGGGATGGGAGGCATGATGGGCGGAGGAGGCATGATGGGTGGAGGAGGGATGATGGGTGGAGGAGGGATGATGGGTGGAGGAGGGATGATGGGCGGAGGGCCAGGCATGGGCATGATGGGTGGGCCGATGGGCGGCGCCATGGCCGGCGGGATGGGTGGCATGGGGGGAGGTGCGATGGGCGGCGGCCCGGGTGGGGTGCTCGGGCCTGGGAGACCGGGCGGCGGCGGCGGCGCGATGGGCGCAGCGGGCGGCGCGAGGGGCGGAGCGCCCCGTGGTGGTGGCGGCGGCGGCGGCGGCGTTGCGGGTGGCGGCGGCAACGGCGGGAGAGGCGGGACCGCGGCGGGCGCCGCCGGCGCCGGCGGGGGCGAGGACCCTTCGCTCTACTATAAGACCCGCATCTGCAACAAGTGAGTTAGGTTGGGCTGGCGGGGCGGGCGGTTGGGTTGGAGAGCGCATCGGGCAGGGCGGGCCGCCCTCCTCGGTCGTCGAGCGCGGCCGCCGCATCTCGTCCGCCCAAGCCCTAACCTGAGCCCTGACCATGCCGTCCATGCGCGCAGGTGGAAGGAGGGCGCGTGCACGCTGGGCGCCGCCTGCCGGTACGCGCACGGCGACCAGGAGCTGCGAACCGTGGAGATGAACCGGCAGGAGGCGGCGGCGAGGGCGGGCGGCGGCGCGCCGCTGCAGGGCGGAGGGCCCTCGGGCCCGGCCACCGGGGGCCCACAGGTGAGAGGCTCTCCGCGCTGCCCTCCGACGCTGCCGGCGCAGACCACCGGGAGCGCCGGGTTTTGCGACTCTGCTTTCGGACGCCTCTGGGCAGGGCAGGGATCGTTCATGCAAGCGTCACGGCCCAAGCGGGCGCTTAGGGCCGAGCCCTAGCCCTCCATGCTGTGCCCTCGTCGCCCCGTCGCCTGTGCGTGGCGGCGCAGGACAAGGGCGCCATGATCAACCTGATGCGCAAGACGCGCCTGTGCCAGGAGTTCATGAACAAGGGCAGTTGCCGGTACGGCGACCGCTGCACCTTTGCGCACGGCCAGCACGAGCTGCGCGACGCGCCGCGGCTGGGTAGCCTGCCGGCGCCGGGCGGCGGCGGCAACGCGGCGGCGGCGGCGGGCGGCGGCGGCGGCGGCGGCGGCGGCGGCGGCGGGGCGGGCGGCAACACGGGCACGGGCGGGTCGTACGTAGCTGCGGTGAGGGGAGACGCTTGTGGGAAGGGTCGGAGGGAGGGCGTTTTGTGACCACACGTGCAGCAAACGCCCACCGCTGGCTCCCTCCCACCCTGGTGGCGTACCACGTTCTTTCACGCTGTGACGCTCACGCCCCAGCACAGAGAGAGAGAGGGAGGAGAGGCGTGCCCGGTGGCACCTCTTGCGCGCGCAGGCGCCAGCGCCCAAGATGCTGCACCGCGGCGGCGCCTCTGGCGGGGGCGCCGGCACCGGCGGCGGCGGCGCTGGCGGCGGCGCGGCGGGCGCCGGCAGCTTCAAGAACAAGCTCTGCACTCAGTTCCAGAAGACGGGCGCGTGCACGTTTGGAGACAAGTGCATCTACGCTCACGGGTGAGTGGCGGGAGAGGGAGGGGAGGGGGAGGGGGAGGGAGGGCAGAAGGGAGGGGATGGAGAGGAGGGAGGGGAGGCAGGGAGGAAGAAGGGAGGGGGCGGGAGCACGGGCACCGGCACCTCTGTCGATGAGTGGGGAGGGACGGAGGATTTCTGCGCTTGCCGCGTGCCGCAAACTGCCCCCCGCAGGGAGCAGGAGCTGCGCCGCAACGCCTCGCAGTCCGCCAAGCCCTCGCAGAACCCTGCTCATGGAGGATCCGCGGGCGCGCAGGCGCCGCAGCAGCAGCACCAGGGCGGCGGCGGCGGCTCGGAGGAGGAGTCGCAGCGCGGCGGCGGCGGCGGCGGCAACGCGCTGACGTCCAACGCGAGCCTCAGCAGCGAGTACGGTCTGGCGGGCGCGCCCAGCGGCCAGGTGCGGCGCCGCGCGTTTCCGTCGCTGTTTGCCGGCGGCGTTGCCTGCGGTGGGTGCGGGTGTGTGCGGCTTGGCGGGTGCGCCCAGCGGCGGCCAGGTGCGGCACCGCACTTTCCCATCGGTAGCTGCGGCTATGGCAGTCGTCGTCTGGGGGTTGGCGAGGCCACCGGCGGGATTTCCTCACTTTTGCGTGCTCCTGCTCGTGTGGCCGGTTGTCAGCAGGTGGATGACGAGGACGCGTACGGCGGCTACGCCAGCCACGCGCACGGCACGAAGCGCGGGCGCGACGAGGACGGCGAGGAGGGGCATGACGGCGCCGGCGGCGACGAGGGAAACGGTGAGGGGGGGGGCTCGTTGATGACGCCTGGTTGGGTGAACGTGTGCAGAGGACGGGGGAAAGGAGGGGCACGACGGCGCCGGCGGCGACGAGGGCGACGGTGAGGGCGGGGGCGGGGGACGGTTGAAGATGGGTGGTTTGCAGAGGACAGGGGGTAAGGAAAGGCACGCGGCGGCGGCGGGCACGGCACTGGGCGGGGGACGGTTTGGTGAACGCGCGCAGAGGGAAGCGAAGTAGGGCATGACGGCGGCGGCGGCGACGAGGGCGACGGTGAGGGCGGGGGCTCGTTGAGGCCTTGTTGGGTAAACGTTTGCAGAGGATGGGGGAAAGGAGGGGCCCGACGGCGCCGGCGGCGACGAGGGTGGTGGTGAGGTGGCCATGTGCGTTTCCGGGATGCCACGGGCCTCAAAAGAGGGCATTTTTCCAGGCACGGAGAAGGTGCCTGGAAGCTGTTCTGTGCGCAGCGGCCTGCGTCCGCCCCACTCGCCTCGCGTGCAGAGGGCGACGGCTACGACAAGGCGGGCGACGAGGGCTTGGCGCATGAGGACGAGGGCCTGGGCGACGTGGGCGGCAGCAAGCGCATCCACCTGGAGGAGGAGTCGGGCCCCGAGCCCGAGTGCCCGCTGTGCGCTAGCCTGGTCAAGCAGGGCAGGAACCGGGTGAGGGCACGCGTGCGCGACCCATGCGCTAAACCCTAGCCCTAGGGTTTGCGCTGGCGTCGTCGGGGCAGCTGCAATCACTCGCTGCTTGCAGCGCAGGGGAGCGACGGGCGAGGGCCCCGCTGCGCCGGCCCGCCAAGCCCTCACCAAGCCCTAACCTCCATGGTGTGCGCAGGTGCTGCACGCCATCAATGCGCTGGAGAGCAAGCCGGCGCAGAAGCTGGGCGCGCTGGTGCTGGGCTCCTCCTCGCGGCTGGACCAGCTGTGGGAGCGCGTCACGCCGAGCATGATGATCAACTGGATGTCGCGCACCGACGTGAGTGGTGCCCCACGCGCCACGCACATTCTCTGGCTCGCTCTCTGGCTGCTGCTTCGCCTGCTTCCCGCGTCCTCCTCCCCACGAGGAAGCTTAGTCGTAAGGCTCGACCTGCGGCCTTGCGAGGCTAGCGCTCACGCGCCTGCTGCTCATGTCGGTGTTGGCGCTCCCAAACCCTGACGCAGGGCCTGAGCATCATGGACCGGATCGAGCTGCTGCAGGCGGTGCTCTTCCACGCGCACGTCACGGCGGAGAACGGTGTGCGCCGTGTGTGCGTGTGTGTGTGGGTGTGTGGGGGTCGTCGTCGTCGTCGTTGCATGGCATTCATGCCAATGGTGTCACGGTGCTGCAGCCCGCTAATTGAAGGATCGCCAATCAGACAGGGCGTGTGTGGGGGTGTGTGGGAGCACGTTTCTTGGGGTGACGGAAGCAGAAGCGGGGCGCTCGCTTGCACCCGCACGGCACAGGCTCCCAACAAGCACGACAGGTCACGGGCTCCGCGCCCCGATCCCGCGAGCGCACTGTGGCACGCCTTCCCCAGTGTGGCAGCTGCGTGCCGAAGCATGAGCGCCGCGGCGCCGCGGTTGCCCTGACGACGCCTTTTTTCCCTTGCAGGCCGCACGCCCGAGGGTGGCCTGGGGCTGGACAGCCAGCGGTACGTGGACAAGGGCGTGCCGCCCGAGTCGGCCGACTTTATCTACGTGGCCATGCACGGGCGCGAGGGGCAGGCCAGCATGAACGAGTACTTCAACGTCCTCGAGGTGCGGCGGGTGTGGTTTGGGGCGGCTGGGGGCTTTGGAAGCGAGGAGGGAGGGAGGAAAGCGAAGGGAGGAGGGGCAGGCCAGCATGAAAGAGTACTTCAACAAGACTTCCTCGAGGTGCGCGCAGTGCTTGGCGCAACGAGGGAAGGAGAGGGGCGCCAGAGGGAGGCGAGGAGGGAGGGGGAATGGGGGGCGTGGACGTCGCGTGGGACGCGTCTGCAGCGAGCTGCGCGGTTCGGGGCGCGATTTCACCCTGTTCGGGGCGCGATTTCACCCTGACCGCTTGCGCTCGGCCTGCGCCAGAGCAGCTGCCGCCGCCTGCGGCCTGAATGTCAACAGCGCCAAAGGCAGCGACCAACGTTCCAACGTTTGCCCGCTCATCGTGCTGCGCCCATGCTGTGCCCGTGCTGCGCCCACGCTGTGCTTAGGCGTGCAAGGCGCTGTACGGCGTCAACGACGACAACTACTTCGCCGTCTCCTCCGTGGTGGCCCAGGTGAGGAGCCCTCGGGGGTTGCATGAGGTGGAGGCGCTTGCCGTCTCGTCCGTTGTGGCACAGGTAAGGGGCGCGAGGAAGCGAGGCGATTCGTCGCGGCGCAAGCCGGGAGGGCAGGTCACATCCTGAGCGCGGTGCAGGGCCAAAGCCTGGCGCATGGCGAGGCCCTGGCATTGAGCCGCCCAGGGCGTTCCGCACGCAGACCGGCCGGCAGCGTTCGGCCTTGCCCGGCAGCACCTCGTGCAAACCGTGTGCTTTGCGGCTCACCTCGCGGCCCACCAATGGCCATGCCTTGCTCGCCTTGTCCGGTGCCGCGCAGATCACGATGGGCATGTAGCGCGCCGCGCCGCAATGCGCCGGCGTGCCCATGTCCCAAGCCCTAAGCCGAGCCCTGACACGCACGCCGGAGCAGCGCACCGGAGGTTGGGCGGTCAGGAGCGAGGCATGGATGTTGCGTGCGCGGCCGGACGTGTTGTGGCGGCGGGGAGCAGCCGGCAGGTCCCCCCCTCACAGCACCTTGACAGCAGCAGTAGCGGCGTCGGTGACGTGGAGGTGCCTTGTGTAGCGCTCATTCATCGGCGGAGCGGCCGGCAGCGGCGCCGGCGGGCGGCGCCGGCGAGCGTATGCTCCCTCACACTCAGTGACTGTGTGCTGGCCGTCGCCTGAACCCCCTGTGCGCTGGTGTGCACGCGCCGCGCTCTCTCTTCCCTTCCTATTGCCCTTTCTGCCACAAAGCCTGCAAAAGTGCGTTTGCTGTCGTGCGTCCTGGTGTGCGTTTTGCCGTGAGCGGCGGCGGGGCCGTGTCGTTGCCTCTTGTTGCGCAGTATGGGTGGGCGGTTAAGCCACACAGGGAGAGAAGGGTGAGTTTGGCGCGTCCCCCGTGCGCCTGCGAGTACAGAAAAGCCGTGAGCCATTTCATTCTTCGGTCGCAGCTTGAGATGGAGGTGTCAAGGAGGTGACCGATCGGTGCAGGGTGACCGATCGGTGCAGGGTCTGGTGTTTGGTTCCAGCGATTCATGAATCTCGTGCGCGCACTTTGCAGTCACCGCTCCGCAGCTCCTGCCACCCTTGAGGCCGCACTGGCACTTTTTGGCGGCCCCACCACGCTGGCGTGCATGCCCTGCGCCTGGCTGGCTGGGACCGCCCGCCCGCCTGCCCGCCACACCACCAAGTGTTGCAGGTGATGGGTTCCACGCTGTCTCCAGGTGTGGTGAGCGAGCCATGAGGTCTGCGTGTGCCTTCTTGCAGGTCTGTGCAGCTTGTTGCGTTCGCATTCACACTACCGCTCTCCCTCCTGGCGCATAAAGGTTGCTGCCACATTTGTGCCCAAGCAGAGCACCAAGCCATGCCCGCGCTTGCTTTCATCCGTGCGTTCATCAGGCATGCCGCCGTTGGTACTTGCTGCGGCGGCATCGCCCGCTGCTGCTGCTGTTGTTGTCGGTTGCAGCGGAGCCGCGGCGGGTGCGGGACCCGACGCCGTGACGCTGGTGTGGTGTGGTGCAGGCTGCACAGCGCTGGAGGAGTACTGAGGTTTTGGGCCTTCATTCTTTGCACGTGGAACCTGCGGCGTCCCCGAGGACGACTGCACGGCTCACGGCCAGGTGCGTCCGTGATTGCGTGCCTCCTTTTGGAACCTTGGATAATTGCTCATTGTGAACCCGCCACTCAGCTCTCACGCAGCGCAAACGCCGGCGATGGATGCGACGCTCTGTCGTGCTGCGCGCGACGTGTCGTTCCCGAACTGCCCTTGCGCCCGACCTCCTGACAGGCTGCCCAAGGCCGTGGCCGTGCTTTTGCAGTGTTGCTCGTGCCCTGTGTGAAGCGTGCCCGCGCCGCATGCCGAGGGCGGTCGGCCCGCGCTTGCATCCTCCCTGCCCCCTCCGCTCCAGACGCCCCACGCTCCTGAGGGCAAGATGTGGCTCTTCAACAGGGGCAAAAAGAGGCGCGCAAAGGAGTCCTCCTCCTCCTCTTCCTCAAAGCAGCGCGGCAAAGCTGCACCTCCAGAGCAGCTGAGCGCCACCGAGTCCGAGCCCAGCTCGAGCGCCAGCGGGAATGTGGCGCAGGAGGTGGCGATGCTGAGAGCGGAGGTGTCGCGCTTGAGAGCGCAGGTGAGACTCGCTGCGGGGCTGTGCACGAGTTCGATCGCAGCAGCGGACTCGGCCCCCATTGATCCCGCCCTCTGCAGCCAGCACGCACCGCCCAGATCTTCAGCACCGCACCCGCACGCACGCTGGCAGCCGCTGCTGGGCTTGAGAGGGGAGGGCGCACGTGGGGGCTCCGAGCGCGCACGCGTTCCCGCCCACCGCATGCCCCCGCTCCAGCCACTCACTGGCGCTGAGGACACCGCCCGCAGTAGAGCAGCCGACCTGCGAGCCTGCTGTGCTGCGCAGCTGGTGGCCATTGGCGCGGTGCGCGGCGACTACCTCTACCGCTTCCGCAGCGTGGCGCTGCCGCTGCTGGGCCCCGAGTGGGAGCTGCGCTACTTCTCCCTCGTGGGCACCACGATACGGTGAGCGCCAGGTAGCGCTCTCCACTAAAGGTGTGCCACGTAGAGCGCCTGGGGCCGGGGGCAGGCGTCGTGATGCGCCATTCTCCACCACCATCCTTTCCTTTTCAGGTACTACAAGACGTCCAAGGACGTGGTGTTCAACCCCCGCGAGGAGATCAGCGTGCTGGTGAGCAGGCGAGGTGGTCCTGGCAGGCCGGCGGGAGGGAAGCAGCCGCAGCGTGGTGGAGCGGCGTGGGGTGGGAGCCAAGGGGGTGGGCAGCGCTGGGGGTGGGGCGGCGCTGCTGGGCCTGTGCTGTGTGGGGACGCAGTGGGGGCGGGAGAGCGGGCACAGAGCCTGGGTGGGGCCTGAAAGGCGCAGGGTGGCGGCGGGTGGGCGGGTGCGCTGTGGGAGGCGACGGGAGCGGCGGGGCGACGGGCGGCGGGCGGCTTGGCGCAGCAGCTAGGCACTGGCACATCTGTGTGGATGCACGTGCCAGGCAGAGGGAGCGCCAGCGGCGCGCGGTGTGGCGAGCCTGCCAGTGACACTTGCGTCGCAGCAACGCCGTCACGGCGGCTTCGCCTGAGCAAACCGCACGCCGCCTTTCTGCCGCGCCTTGTCGCGTGGCGGTGACTACGCAGGGCTGCGCCGTGGAGTGGCAGGGGCGGCAGGGCGCGCGGCTGTGGGTCTGGTCCGTCGTGGACCCCTCTGGCAGCGTGCTGCTCAGGTGAGTGCCCCCTGGGCTTGCGTGGCCTGGTGGGCCACTGCCACTGCGCTGCAGCGCCGCGGCAGCGTGATTCCAAAGCACGCGACGGAGGGTGGGCGGCGGCTTCAGAGACGAGGCTGTGGGGCCGTAGGGCCACGACGCACGCTGGCAACGCATCGCTGATCCTGGAGTTGAAGCAAACGCATCCCTTCTTGCGTGTGCGTGTGCATGTGCCTTGACCTGCTTGCTGGCAGGCTGGCGTCCCCCAGCGAGCAGACGGCGCTCAAGTGGGTGCAGGCACTGGAGGAGGTGGGCTGCCCGCGGCGCACCGCCATGTGGGACAGCTCCTCGCTGGGCCTGGCCACGCGGCAGCACTCGACGCCCTCGGTGCGTCCACTTCTGCGGGGGGGGGAGGGCGGGCGGACGCGGGCGAAAGGTGTGGTCAGGGCGGCCACGCGGCAGCAGTCGACGCCCTCGGTGCGCACGGGCGGAAGAGAATGAGGGCGCGGGAGAGGATGCCAGGCACGGTTGCAGGAGGCAGTGCGGCCGCGCGGCAGCGCTCCACGCGCCCTCGGTGCGTCCGCTGCGGGTGGCGAAAGGGAGGGCAGGCCAGGGCGGCTCTGGGCAAATGCCTCCGTAACTGCACACGCCGTGGTGCCCTTTGTTGTCCACGCGGATGCCACCGCCACGCGTGCACGTTGCTCAGGCCAGCGGCGCGCCACAGCGCACGCTTCGGGCTCACATTGCCCTCAGCCGCACTTGCACGCACCAGCACACACGCCCTTGCACGCACGACCGTTCGCTCCTTGCCTTCACACACGGCACCGCCACGCATGCACGCTGCGCAGGCCAGCGGCGCGCTGCAGCGCACGCCCACGCCCGAGCACATCCTCCGCGGCTCGAGCCTCGACGAAGCCCTGCCCTCGTCCGTGGTTTACGCCGCGCTGGGAGCCAGCAGCGCCACGGCGCCCACCTCGCCCACGCCCACGCCCACCCCGGCGCCCAACCACCTCCGCCCCGCCGCCGCCGCGCTGCCTTCGGCCGGGCCGTCCGCCGCCGCGGTGGCGGCGGCGGCGGCGGCGGCGCAGCACGGCACGCCGGGGCGGAGCGCTGGCGGCGGCGCCCCGCCCGCCTCGCCGGGCTCCGCGGCGGCGCCGGCGGACGAACGGGCGCGCAGCGCCACGCCGGAGCGGGCGGACAGTTCGTCGCCCGACCCCTCCGCCGCGTCCAGAGCGAGGGCGCAGGCCGGCGACGCGGCTGCAGCGGCGGCGGCGGCACCGCCGCCGCCGCGGCGGCACCAGTCCATGCTGCCGTCCACACCGGTGCACCAGGCGAGTCGTGCGTCGTGTCACAATGCTGGTGCTCCGGTGTTGCCGCCCACAAAGCGTTGCCGTTTGTCAGATCTTGCGCCGCTGCTGGACGGCTTCGCTCCAACTGGCGAGTGCAGGCGAGCCGCTCGTCTCTGCTGTCGTCGGACCGCCTCTGGCACGAGAAGCACACGGGGCTGTACAACCTCATGGGGGTCATCCTGGTGGCCACCAACTTCCGGTGCGCGCGCTGTGGCGTGCTGTGGCGTGCTGTGGGGTGCTGTGGTGGGTTGGAGGCGGCGGGGGGGCGTGATCCTGGCTTGCGGTGCGTGTGCTGCGCGTGCTGTGGCGTGCTGTGGTGGTGGTGGGGTGCGCGACACGCTGGTAGTGGGCTGGCCGCGCCTGCGTGGTCCCCGCTGTCCGCCGACTCATGCCCTGGTTCGCGTATGATGCAGGCTGGCGCTGGAGAACGCGCTCAAGTACGGGTGGCGGTACAACCCTATCAAGGGCTTGCGCGACCTCACCATTGGCAACCCCAACGTGCGTCCCCTCTCGCCACCGCCCCAGCGGCGACTGTCACACCCCCGCCCCCTAGGGCTTACCCTGGCCCTGCAGCGCGCGGGCCCCTCCCCCCGCCCCCCACCTCACCCACATCGCACTGGCCGCGTCTCGCTCGTGCCGCCACGCGCCTCGCAGATCCCGCTGGCGCTGTGCTACCCTCTGCTGCTGTGCCTGGCGGCGCTCTCCCTGCTGTCGGAGCAGGTCGCCTACGTGCTGCTCCGCACAGAGCTGCAGGTGCGCGTCTCTGCACCGCGTGTTGCAGCAGCTTTGGTAGCAGCTGCGCTGCTCCGCACAGAGCTGCAGGTGCGCGCTGCGTGCTTCTTCAGTGGTGAGGACGGGTGATGCCGTGGAGGGCGGGCGACGCTCGCCCGCTTGGGTGCTGCCTCATTGACTCTGCACGCGGATTGGCGTTGGCGGGCCCGCGCGGCTTGGCTCTGCTTTGCTCGCCCGAGTTTACAGGAGGGCCGGGCCAGAAACAGAGACGCCCTGTCCAGCGGAGAGGCTCCGCGGCAGCGCGGCAGCAGCTGTGGAACGCATGCACCACGCATCCACCGCGCCTCTGGCCGCGCGCCCCGCCGCCTCCCTGCGCTCGCGCGCAGCTCGCGTCGGCGCTGGCCAAGAAGGAGGACCTGGACCCTCGCGCCATGTCCCGCGCCCTCGCCTCGCGCCGCCTGCTGCACGAGTGGGTGCTCTTCGTGATCAACCTGGCGCTCACCAGCGCAACCCTAGGGCTGCCCTGGTGGGTCATCGCGGCGACGGGCGCCGAGCCCATCTCGAGCGGCGTGCTCATCTGCCTGGCCGTCGTGCTGTGGATGAAGCTCGTGTGAGTTGGGGTGCGGGGGAGGGCAGCGGCTGGGGGGATCTGCGGGCTGGTACGCAGCAGCGTTGTGGGTGGGCGGTCGTGCTGTGGATGCAGCTCATGCGAGCGCAGGCGAGGGCGCTGAGGGGGGCGGGCGCGAATCTTGCAGGAGTGTAGTCGGGGGCACGAGGGTGGCGCTTTCGTTGCGGGGAGGGTTCACCCAGGGCCACGTACTGACCTGAACCGCTCTGTTTGGGAGGAGAGAGCAAGCGGGTCGCGTGTGTGTGTGTGGTTGTGCGTGGGCCGGCGTTGCGCCGCAGGAGCTTCCACCACTGCTGCGCCGACCTGCGGCAGGCGAGGAGGGCGGGCGAGCTGCGGCCAGGTGCGCATGGCCTGGGGGGCAGGGAACCCTAGCTGTGGCCGGGCGGAGCACGCCTTGCGTGTCGAG
>VFQP010001195.1_pt1 | contig 36787 bp, 32 predicted proteins | sample 3512351 | NCBI WGS metagenome assembly VFQP01 (sample SAMN10412372, study PRJNA504923) | tailings metagenome | isolation source: Relicate 1 Philex TSF1 revegetated site | place: Philippines: Tuba, Benguet | collected 2017-08-29
TTCGATGGAATATTCACAATCTCCCATTGTATAGACTATGTGCCGCCTCCTTAACTGGACGCTGAACGGATTGCGACCTTTAGTTTAGCATTTTAAAGTCAGGAATAATATTGTAGAGTTCAATTCCAAAAGGAAGTCCTATGGTTGCGTCTGAGGTTAAAGCCTCTTGTTGCGTATTAGGAGCCTTTTAAGTTGAAAGAGGTTAAAGTAAAAGGAAGGTGAACTATCGTTGCGTCTGGATAATTTATCCCTGGAGCGTATCAGACCTTCCTTTTATTATTTTAATAAATATTGATGAGATATAAGGGTTCACTAGGTCTGCGTCCGAAGATAATGCTTCATGTTGCGTATTAGACCCTTTATTAAAATGAAGATAAATTTGAGAAGAGAAAAGGTGAACTATCGTTGCGTCTGGAAATAATGTTTCAGGTTGCGTTGAAGACCATTTCTTAAAAGGTTAGTTGCCCCACAATTTAGAATATTAGTCCCAGGGACTGTTAAAGGTCTTAGTAGTCAGGCAACTTTTTTTTAATCTTAAATTAATAATCATGAAAATCACAAATGTCTTAGGGATTGATGTATCCAAAAACACATTAGATTGCTATTTGCATGTTGGTCAGAAGCAATTGGACCCCGTTACCAATAATATAAAGGGGTTTAAGGCTATTAGCAGGTGGCTAAAAAAGAGTTGTAAAAGTGAACTTACCGAACTTATGGTTGTGATGGAATATACTGGCATGTATACTTATGGGATTGAGCATTATTTGCATCAGGAAGGTATTCAATATGTGAAGCGGCCTGCGTTAGATATTAAAAGATCGTTAGGTATGGTTCGGGGTAAAAGCGACAAAGCGGATGCCAAGTTTATAAGCCGGTATGGCTGGATGCGTAAAGAAGAATTGGTCCCAATGAAACCAGTTGATCCCACTCTTTTACAAATTCAGCAGTTAATGACTTACCGGGATAAGCTCGTAGGGGATAAAGCATCGTTGGAATGTCGGATTAATGAGTTGCATGGGTATATGCAAAGCAAACTACACTATAGAATCAAAGAATCGACAGATTATGTAATGGCAGTAATGGAAAGTGAAATTAAGGACATAGAAAAGACCATAAAGGAAATTGTTAAAGCTAATGAGGCCATTCATACCAACTACGAATTGACATCTAGTGTTGTTGGAATTGGATTTGCCACTGCAATACACTTTATTATCGCCACAGAAAATTTTACAAGATTTTCAGATGCCCGAAAACTTATTTGTTACTGCGGTGTCGCGCCATTCAAACACGAATCAGGGACCAGTATTCGCAGGCGCACAAGAGTAAGTCACCTGGCTAATAAAAAACTGAAGACGTTATTAACTATGGGTGCGATTTGTGCGGTCCGATTCGATCCTGTTTTGAAAGCCAAATATGAGCAAAAGCTGAAAGAAGGTAAGCCCAAAATGAGTGTGTACAATATTATCCGGGCCAAGTTGATAGAACGCATTTTTACAGTGGTAAAGCGACGGTCTAAATATGAAATCAGATTAGTAGCCTGACATTTACTGGAAAGAACTAATAATACCTTACGATGCTCCCTACTCCTAAAAAGGTGCTTGTTTTAGAGGGAAAAGGTTTCTTTATGTACAATTGGAAGGGTTTGGTATATTTGTGCCATGAAATGGTTTATGCTTTTATTTTCTTTTTACATACTGGCTTTGTCCGGGATGCCTTGTAGCGCCCAGGACGGTTGCTGTGTAGAGGAAAAGAATGCTACCGCTTGCGCTGACGCCGACGCTGGCCACCGCGCTGGCGAGGAAGACCATTCGCCAATTTGTCCTTGCTCTCCTTTTTTTGCCTGTGGGGCTTGTCATGGAGCAGTTATTCCGGCCGTTCATTTTGAATTTTTGGCGGAGGTATTTGCTCCGGCACCTGAGTATTCGTTATTGACACCCAGTAACATTATACATTTTCCTTCCACTATCTGGCAGCCTCCTAAACAAGTCTGATTGATGCTATCTTATCAATTGTTTAAGCACAGCCTGTAGGCCGTGTATTATTTTTATCATTCTATTCAATACATTATGGCAAAAGTTTTAGGAGCATTGCTCTTACTTTGCATGGGTAACCTGTGCATGGCTCAACATACATTTACCGCTATTATTAAAGACAGTGAATCGAAGGAAGCACTGGGTTCAGCAAGCATTACCTGGAAGGAGAAAAAACAAACAGTGACCTCTGACACCACCGGTCGCGTAGTGATTACAGGTATTCCTTCTGGCAGTCATACATTCGTTATTTCGCATGTGGGGTTTGAAGAAAAGGTAGTTACTTATACCTTTCCGCTGGCAATGGCTGACGGCATTACCATCGAGCTGAGCCGGAGTGAAGACGAAGAAGAGGAAGAAGCCGTGGTGGTTACATCCACCAGAAGTATCCGTACCATCCAAAATATTCCTACGCGGGTTGAACTGATAGCCGGTGAAGAACTGGAAGAAAAAGGCAATATGAAGCCCGGCGATATCCGTATGATGCTCAATGAAAGCACCGGTATTCAAACGCAGCAGGTCTCGGCTACGTCGGCCAATTCCAGCATCCGTATTCAGGGATTAGATGGTCGTTATACGCAGTTACTAAAAGACGGATTCCCATTGTATGCCGGTTTTTCCGGAGGGCTGGGATTGTTGCAGACCCCTCCATTGGATCTGAAACAGGTCGAAGTGATCAAAGGAGCATCTTCCACCTTGTATGGCGGCGGGGCGATTGCGGGACTGGTTAACCTGATCTCCAAAGTACCTACCGAAGAACGGGAATTAAAGTTCCTGATCAACGGTACTTCTGCGGGAGGATTGGATGTGAACGGGTTTTACGGACAGAAGTTCGAGAAAGTAGGTTTGACCGTATTCGCTTCCCGCAACACCAGCAAGGCTTACGATCCTTCCAACACCGGATTTACCGCCATACCCAAAACAGAACGGTATGTGTTGAACCCCAAATTGTTTCTGTACTTCTCTCCGAAGACAACCATGAACATCGGCTTTAACACGATTATTGAGAACCGGACTGGTGGTGACATCGCGTATATCAAGGGCAATGGTGATGCAAACCATAGCTATTTTGAAAAGAATAAAAGTAACCGTTACTCTACCCAGTTCGTACTCGACCATCGCTTCAATGAAAAAAGCAGCCTGACCATCAAAAATTCCGTTAACAATTTTAACCGCACCATCACCATACCTGGTTATGCCTTTGATGGAAAACAATGGTCAACCTATTCAGAGCTCACCTACAATAATAACCGGGAGAAATCCGATTGGGTAGCCGGTTTGAATGTTTATACCGACGCATTTAAAGAGTATCCAAAAGACGGGTTTCCCAAACGGAACTATGAACAGAATACGGTTGGGGGATTTATTCAAAACACCTGGAAAGCCACTGACTGGCTGCAAACAGAAACAGGGTTAAGAACAGATTATATTACCGATTACGGGTGGGTAGTACTGCCCCGTATTTCTGCACTCTTTAAGCTGTCCCCTAAATTCACCTCCCGCTTAGGTGGTGGCCTGGGGTACAAAACCCCCACCATCTTTACCGAAGAAACAGAACGCATTCAGTTTAAATCAGTATTACCTATCAGCCCGGATGCCAATAAGCTGGAAAGATCTTACGGGGTAAACTTTGACGTAAACTTCCGAACATCATTGTCCGATGAGGTTCGACTGAGCGTTAACCAGTTATTTTTTTATACACGGATCAATGATCCATTGCTGTTGAATAATGCAGGTGTTAATCAATACCAGTTAGTAAATGCTAACGGGTACGTGGATACAAAAGGATGGGAAACCAATGTGAAGATTACTTATGCAGACTTCAAACTGTTCGTTGGTTACACCTTTACCGATGCACAATTAAACCAGGGCGGTATTAAAAAAGTGAACCCGCTTACTGCTAAACATCGTCTCAACAATGTGCTGATGTATGAATTGGAAGATAAGTGGAAAATAGGACTGGAAGCCTATTACTACAGCAAGCAGGCGCTGAACGATGGCGCTACCGGTAAAGCGTTCTGGACCTGCGGCTTTATGGCAGAAAAGCTTTGGGAAAAATGGTCACTGTTTGTCAACTTCGAAAACTTTACCGACACGCGCCAAACGAAGTTCGATACGATTTACACAGGTAGCGTAACAAGCCCGGTGTTTCGGGATATTTATGCCCCGCTGGATGGCTTTGTGGTCAATGGCGGCCTGAAGATTTCACTATAAAGAACATCGTATCCTGGAAAGGTTATTGTAGTTTTCCAGGGTATCTTGTTGTAGAAGAAGAGCGTTTATACCATTTAATGTTTGAGAGATGATCAGTATTCTTACCGGCAGCATTATTATCAGTCTGTTGCATGCGCTGATACCCAGTCACTGGTTACCGGTACTGGCTATTGGAAAAAAGGACAACTGGAGCCTGCAGGAGGTATCCAGGGTGACTTTTATAGCCGGGTTAGCCCATGCATTGAGTACCATTGCCATCGGAGTGATTGTAGGTATCCTGGGCTTGACCTTGTCTAATAAGATAGACTATTTTACGCACTTTATCGCGCCCGCTATCTTACTCATAGCAGGGTTATTTTTTATATACCAGCATCACCGGCATAAACATTTCCATTTACATCAAACCCCGAAGCCAACCTTGCCTAAAAACAAGATCATAATGACATTGGCGGTAGCTATGTTTCTCTCCCCCTGCATGGAAATAGAAGCGTATTTCCTGTTAGCCGGAACTTATGGAGGGTGGGCCGTTGTAAGCATCGCTCTGCTCTACCTGGTCATATCCGTGTCAGGGATGCTGATTTGGGTAAGATTTGCTTACAAGGGGTTATTCAAGTTGAACTGGCATGCACTGGAACATAAGTCTGGCATGATCACGGGTTGGACGCTGGTGATGACGGGTATAATTTCATTTTTCATTTCATAATTCATTGACTATGGCAAAGGATTGTTGCATTACCGATAACAAGGATATACAGGAAAAAAAAGGAACAACGCCACCGGAGGAAGGACCGGCCCATGATCATGCCAGTGGTAAAGCGAATGACCATCAGGAACAGGAGGATGAAACAGGCTGGAAGGCTCATTGGCCCTTATTAACCGCATTGGGTATATTAATACTCATGCTCGTACTGGAATTTGGGGTTGACTTCCAGCCTGCCTTTCCGGTTGATGTTATCATTTATGGGGTGGCGTACCTGCTGGCAGGATACAATGTGCTGTTATTGGCCTATCGTAAAGCCAAAAGGTTTGATTTCTTCAATGAGTTTTTTTTAATGAGTGTGGCTACCATAGGTGCATTTGCAATCGGATCTTATAGTGAAGGGGTGGCGGTGATGGTATTCTATTCCATCGGAGAATGGTTCCAGGATGCTGCGGTAAATAAAGCCAAACGAAGCATTAAGGCCCTGTTGGATATCAGGCCTGATGAAGTGACAGTTATCAGAAACAGTTCTCCTTTGGTCATTCATCCAAACGAAATCAGGGTAGGTGAAATCATACAAGTGAAGGCAGGTGAAAAGGTGGCACTGGATGGAGAATTAAATTCTGAAAAAGCCACTTTTAATACTGCTGCCTTGACCGGAGAAAGCAAGCCGGATACTAAGCGTAAAGGAGAGCAGGTATTTGCTGGTATGATTAACCTGGACACTGTTTCTGAAATAAGAGTGACCTCCGTTTTTACAGACAGCAAATTAAGTAAGATATTAGAAATGGTCCAGGAGGCTACTGCCCGGAAATCACAAACCCAATTGTTCATAAGCCGCTTTGCTAAGATATATACCCCTATCGTTTTCGCATTGGCGGTGGCGGTATGCCTGGTTCCTTATTTTTTTGTAGAGAGTTATGTCTTTACTGGTTGGTTTTACCGGGCATTGGTGTTTCTGGTGATCAGTTGCCCCTGTGCGCTGGTAGTTTCTATTCCTCTCGGATATTTTGGAGGGATTGGTTTGGCTTCCCGGAATGGTATTTTGTTTAAAGGGTCCAATTTTTTAGATGTCGTCACCCGGATCAATACAGTGGTCATGGATAAGACGGGTACGCTTACCAAAGGAGTTTTTAATGTTCAGGAGGTCGTCCCCATCAGCATGGAAAAAAATGAACTAATTCGTATCGCTGCGGCTATCGAAAGCAATTCTACACATCCGATTGCCAAAGCAATCGTAGCATTTGCTGGAAAAACTGGCTCTGCTGCAAAGGCCGGGAACGTAGAAGAAATAGCGGGATATGGATTAAAAGGAACGGTCGATGGAAAACAGATTCTGGCAGGCAATGTGAAATTATTGAAAAAGTTCAGCATTTCTTATCCGGAGGAATTGGACAAACTGGTCGATACGGTGGTGGTAGTGGCCATAAGTAATGAATACAGCGGATATATCACCATCGCGGATGAAATTAAAGAAGATGCTAAACTGGCCATCGATGCAATGCATCAACTGAATATTCAAACGGTTATGTTGTCGGGAGATAAACAGGCCGTAGTAGATAAGGTATCCGCTATATTAGGCATTGACAACGCTTACGGAGATCTCTTACCGGAAAACAAAGTAGAAAAAGTACAGCTATTAAAAAATGAAGGAAGACGCATTGCCTTTGCCGGCGATGGTGTAAATGATGCGCCCGTGGTTGCCCTGGCAGACGCAGGTATAGCAATGGGTGGCTTAGGCAGTGATGCTACGATCGAAACGGCCGATATTGTGATTCAGAATGATCAGCCATCCAAAATTGTATCTGCTATCAAAATCGGGAAAATAACCAGGCGTGTTGTTTGGCAAAACATAACATTGGCTATGGTGGTGAAAGTGATTGTACTTATTTTAGGTGCAGGTGGCGTAGCTACGCTATGGGAAGCGGTGATCGCAGATGTAGGTGTGGCATTACTAGCCATTTTAAATGCCGTGAGAATCCAAAAAATGTCCGTATAAATGAGAGATTTAATTTAACTAGTAAGCCAGGCGCAACATGTCAGCCAGTTGCACCGGCAAAGGACTTGCTTCGATAGCTTTTGCCGCCTTTTCGATAGCATAGTCAACCCGGATGAACTGCACCTCAATACTTTCCGATACAGTCGTATTGCTATAATCATAGATCGTTAATAGCACGTAGCAGGCCCTGGGGTCACCATCTTTCGGTTTGCCGACTGAGCCAATGTTAATAGCGTGGCGAAAATGATTTTTGTTTTCATCCAGCGTGTTTAATATCCGGTGATACGGCTTATGAGAATGACCGAAACAAAGGATATCAGCCTGAGCATCTTTAAACACCTGTAAAAATTCCTTTTCCTGCTTGTCTTCCAATAAATATTCGTCATTGCTTTGGGGACTGCCATGTACCAGCAGCATATTCAAGGACTGTCCATTTAGCTGAAATTCCAGTCGAATATGGGCAGGCAGCGTTGCCAGGTATTGTTTTCCTTCTTCATGGATGATGCCGTAGCCAAAATTCTTACCAGGTTCACGCAGTTGACTTTCTGTAAGCGTCTGGACTTTGGCATCATGATTACCTGCAAGGGTAGGAATACCCCGTTTACGAATGATATCAATCACTTCATTCGGCCAGACGTTGTATCCAACTAAGTCGCCCAGGCAATAAATAGCATCGGGTTGGTGCTGGTTTATGGATTCCAGTACCGCCTCAAAAGCAGGCAGGTTGGCGTGAATGTCGGAAAATAATGCAATTTTCATAATAGCTGATTTAGATGCCGTTACGTAAACTGGTGGCATAGGCATTGGGCAAAGGACTATCTTCAACGGCCTTTGCTGCTTTCTCTACGTCATAGTCAAACCGTACAAATTCCACCCGAATGGCATCCTTATTGAATATGCTGCTATCCTCATTAATGTGCAATAACACGTACCCGCCTTGCGGGTTGCCATCCTTTGGCTTCCCGACCGATCCGATATTGATGGCATGACGGTAACGGGTGCTATCCCCTTCAGCAATCGTTAATATCCGGTGATACGGTTTATGCGTATGGCCGAAACACATAATATCCGCATCGGCATCCTGCATAATCCGCAGCATACTTTTTTCTTCCCGGTCTTCAAACAAATATTCATTGATCTTTCGGGGACTGCCATGAACCAGCAAGAGATTCAGTTTATCGTGGTTCAATTGAAATTCCACCTTGATATGAGCGGGCAGTGTACGCAGGTATTGACGTTCCTGATCTTTTACTATGCTGTTCGTAAAAGAAATGGATACCGCACCATTGGCCTTTTCATCGTCTGTCTTATACGCACAGCCGCAATCATCGCTGGTCCGGCCTATGCCAAAATCATAATTGCCGGCAATAGTGGGGATGCCGCGCCTGCGTACTTCGTTGATGACTTCATTGGGCCAGATATTATAGCCTACCAAGTCGCCTAGGCAGTAAATCGCATCCGGGGTACGGTTTTCTACGTCAGCCAAGAAGGCTTCCAGGGCGGGCAGGTTGGCGTGAATGTCGGAGAATAATGCTATGGTCATATTAGTTCGTTATAAAAGGTGTTGAAAAATAGCGTTTACGAAGCCAGAACGCGACGTTCACCAGGGCAATAAGTGCGGGCACTTCTACGAGCGGCCCGATCACCCCGGCAAATGCTTCTCCGCTGTTGATGCCAAACACACCGATGGCAACGGCAATGGCCAGCTCAAAATTGTTACCGGTGGCGGTAAACGCAATCGAGGTGCTACGGGAATAGTCAGCGCCGAACGCTTTTCCAATAAAAAAGCTGATCAAAAACATAATCACAAAATAGATCACCAGCGGTAGTGCAATCCGAAGTACATCCAGTGGGATTTCTACAATCATTTGGCCTTTCAGGCTGAACATGATTACAATAGTGAATAGCAAAGCTATGAGTGTAATGGGTGAGATCAGCGGTACAAATTTGGTCTGAAACCACGTCTCGCCTTTTAATTTAATCAACGTATAGCGGCTGATAATACCCATCGCAAAGGGTAATCCTAAATACAGTCCCACGCTCTTCGCAATTTCTCCGATGGATATATCGACTACCAATCCTTTTAGGCCAAACAAAGGCGGCAGAACAGTAATAAATACATACGCGTACACACTGTATAGCAATACCTGAAAAATGCTATTCAGCGCAATCAAACCCGCTGCATATTCGCGGTTCCCTTCGGCCAGCTCATTCCATACGACCACCATTGCAATACAACGGGCAAGCCCGATCAGGATCAACCCGATCATATATTCCGGATAATCGTGCAACAAAGTAATGGCTAATACAAACATCAAGATAGGTCCTACGATCCAGTTCAGGAATAACGAAGCACCTAATACCTTCGTGTTCTTAAAAACCTCCCCCATATTCTCATACTTCACTTTTGCAAGGGGTGGGTACATCATCAGAATTAATCCTATGGCCAGCGGTACATTCGTAGTGCCACTGGAGAAGGAATTGATAAATCCGGAAGAAGAAGGAATAAAGAACCCGATGCCTACTCCTACAGCCATTGCCAGAAAGATCCACAAGGTTAGATATCTGTCTAAAAATCCCAGCCGTTTGCGTTCAACGACCGGCGCACAATTGGTTACACTCATGATAGGGATAGATTACTGTTTATAAAATCACGGGCATATTGTTTAATTTGTTCGCGTACAGCGGCGAATTGCGCCACGATCTCCTGTTCTGAACCCACCGCTTTAGCCGGGTCGGGAAAATTCTGGTGAAACTTTTGCGCGTTGGAAGGAAAGAATGGACATCGTTCTTTGGCATTATCACAAACCGTTATCACATAATCAAATGTCATATCCCGGTATTCGTTCATGTTATTGGAGGTGTGCCGGGAAATATCAATGCCATCTTCCTGCATGGTAGCAATGGCACGGGGATTAACCCCGTGTGTTTCTACCCCCGCGCTATAAACAACGGCCTTGTTTCCTGCGAAGTAACGCAGGTAGGCTTCTGCTATCTGACTGCGGCAACTGTTGCCGGTGCAGAGTACTAAAATCTTCTTCATATTGTAGGTGTGATTAGTCGCAGCATCCGGGAGGGCAGCAAGCTGCATCTTTAGGTTTTTCTGCATATACGGTTACACTAAAGATGCCGGTCGTTCCTGTTTTAAATTGGCGTATGCCTTCTTCGCTCAAATAGTTTTTCAGAATATCATCCGGAATAATAATCGCTTTTTCCTTCTGCAATTTCACATTGGTGAAACCGTTGGTGTGGATCAATTCCATATACACATCCTTCTGGATAGCGCCCGACACGCAACCCGCATACATTTCTGCGGCGTTCCTTAATTGATCCGGCAAATTACCCACCAGTACAATGTCTGATATACTGAAATGACCACCCGGTTTGAGTACCCGGAAAATCTCTTTAATGACGGCATCCTTGTTCGGGACCAGGTTCAGCACGCAATTGCTCACTACCACATCGGCTGTATTGGCGGTTACCGGCATCTTCTCTATATCCCCCTGGCGAAATTCCACATTGTGAAAAGCCAGTTTTTCGGCGTTTGCACGGGCCTTTTCGATCATAGCAGGGGTAAAGTCGATCCCGATCACTTTGCCCGTCTCACCGGTCTCGGAGCGGGCAATAAAGGCATCGTTACCGGCACCACTGCCCAGGTCAATGACCACATCGCCTTTTTTGATCTGTGCAAACTGCGTAGGCAGACCGCAGCCTAAGCCCAGATCCGCATCCGCATTGTAACCTTCGAGCGTACTGTAATCTTCGCTCATAATGTTGTACACTTCCGTACTGCAACCACCCGAACCGCAACAAGACGACTGGTTGGTATCTTTATCCTGTAAGGCGATCTCGCTGTATTTCTGTTTAACGAGTTCTTTTAGTTGTTGTTCCGTTTCCATGTTATTACCCTTTTATATTAATTGCAATATTGCGATAGTTTAGTTCAAAAAAAAGGTTAGCAACATGTGCTGTTCCCTTTATAAGCGGTAAAAAACTGATCAAATGCCTGCTGGTATTGCTTCCATACTTTCGGATCTATGCAATAACAAACACTGGTCCCTTCAATCGTGCCCTGAATGATGCCGATATTTTTCAGTTCTTTCAGGTGCTGGGAAATCGTTGCTTGTGCCAGGCCCAGTTCTTCCACCAAATCCCCACAAATACACGCGTCGGCTTTAACGAGGTGCTGAATAATGGCGATCCGGGCCGGATGCGCCAGCGCCTTCATCATGGATGCCAGTTTATTTTGCTTGTCGTTGAATATTTCTGATTTTGTAAGTCCCATATCTATTGCAATATTACGATAAAGATTCGTTTTCCAAAATTATTTTTACTACTTATATGGATGAGCATAGGTTAGAATCAGAAAAATAAATTTGTTTTTAACTTAGAATACGCAACGAAGCTGCTCAAAGAGCTGGAAGCTGGTATTAAAAAAATGTTCAGTTCCTTTTCGAGGTTGATCCACTTTTTATTGGATGTTCTGCCGATGAAATTGTTGTAGTGCGCTGGTATACATACTTCTAACCGAGTCACGGTCAATATAGGGAAAAAGAGGCACGACGTTGATATATCGCCGGTATCGTTCCAGCCAGCTGGTCAGGTAAGTAAGGTGTTCAGCGTCGGGAGGGCTGAGGCGGAAGGATTCGGAGCGATCTGCGGAATAGCCAATGAGGGAGTTGTTGTTCCAGTCCACTGACTGACAAATTAATTGATAGCCAGGTTGTGTTTGAATTGGCTCAGTAGCGGAGAAATGTTCAGGGAGTTCAAAGATGGATTTAAAGGCAAAGTGGTATTGCTTGTCGCGTGATTTGTTATCAATGAAGCAGCTTTCAAATAAGTATACTAAATGCGTGACCTGATTAGGTAATTTGAGCATAGCGCCGTTGATGATATGACGTTGAATAGCAAGGTTAAGATTTTTTAATTCATCTTTGCGATGTTGACGAAGGGTGGGGTCTTCGTACAGATCATTGACGAGGAATGCAATCTGGAACAGGTGATGAGAAAGTGTAGGTCCAGCGAAGCCGTAAGCTTTTGGATGGGTAAAGATGTTGCGTACTTCACGAACATGGTTGAGAAAGTCCATTGAATCGGTTTCAAAATACCCGCGATCATGAAACCATTTTATATATTTCTGTAAAGTTGTTGGGTGAATTGCGCCAGGGTTGAGTTCTCCATAGCGTTTGCTCAGGGCTAATTCGAAAGCCCAGAAAGTTCTCGCGGTTGCAAGGTCGAAGAACTCATACTCGTAATAGGCAAGATCAATGAGTCGTTGGATAAGTCGGAAGGCACCCTGAATGTCGGGGTGGGCGGAAGGCACAATAAATATTCGATTGGAGATCGCTGCCAGATAAGCTTCATAGCTGTCGATCTCATAAATATGCTTCCATTTGTCGTCGGGCAGGGGGTTGGCTTGTTGATGCATTATTTCTAAAGATGTTTAGCGGCGCACTGTGGGATAATTATACATTAATTTTTCCATCCTCTTTTTCTCATCTCTCCTCTTGACCAATTCAACATTTCTTGGGTAAAGGCGGCATCCTGCATTTTATTATACAGTTCCTGATTACGGGGACATGCGTTGATCCAGTCTGTAAGTCGATCTTCTTCAATCTGATCATTCATTTTACGGGTGCGTCTCAGTACAAGACCGGCGATAATCCACAGGTCGATGGCCTCTTCGGTTTCAATAAGCAGTTGCTCAGGAACAAAGACGTTGTCGGAGTTGTCGGCAATCAAATCCTGGAAGAGATCTGTGTTGACTTCGCTCTCGCCCATCCATTCTTCTAATGACTGGACTTCGGCAGGAGTAAGTTTATTCTGGAGATAACGAATGAGTAGCCGGACGATATTGACCGGTATGGAGTTCGCATGATCGTACATAGATAAAGTTTTAAGGATTTTAAAACTATATAAATACTTATCTTAAAACTTCGAACGACTGAAATTTCCCGCTTAAGAATACTTTTAGGCAATACCATACACTACTATATAAATACCCTTACTGATTACCGGTAATACTACTTACCTGGTGATTAGTGTAGTGCTTACTTATGCCATGTGAAGTGCTATCAGCCATTGAGTGATTGTTGTTAAGTAACCAGATCCGAGGCAGGGCCGGTAGTACCGACTTGCGAATTTCATTTTTTTATAGACTTCATTAGAGGTGGATTAGAAAATACTTCCTAAGACGACGTCATGTGCTGGGAATAGCAGATTGAGAAACAGGGATTTCGTTTTGAAAAGTTAATCTAAGCGTCGTTAACCGAAATTCCACCCTACGCATCATTAACCTATGATACGATTAAACCTTACTAACGGAGAGCCGATTGCCTTAAAGTTGGCAGCGAGCGGAAAATTCAGGGGCATGCGCCTCCCCGGGAGTTCCCTGTTTGCGTCTGACAGAGCTGGTTATAATATAACTGTGCACGTGTTTGAGCACCCCTTGTATTTTATTACGCTGCGGAATATTCAGCTAGAGGAATCCAGGCAGCTTATTTTAACGGAAGATAATTCCTGGCTAAGGATTGAAGTTCTACTCGAAGGTATGGCGAACATTCATTTAAAGGATGCAGAAGAGCTTCGGCTGTTGCCGGGGCAGTACCAGTTAACGGACAAGACGGTGGTGGGTTTGGACATCGTTTCAAAAAAATCACTATTATATCTAACGGTGCATTTTTCGAAAGAGCTGTTAAACGGATTGGGCAATGACAAGCCTATTACACCAACGAATCCGGTTCAATCACCACTCGGACTGATTGAAATTGTTCACGATATACTTCGGTCACCTTTTCAGGGAGGAACGCAGGATTTTTATTTAGCCAATAGGATCCGGGATTTATTATTTGAGCATGATACGCGGGAGCCGGTGTTGTTGCCGGGTGAACTGAGTCCGGAGCAGGTGGCGCTGATGCACGAAGCGGACCGGATCATGGCGCATAACCTGGACGGGAAGATTACCATTCCGCAGCTGGCGCGGATGCTGGGAACCAATTTTGTGACGCTGAAGAGAAACTATGAGAAGGTATTTGGAGTAGGCATATTTCCCCGGATGATGGAGCGCAAGATGACACATATCAAATTACTTCTCTCCAAGACCAATAGGCCATTGAAGGATATTGCGGATGAGTCAGGGTATAAGACATTGCCAGGCTTTTTAAACGCTTTTCGAAAGAGGTTCAAGGTAACTCCGGGTGAATGGCGAAACGAGCAAAAGGGGAAAGCGCAATCCGGCTAAATAAGAAAAGGGCTGAAGGGTAATCTCCAGCCCCGGTTATTAATAACCTGTAATATTACATGACTAAGATAGAAGATCCTTCAAGTGTAATCATGGGAAAAAAACATTCTTTTTCCGTTTTTTTCCCATTGAAATGTGATACTCGTTGTGATCAGAAATCCATCGCGATCCTTCATCACACTATTCAAATCCTTCTGAGAAAAATTCGCTTGGGGTCATTCCTAAGCCATCAATTATTTTTAGTAAGGTCCGCATGCGAATATCATCAAAATTTCCTGACTCGTAATTGGCCATTCCAGTCCTGGAAATTTCAATGTCATAAGAAAATAGCTCGTATGAATTGAAGCCTTTTTCTTTTCGTAAAGTTTTAATCCTTTTACTTAATCTCTGCAGGAATACATCATGGTTAAAATGCCCTAATTTGGCTTTTTTTCGGTCTTTCCCTTTCTTAGATTTTGCCATTCCGCAATTAACATATTGGGCATATTTTAAATAACCCTTTATAATACATCTATTATAAAACATCCATTATAGTGTACATTTTAATTAAAAATTTGATAACTTAGCTTAAGTAATAAATTTGCGATTCTTCATAATGAATTTGAAGCTTTCGCTTTGAGTCTTGTCTTGAAACGTCGGAACTTTCATTACCACAAGATGATAAGCAAGAGCTCACGTTTTGGCGTGGGCTCCCTTATTTGTGGTAGGGCCTCCGACGGCCTCAAGACAGTAAGTGGGGTTCCACGTCATTTTTTACTCCCCCGCAAGACTCACCAATTTTTAAAACTACTGGTTTGAAAAATGGGGAGGACTCTTTCCATAAATGATCCAACATTTCAGCGATCCTTTCAACGAGGGGAAGAATCGGCGTTTGATGCACTTTTCAGGGAGTATCATGCTTCGTTGACGTATTATGCCAATCGGTTTCTCGCCAATGAGAAAACGTCAGAGGATATTGTCCAGGATTGTTTTGTGATCTTGTGGCAAAGGAGGGAGAAGATGGAAAATATAACTGCGATCAAAAGCTATTTATATACAGTTGTACGTAATCAATGTTTAAAGACTCTTAAACGTCCCCACAAGCTCTATGTTGCCAGTGCTGATGATGGCTATACGGCTCCTATTGAAGAAGATCTCGTGGCAGCGGAAGTAGCTCGAGAACTGCATGAACAAATCGCCACTTTATCTCCTGCCTTACAAAAGGTTATACAACTGTATTACATCGAAGGGAAGTCCAATCGCGAGATTGCGAAAGATTTACAGATTGAGCCAGATACGGTTACCCGCCAACGACTCCGTGCACTTGTAGCACTTAGGAAAACTAAAATTTCACTTTGATTAATTTTTTCTGGAAAAAAAAACCGGGCTTCGCTTGTCCGGCTTTTATTGTTTTAACTATCCTAGGATAGGACATTGTGATTTCAAATTTCAAATCTATGTCTTCTCGTATTCCACACCAGTATGTATTAGAGAGCAATTTTCGAATTGCTTATCTGATTGGAAATTATATTAAGCAGAATCTGACAGATGATGAAGAAATCGAGTTGGAGCAATGGATATTAGAAAGTAACGAGAATTTGCAGTTGTACGAGGAGTTGACCGCTGAGGAAACAGTGGCGGATTTTATGAAATGGTTTGAGCGCAGAGATACAGAAAGTAGATTGAGTGAAGTCAAGCAGCGATTAACTTTTACTCCGCCATTGAAAAAGAGGCTATGGTGGCCGTACTGGGCGGCAGCTTGTGGATTGATCATTGTCTGCCTCACCGTTGTTGTTCTGTTGAAGAAAAAACATTCGAACGATTTTTTTGCAGAGGTACCTATGACAAATGATATAGAACCGGGTATAAATGGCGCTGTGTTGCGGTTGGGAAATGGGAAGAGAGTTGACTTAACAAATACTAAGGATTCGATTATCAATCAGCAACTGCGGATTCAAGGAAGAGAATTGCAATATGTGCATTCGTCGGAGTCTATCGAGTTTTATGAAGTAGAAACACCGAAAAAAAGTTTTTACCAGTTGACGTTGCCGGATAACACAAAGGTCTGGTTAAATGCGGGATCGTCTATCAAATATCCGTCCATGTTTACAGGACCGACGAGAAGTGTGTCAGTTACAGGCGAAAGCTACTTCGAAGTAGCAAAGGACTCAACACATCCTTTCGTCGTATCAGTAAATGGCTTGGAGGTTACAGCATTGGGGACGGCTTTTAATATTAATGCTTACCCGGATGAACCTGTTATCAGTGCGACCCTAACTGAAGGCGTAATTAACGTTTCGGACAGAAATAGGAAGAGATTGTTGAAGCCAGGACAGCAATTACTCGTTAATAGTAATGTGTGGCAAATTCGAGCACCCGACGTTTCAGCGGTGACTGGCTGGACCAAAAATGAGTTCAACCTAAATGAAGCCAGTATTGAAGAAGTGATGCGAATGGTCACCAGATGGTATGGGGCGAAAGTGATTTATCAGCATCAAATCAGCGATCATTTTACGGGGATCATTGATCGGAATGTACCAGCGTCACATTTGCTGAAGCTACTCGAAGCTACCGGGGAAGTCAACTTCATGATCCAGCGTGATTCAATTATAGTCATGAAATAGGGAGCCCATTAAAAAGCCGGGAAGTGGTGACACACAACCCGGCGGAGCTTGGGTTACCCCAATTATATCGCACGAACGAAAATTGTCAAACCCAAACCACCCAAAACTATGCAATTGATGCGAAAGTTGCGTCTCGAAAAGATGCGCAAATTGTTTATTCTACTGCTCTTTTTAGTTCCATGCCTTGCAATGGGACAACAATTCACCCTTTCTGCTCGCCAGGAAAAACTCAAAAGTGTTTTTGCGAGGATAGAAGCGCAGAGTAGTTTCAAGTTTTTATACTCGGAAGAGGCTATTGCGTCAAGTGACCCGGTGAGTTTTAATGTTAGCAATGTCTCTATTGATTCATTGCTTAAGCAGTGTTTAGCCAATCAGTCATTCTCGTTTTTAATTAATGGTCGAAATATTGTTATACGTCGAAGAGAAAGTGTTGTATTGGCCAAAAGTGACAAAGAAATTAAAGGACGAATTGTTAATAAAAAAGCGGAGCCTGCGGCGGGCGTGACCATACTGTGTTTGCAAAATAGTAAGCAATCCACCTCTGCTGCGGACGGCTCATTTGCCTTGCAGGCTCCTGACGGTGCTATAACACTCCAGGTAACAGGTGCAGAAATTGAAACTCAAATAGTCAAGGTTTCGCAAAACGAAACAGTCCTAATTAAAGTCGCCAATAAGATCAATGAGCTGGATCAAGTTATACTGATGGGATATGGTCAAACAACCCGCCGGTTGAATACAGGAAACATTGCCAAAGTAACCAGTGAGACAATAGCACGACAGCCAGTAAACAATCCACTTGCGGCACTACAGGGGCAGGTTGCGGGATTAATTATTACACAGTCGAATGGATATGCTTCAAGCCCATTTAATGTTCAACTAAGGGGACAGAATTCTATTGGCCAGAATTCGCAGCCATTATTTGTTCTTGATGGTATACCATTTGCTCCTCAGAATACGCCGGTTAATCAATTCAATAGTGCTTCTGTCAGCGGACTCAGCCCCTTTTATACAATTAACCCTTCGGATATAGAAAGTATTGAGGTGTTGAAAGATGCAGACGCCACAGCGATTTATGGATCACGTGGTTCCAATGGCGTAATTTTGATTACGACCAAGAAAGGGCAGGCCGGAAGGGTGCAGCTGCGTGCATTAACGCAAGCGGGTTGGTCGAAAATTACGCGCACGATGCCGATGCTTAACACAACGCAATACATTGCGATGCGTAACGAAGCATTTCGAAATGATGGTCTGACTCCAACATTAAGCACAGCAGCCGATTTAGTTGTGTGGGATACCACCCGATACACCAACTTTAAAGAACTTTTTATAGGCAATACTGCGGGTAGTTATGATGCACAGGTGTCGGTATCCGGAGGATCGACAAACATCAATTTTTCATTCGGCGGGTCATATCATCGCGAAACAACCGTTCTTCCGATTGATCGAGCAGACCAGCGAGTATCATTTCACCAATCTTTGCAATTTCGATCAACGAATCGCAAGTTTCAGATAGACTTGAGTAACACGTTCACTTCTACACAGAACAACTTACCCAGTGTCGACGCGGCCTCCCTGATAAATCGCCCTCCGAATTTGAAACTTTACGATTCTGTCGGTAACCTTAATTGGCAAGAAGGCGGGGTAAGGTTCGGGAGTACAACCGCAGAGTACGGGAATCCTCTGGCAGCGTTTCATACGATATATGAAGCCCGACTACATAATTTAATCAGCTCACTTCAGTTAAGGTTTCAGTTTAACGATCATTTTTATGTAAAGGCAAATCTGGGATATAATACGTTGAGAACGGATGAATACTCTGCATCTCCTATGCGTGCTAATGATCCTACGGATCCTAACCAGCGGTCCCGTGCCAACTTTGGTAATCGAAGTGATCAGACATGGATCATTGAGCCGCAAATGGTGTATCAAGGTAACGCTGCATTTGGGAAATGGTCAGTCCTTATTGGCTCAACTTTGCAGAGTAAATCCCAGCAATCAATGTATTCGTCGGGACAAAACTACACCAGTGATCTTCTTTTGCGCTCTTTAAGCGGTGCAGGAACCATTACATCCTTTAATAATTCTAATGACTACAGGTATACCGGTGTTTTTAGCAGAGTTTCCTACAGTTTTGCTGATCGTTATCTCCTGAATATTACTGCGAGACGAGATGGTTCCAGCCGTTTTGGGCCTGAGAATCGTTTTCACAGTTTTGGGGCCATTGGTGTTGGCTGGATTTTTTCCAACGATCCAACAATTCGAACACTACTACCCTGGTTGAGTTTTGGTAAATTCCGCGCCAGTTATGGAACAACTGGAAACGATGGGATTGGAGACTATCAATATGTAGAGCGCTGGACTAATCCTGGAGGAAGAGCTTATCAAGGAGTTCCTGTATTGTCACCTGCCAGCTTATTCAATCCGGTCCTAGCTTGGGAAATCAACCGGAAATTGGAAGTCGGGCTTGAACTGGGCGTAGCTAACCGAGTCAACTTTACCGTCTCAGCTTTTCGCAATCGTTCCGGAAACCAGTTAATTCCTTATGCGCTACCTTATCAAACTGGCTTTCCTAGCGTGTTAATGAATAGAGCGGCTCATGTGCAAAATGCTGGTCTTGAATGGACGATTGAAACCAAAAACGTTCAGAACGCTGATTTTCGATGGACGTCGAACTTAAATCTTTCATTCACTCGAAATAAACTGCTCGCATTTCCGGAGTTAGAAGCATCCAGCTATGGTAGTGTATTAGTAATTGGGCAACCATTAGCCCTTCGAAAGCTGCTTCATTTCACGGGTGTCGATCCCGTCACTGGTTTATATACCTTCCAAGATGTAAACCGAGATGGGATTATAAACACACAAGATCGTACGTCATACAAAACCATTCAGCCAGTTTATTATGGAGGGCTTCAAAATGTCATTAATTGGAAACGGTTAGAATTAATGCTCTTTTTTCAGTTTACCAAGCAGAACGGTGTGAACTATTTAAATGGATTGAGTTCGTCGGCAGGTCTCCCGGGTAACAGATACAAGAATCAGCCCATTATTGCGCTGGAACGCTGGCAATCGCCTAATGATATTGCGACGGTGCAACGCTTTACAACCATTGTAAATACAGGTGATATGGCAAGTTCAGACGCTACCTACAGTGATGCCTCCTTTATCCGGTGCAAAACGATATCCATTTCTTACGATATGTCGAATAATTTCTTAAAGAAAAAAGGAGTATCCAGTTTCCGGTTCTTTTTACAAGGGCAAAACCTTTTTGTGATTACGGGCTATAGAGGTGCAGACCCGGAGAGTCAGAATCTCTTTACACTACCCCCTCTTCGGAATTTTACAACAGGTATCCAGTTAACTTTTTAATAGCAACTTCTATGTATCGATATTTTATTATCATATTATTTATTTGCTTTACCGTTATTCAATTGAACGGGTGTAGCAAATTTGTTGAATTAGAACCGGCCTCCGGAATCGTACCGACCAAGCTTGTTTTTGAAAATGAACAAACAGCCCTGTCCGCGGTGGGTGGTGTCTACATACGCCTAACCACGAATTCAAGCGTTTTTAGCAATAGCGGTTTGAGCAGATTGGCAGGTCTGCTTGCTGATGATCTTGTTGCTCCGGCTTCGAATCCGAACATTGATCCATTCTTTCAAAATAATCTGAATGCGACTAATGGGCAGGTTTCCTCTGCTATATATAATCCGGCCTATCAGATCATCTATTCATCAACAGCTGTGATTGAGGGCCTGGAGAATTCGCAAACAATACCTGAATCATCAAAGAAACAAATGTTGGGCGAAATGCTTGCAATCCGTTCGCTGGTGTATTCCGTACTCGTTCAGTTATTTGGAGATGTGCCATTAGTTGTAAGTACCGATTATCGTATCAATGCACAGTTACCCCGGGCATCTGTCCAGGCGGTACTTCTCCAATTGGAAAAAGACTTACAAAGAGCCACTGAAATATTGCAAGAGAAATATCCCAGTACAGGGAAATTGCGAATAAATAAGCATGCTGCATCTGCTATGCTGGCAAGAGTATTTCTGTTAGCTGGGAAATGGTCTAAAGCAGAAAATGCTGCGACCTCAGTTATTGGTTCCTCCATGTACCAAATTAATAATTCAGGGAACCTTTCGCAGGTGTTCTTAAAAAATTCGCCGGAAACATTATGGGAAGTTGCTCCTGCAAGCGATGTCTCCGTTCCTGGAGATGCATCACAATTTCTTCCAGCGAACGCAAACGCCCTTCCTAATTACGTACTTAGTCCAACAATGTTTGACTCCTTTGAACAAGGGGATGTGAGAAAAAGAGATTGGATTGGGAAGAATACAGTAAATGGCTCAGATTACTATTACCCTAGAAAATATCGCCAACAAAGTAACGCTGGCGGACCTCCCAACGAATATCAAATTGTACTACGCATTCCGGATCTGTATTTGCTTCGTGCTGAGGCGAGAGCACAGCAAAATAGTCTGCCAGACGCCTTATCAGACCTTAATCTCATTCGTGTCCGTGCTGGTTTATCTCCTTTATTGTCTTTCTCCGAAAAAACTGCATTGTTGTCAAGAGTTCAACAAGAAAGGAGAGTGGAATTTTTTGCGGAATGGGGGCATCGCTGGTTCGATTTAAAGCGATTTGGAAATATTGACCAGGTATTAAGTATTGTAAAGGGTGCAAACTGGTCAAGTACAGATGCGCTTTTACCTTTTCCTGAAACTGAATTACTCGCAAACCCATTCTTACATCAGAATCCCGGGTATTAAATTATTAGTATGAAAAGTCTTTGTAGGTTATCGTCGATGCTATTACTCTGCATCGGGCTGGTAACCCACGCCCAGAAGTTCAAGCCAGTAACTTCTCTGAGTTTTAGCGATCCCGTTGTTAAAGCTAAAGTCAAATCGCTATTGCCTTCTCTAGGTAATAAACTTATAATTCTTGATTTTTGGTCAACGGGTTGTTATAGTTGCATGCAAGCGTTTTCCAGACTGGATAGTCTGCAGCAACGTTTTGGTGATTCGATTGAGATTGTTTTAGTAAGCCGAGAAAGTACGGATTCTATTAATAGATTCCTGGTAAAACACCGCAAGCTGGTTTTACCCAAGTTACGGATGGTTACCAGCGATACCCTGCTTCGGCGAGTTTTCCCCTTTGATGCAGTTCCCTTTCATGTTTGGATTGGACGGGATACGACTATTTTACACCAAACATCAGGAATAAATACAAATGAGGAGCATATTTCACAAACGCTAAAAGGGAATTCATTGAGTTTGGAAAAATATAATCAAATAAGTAAGGTCAGCTCTTTTTTTCGTGATGACGAGCTACCGCTGATCACATATGGTTCTTATCTGGCACATTGCCAGCAAGCAGTAAGGATAGTTCCTCCTCAAGATTCAATCAACGTCGATATCTTCCTCGAATGTGCATCCATCGAACAATTATATCAATACGCGTATAATGAATCACATTTTTGGGGAGCGTGGTATAATCGCGTAGGGCGAGTGATTTATGAAGGGCGTGGATTTGAAAATTTCAAACGACCGGCAGAGGGCGAGCATTTTGCAAAATGGATTAGTGAGTGGAGTTTTACTTATCATTTGAGGTTGGCATCTAATAAGGGGCTATCTGGATTTGCCTTTATGCGCAACGATCTGGATCGGTATTTTGGATTAAGATCAAGAGTAGAAAAACGTGAAACGTCCTGTTTAGTTCTTGTGCAGAAAAACGAAAAAAGCTTCCCGCAAAGCAGAGGGGGTGCGGATAAATTTAGGTATGTAGAAAGCGAATTGGACTCGTCCAAAAACAGATATGAGGTCAAAAATCAATCGATCAGGCGTTTTTCGCAAGTCTTAGGGCAGCAAATTGAAGACGTATATGGTTTGCCGTTTGTTTCCGCTATCGACTCGGAAGCACGCATTGATGTATCCATGGTTTTTCCTAAAGAGATACCAAATGACTTGGAACTGTTAAGAAAGCTATTTTGGGAAATTGGTTTTGACATTATTAAAACGAGTTGGCCGATAAATGTTTTGGTTATAGGCCGATAGAAAAGCAAGGGATCCGATCCCTTGCTTTTTTCACAATCAAGATCTGCGAATAACTGCGTCGACCGAAGGTGTTTCTGGGATTGGCGTACCGTTTTCCAGGACTTGATCTGAACCAAAGGCACACGGTGTACTTGTTTGATCAGGACAAGGGTTGAACTGCCCCTGAATATAGGCTTTGTCTGCTGGAAAATCGTCGTGCAAAATGCCTGAGATTTCTCCGGAAGTATTTACCGTATACCAGTAATCGTAATCCAGCGAGTGGTTGTTAGATGCGCTTTTAGTGCTTGTAAAAGCGCTAAAGGATACCGCCAAAATGAAGGCCAGGAGGGGAAATGCGATCTTTTTCATTGTTTGTTAGTTTAATGATTAAAGTGCCTACTGTTTTATACAGGTATTCGGCTATCCCTGTTTATCGCGATAATTTTTTTAGACAAGTGTAAAGAGTAGATGCCTGCTAGCATCAGTGTTCCATTGACCAGTAAATGTAGTGGCCAGCTAAGAAATTGGATAATACCACCGCAGGAGCACGGTAGGTTTTCCATTGTTAGTAACATCACTATTAAGTAGACTGAAAACACGGCCATAAGGCCGGTAGAGAGTATTAGGCCAAATTTTCGAGTTAATGGAATGATCAGTAGTATCACTATTCCTATTTCAATACCCGGAAGAAACCCTGACAAAAAATGGGCGTATGACTTCAGAAATGGAACCTGGCTAACGGAATAAATGAAGATGCTACTGTGACGAAGTTTATCAATGGCAGTAGTCAAAAACAAGAAAATGTAACAGGCAACAATTGCTTGAACGATGATATCTGAAAATTTTGGTGACTTCATAGAATTAAAGCTCCCACAACATTTTGATATTGGCATTACCCGAAGTGAACATTGAATTGCTTTATTGTAAGATATTTTGAGCAACTGCCATTTCATATTGCGCAATGGTATCTATGCTGAATAGTCTTTCTTAGCTGATTATGCGACCCGTCATTCAGCGTTTATATGAAAAGATGGAAGAACAGATCAAAGCTGTTCAAGAGGGAAGTTTCCCGTTGCTCAGGGAGATTTCGCAGTGCATCAAAATATGGCAGGAAGCCATGCACGAACTGAAAAGAATCATCGAGAAGCATCCATTAAAAGATCTGGATGAGGAGATTGAATTTTTTAAGGATAGCAAACCGAAATTCTATTCGCAATTCATCTACTATGTCAAGGTCTTTCACATAGAAATTAACCGGCCGACTGCGAGTGACAAGGTGCAGATGAGTTACCTTGAGTCCCATCTAATGCGTATTAAGCATTTCTTTGATAATAACCTGGATTTTTACCAATACTACAGAAGTGGAGCTACCCATTTTGATGAAGTGTATTTCGTAAGGGGGCAACAGGATGTCAGGGTATTGCCTGATGATCTTACCCTAAGCATTGATCATAGCTTTTCAACAATACAAAGCTACAAGGTCTCAAAACTCTTTGCGTATGAACTCCTCCGCATTTATCTCAATACAGCCATCTCTTCATTGCAATTGCGAGAGGGCAGTGAAGCCTCAAAAGTGGAGAAGAGGTTACAATGGACAGGATCAAAGGTTTCTCTTATTGAATTAATTTATTCTTTACAATCCGTGGGTGTAGTGAATAATGGCACCGCTGATATTAAGATGCTTACGGCATTCTTCGAGCGGACGTTTCAGGTGGAACTGGGTAATGTTTATAATGTGTTTCAGGAGATGAGACTTCGGAAAAAGGCGCGGAGCAGCTTTATGGATCAGTTGCGTGAACAACTTCTCCGGCGAATGGATGAAGCGGATGAGGGATACTAATCTGATATTACTGCATGAGTTTTGTTTGCCTTTGTAGTGGGCAATTTTCGGGGAGTACAAGAAAATTTTGGAAGAATTTGAAATGGTAATAAAGCTAGGCCACGCTTGGTTTCGGTAAGTTGCAATAAAAGATACATACTATTATCGAGGTGGGTAGAGAAGAGTTGTCAAATTGCTTCTCAATTAAATAAAAGCAATTGTTAAGATTCGTTGGATTCTTTACGTCATCAGCGGGCAAGTCGAGAATTAGGACAAAGCCCAATCGGGTATTTGAAGCATACACAGAAGCCTGGGATGCTGGTTGAAATTTATCATTTACTATCTTATCCTCAATTTCGGATGGAGAGTATTTTCTAACTTTCAATTCGATTGGCAAGCCGTCAAACGATAAGTCGACCTCACCACCAAAATTCTCACTTTTTCGACTAATTCGATTTCCAAAGCTATCTTTTAATTTCTCGTAAAGAAAAGGAAGAAAGAAATCGTCCTCTATTTGCTTATATTTTTTTTCTTTATTATCGGATATCCATTTTGATACCTTATCTTTTAAATAGCTAGGTTCTTCAAGACAAAAGCTTATTTTTTTTAGTAACCATGGGAGAAATCTAATAAAGCTTTCTTCAATTTGTGGACGTGCTCCGAAACAGTATTTACGTTCTAGTTGCGTGTAAAGACCTTCGTAGATTTCAATTTGAGTTTCGCTCATTGAGCTTCTGGTGTCTGAGGATAATCCAAATGCAGTAGCTAAGTATTTATTATTGATTGCAGGTTTTGTAATGGAAAAAACGATGTCGATGTCCTCGATATTATTGGGGTGAGTTGTTACTTTGATATTGATAATATCAATTGTGCCATTAGTCTCCAAAAAAACGGGTATTAGGAGTCGCTGCATTACTGTTAGCGACGACGGGGTGGGCATGCTATATGTCTTATCTCCATCCTCGATAGTTTCAATCAAATGCCTGAATTTTATTTCTTTAATATTTAGGTCAAACGTTTTTTCTCCAGTTAATTTGAACCGCTCATTCAAATGTTCTAAGGCGAAAGATACTTGCTTAGACCAAGTAACAGCGGGCATCATATCACCGATGCTATTCTTGAATTTGTTATAAAAATTATCGTTTATGGAAAGAAGTTCAAAGACGTTTTGGGCCTGTGCTCTAAAAAACGCCGCTGGGTTCAGTGTTACTATGTAATTTTCAAGATGATTTTTAGAGGGTTGTATTTCATATTTTTCTATACAAGGAAGAGTCCCGCATGAGTCACCTCTTACTAGATAATCTAAGGACCGCTTGATATTTGTATTATAGAAATCAATTAAGGCTATTTCTTTTTGTTTGTTACTTATTTCTAAACTAAAATGAAATGTAAGAAAATCAGCAAGCATTTCATCGGGCCTATCGGAAGTAGTTCGTTCGATTTTATTTATGGATTGTTCAAGGTGTTGAAGTGATGAATAATTTGAAAAAAGGTCAAGTAGTGAAAATTCAATCTGGCACTGCTGATTGGATTTTGAGTCCAGAATTTTGCAGCCAAGGCAAGATGCAATAAATGTTTCAGCTATATCTGTAAATCTGATTTTGTAAGATTGCCTACCAAAAAATCCTGTATTATTGATATTCATGTTTAGTTATTTACTCGTTTTAAACAATAATATTATCCTACAATATTTCCCATAACATTAACTAGGGTTGGGTTAGTGGATCAACTTGTAAAATCTTTTACAAGATATTTTTTTTAGAATCCGACTGTGAATTTAATATAGCTTATTTAGCTAAAAGGGTGAACTTTAAAGAAGTTACACTAGCTAAGAAACGGAGCATTCTAGTTGTGCGTTCTTGGCTGTTCAATTGCTAACGGGGACGTTCTTGAAACTTTAAAATCTGCTACAGAAAGATTTTAAAGTTTATTTAAGAGGGTTATTGTGCTGCACAATTCTTAAGTCTGGCTATTCCGGGATTGGCTGATATGATAATGTTTACAGTTTTGTTGAATTTATTCTATTTGATTCTTTAGTAATGGCTTTTAAAATATTTTGGAGATCTGTATTGGTACGTAAGGAAAGATCTTCCTGTATAAAATCAACGATTCGTCCGGAATTGAGCATTTCCATTTTTTTGCCTTCATAACCTGCCATTCTCTCGAATCGATTGATGATTATTGTCGCTGCTCCTTTCTTCATACTTCGTAGATCATAGCCTTGATTACAGCACTTCAGATGCGATAAATATAGCTTTCCTAACAAGGTTGCGATAACTAACTTGGTAGATTTCATTTTTTCAAAGCATGCGGGTTGAACGCCTGTAATTAACGCGCTTGCGGAGTCTTCAAGGGATTCGCTCAGCTCTATTTTAGTTGGTGTGAACTCTGCAGCAACTTTTAATAACCTGGAATCATCTAAACTGTCACAATTGAAATTGCTTGCCTTTGTTTTAACGACGTTGCTATTATTTGTTGTATCTGTTGTTTGAGTACTTCGCTCCATCTCAGAATTATTGCAAGAAAAGCAAGAAATGAAGATGATTAACAGCGACATATATTTTATCATGGTTGCTTTGTTTGTGGGGTTAATTCTTTAGGGTCAATTACTTTTCCAACGTTTGTTTTGATAAGCTCTACTGGTCCAACTTTTATGATATTTGTTTTTCCGGTTTCGGGATCAAAATCTTTTATTTCCTGCTGCCAAAGCTCAAGTTTAGTAAACGTTCCGTCTGTTTTCAATCTTCCAGTTTCTTTTCCGTTTACAATTTCTGGATATACATATCCGTCAGCAGCATAGGTTGTGATGCCCAATTTTTCGGTAACTGATTCTGCCATTGGCTTGTAACCTGGAGACTGCGGACTGCAAGCATTGCATGCGCCGAAGACCATAACGGCGCCTTCCTCGAATTTAATATCACCAGATGCGACTTTAGCCTGTATGTCATTGATATTTGCCGAGCTGTTATCGCCATAGCTCTGCCCTCCGATGTATAGTCCTTGATTCGAATTTAGAATCAAACCATCTCCAAATCCATGGGAGAAGAAAACAACAGAAGAAATGGATCCTTCAGTAGCGGTTGCAGCCACCATTTGATTCACGATTTGATCACCGGTACTAGCTTGCAAAGCAGTAAATCCAGCAATTTTTTCTAGTTTCTTGGCCCTGGCGTCAAAGGAATTGTTATCGGCTGTCGTATAATTCACTCCATCTGTTCCTTTACCCGCAATGGCGAGTTTCGACTCTAACCCTTCAAGGTCTACCGAATTAATTACCCTATTCTCGGCATATGCATATGTGCTGTTATAATTGTATTTTTCAGCAATATGGTCAATTTGAGTAAACCGACCGATTTGAGGATCCATTTGTCTAAAAGTAAATTCATAAAAATTCACTCCCAACGATTCATTTAATTCCTGGGAGGTGTATTTTTTTGAATTATCGGGATATCCATTTTCCATCAAGGCTTTTGTACTGATGCCCGCCTGAATGAGCCCAAATGGATAGTAGTGTGTTTCCTCCAACAGAGGACCGCGGTTGTGCATAATAGATAAGTCGTCAAAATAGACGCTACCCTGGCTTTCATTACTTACATATATGTATAAAAAGCCGTTTGCTGTAACTGTTATTTCGTTTCCTCCATTTATCACACACGCTTGTCTTTCGCTTAGACCCGTCATGTCGGGTATAGCGATAGCTCCACTGTTGGATTCAACGAGTTTAAACTGCTCACCGTCTAGTAAAACATAATTTAGGTATGCTTTCGGTAACTGGGTGCCTGTTGTCGTGTTGTTATTTAAAACGAAAGTTTGAATTGCAGAGGTAAGATCACCAGATTGTGGCAAATCGATAATTGTTCCGTGTCCCGCAATTCCTCCCAATCCGCCAGTAAAAGCAGTTGCCAAGGTGGACACGAAGCTGGAAGCTCCTGGAAGTACGTCCGTATTAGTAGAGCCGGCTTGGTACCATGATTTAACGCCCGCTCTAAATGTATCACCAGCCATAACCTTGAGCACAATGCCTGGGCCAATCCTCCGGTCATTGCCAGATGCATTAAATAATTTGCTGACTTTTTGGTTGCCACTTTCAGTGTCAAAGTCGTTCGGTTTATCGGCCTGTGTTTCATTCAAGTTTGAAAAGAAAAGGTTTTCATATGTAAGAGCACCGCTTTCCAAAGTTGCCTGATAACCATTTACTGGATCATTTTCGTCAGAAAGAACCAATCGGACATTGGCAAGGTGATCTTTAATGAAGTAATCGAATGCAAATAGACTGTCTCCTTTCGGTCGGAGCCTGCCATCTTCTTGTAAGATATACTGTAGGGTATCATTCTTGAAAATAAAATTGCCATAGTAGGTGAAAACTTCATCTGGTTTACCAATTTCTACCACAGTTTTTTTAAGTTTATTGCCTTTTGCATCATATGTGAATTCGATGTACCCGAGGTTTTTAACAATTATTTTTTCAGGAAGGCTTAGATAGTTATATAGAATCCCGTTAGTGTTGTCATCAACCATATCTTTATTCTGGTCATTAATCAAGTTGCCAGTAGGATCATAAGAATAGTCTGTTACGCTAATGGTTTTTATTGCTCCCAAGGCAGTCATATATCTTTCAGAGCTCCGGAAATCGCCCAGTTTAGTTTGTGGATCATTGACTGCATCTATAATGTTTTTTAATTGATTAGAACATGGTAAATAAGTGTAGTTTAAATCATCGATCAAGCTGCTGTTGAAGCCTTTTAACCCCCATTGGCGTAGCCGCTGGATATTTCCGTTGTAGTCGTAAGCAGAGTCCATATTGATTCCGTTTCCAAGAATGACGCTAAAATCTATTCCGGCACTTTTATTGAAGTTTCCAGCGGTGAATTGGTTGAAATCTGCACTTAATAGCCTATTCAGGGCATCGTAGGAGAAGTCATATTTTCTTAGGTGTCCATCGCCCTTTGATTTCCAAATAGTGCCACCTATATTCCCATTAAACTGGGCGGAGGTATAACTGGTGCCTGATACACTTGAATTCAAATTATCGTAGCTAAGTTCATATCCGTAGTAGTTCTGCTGAGTTCCTTCAATAAATTTTCGATTCATTCCAAGCATCCAACCTCTGATGTTGTAATCATAGAGAAGGGAATCGAGATTATTACCAATAATGGTTTTTTTTAGCCTGCCCATCGCATCAAATGTGTGTTCTGCAATTTTAGTAAAGTTTCCAGGCATCGACCCACTGTTGAGAAGGCTATTTGAAGCTTTCTTCTCCACCTTCACAAGGCGGCCGATATTGTCGTAGGTATTCTGCGTAACTAACTTCGTAGTTTGGCTGTTTAGCCCCAGTTTATTGCTTTCCGTCACTACCCGATAAGGTAGGCCTGCCCATGTAAACTGGGTTGTAATAATATTTGATCCATTAGATAGGTTTGTTGACTGTACTTGTATTATACGTGCTTTACTATCGTAAATATTAACTGTATATAACCAATTATTTGTATTCAGTATTTTGGATCGTTCTCCGGTGATTAAGCCTGTAGCCTGTTGCATCTGGACAGGAAATTCAGGATATGGGAAATTGTCAAGATCTGTAGTTAAGAGATCTGCATTATGGATAGCAAGCATTTGATCGCTTAAAGGATTTCCATAAGCGCTTCTCCAATTGTAGTTGTCGTAGAATGTATTGGACAATTCATCAACCACGTAGCTGCTTAAGTTGGGGTAAGCTGTGGTTACCGTGGCAAGCGTGCGATGATATTGATGGTTGTCGTAGTTCGTTTCATCTTTAATTAGACCAGTTCCAGTAGGCCGGTTAAGTCCGTCGTAAACTGTGTAAAGCCATTGATGACCCGCTCTCTGATTCCCGTCTTGTGAAAGGACGATTCTATCGCGAGCATCATATACAAGCCTTACTTCCGCAGCACCAGGTATTTTCTTTACGATGGTCCGATTTCGCTCATCATACTCATAGCGAAAACAAAGTCCGTCTCTTATTTCAGTATCCATCGTCCAATTCGATTCATTTAATTCTTTAGTTGCTTTAGGTGGGATGATTAACCGAATATTGCTTAAATCGTCATATACATAATAAGTACAAATCCATCCAGTGTGTCCTACAGATGGGGATGAAGATATCTGCACTTTCCGCATTACAATTTTTGACTGCTTATCTGTGTATTCGACAACTTGATTATTGTGTTCATCTGTTGTAACTGTCTTGTATAACGTTCCAGCGGGGAAATAATCTGGTGTGGTAGTTATACAGGTAGTCATATCTACATTCCAGATCCGAACCGAGTCGAAGGAAGTATTTGTATGATAATCCTGTCTAATGGCATGCCGATCGTTTTCAAGTAGAGCAGTTTCGCTTCCAGCCCAACTATTTCCTGGTGAGTAAGTACTGCTGACTCTGTTTAAAGGAGATGATTCATAATTTCTTTTTCCATAAAAGTATTGATCAGCAGGGTAAGCACTTGCACTGAAGATTGCTTGTTGTTGAAATGGGTTTGCCTTAAAGAGCCCATCATCGATGTGTGCGTTGCCCCCCGTTTCATTCGCCGCGAAAGGCAGATAGTTGTAAATCTCACGTCCCAAATCATCGTAAAGAATTGCAGTGACCAAATCTTTTGGTGGAACTCCAGTTACCTGTGAACCTTGTTTTACCACCGTTTGAATTTTACGGCCGAGGCCATCATAATAACCTGTTGCCATTTTAGCGACATTGGGATGTGCCGCAACGGTTACACTATTAGCATCGGTTTGTGGTTTAATCAGGTCCCAAGTTCGTATATAATTGATTGGAACTGCTGCGTTATATGGAGATGGTGTTGTTACCTGGGCTTGACTTTTATAAAAAGACAGGCATATAATGAGTAATGCAATTGTTGATTGCTTTTGTGTGTGAATAGGCATAAGGTTGATGGTTGCTCTATTTAAAAATACGGTTTAAACAAAAAAAAATCCCTTTCTGGAGGTAACTTCTATTGAATATCTAATACTGAAGTCTGAAAAATAAGAGTAAACGATTAACCGTAACCGCGCAATAGGTCAATGGATCTATTAGAAACACCGGTTAACCTGTATTGAAACTCAGGAAGGATATAAACTTTATTTTTCCCGACTCGGGAACATCTATTGAAATCTCCCTTTTCTACGCCCCCATATTTGCATTACAAAGGAGCTAACGCAATGAGCTTCGCAACAATCAAAATCGGTAAGATGGTAAAGACAGCGCTATTTAGTTGGGCAAGCTTAATAGGAGGGACAGTGATGGTGACCGGTGTTTATTACGCCGTGGTGCTGGGTAGTTGCTACCGCTATGAATTGGGGCAGCTATTGAAGCGAAGAGGCCGCAAGGAAGGGGAGGAAAGACGACAAACGCACGAATTGGAGGGGATTCAGGAATCGACAAAAGATAAGGATGAATCCACAATAAACTCTGCACCTGCCGGAATCTCGACTGCTTCGGGTCTCTCTCCAGTGGCGCATGAATTGATTGCTGAGCTGAATGCTTTTATTGACCAAGCGGTAGCGGAAAGTAAACCAAGGGAAGAGGTGATTCAGTCCCTCATCGGTTTGCTGAAAAAATACCCTGGGTTAAGGCAAAGCCTGTTTGAGCAAGCTATTACCAACCTGATCACCTCAGAATTAGATATGCGCGCCGATATTTTATTAACAGAGCAGGAGCAGCAAATGCTGTGGCAATAAAGAGACCAGCTCCGTCCCGGTTGAAGCGATAAGAATGGAGTGAGGGGAAAAGGGGCGGAGCTTTTTATTTTGATCAGGAGCGGTTGGGTGAAGAATTCCCTGGAAGCCAGTCCGTGCCGGTTGGTTGGTGGATGATGCGGTGTTGGTGCGCCGGGCGGACGGCTACAGGGCCAATGAAGTTTAGAAAATGAAGTGTGTATGAATAGTGTGGTAAGAGTTTTAGCGGCAGCAGCATTAATTGTTTACGGGATAAGTGGCTGTAGTAAAGAACAAGCGGCCAGTCCTAAGGTGTGGAGTCTGGAGGACGGTGGAAACGTAGTGCCTCGCCCACGTTTATCGCAGTTTGTTCCCTTAAGTGAATGTATAAACGACTACGACGACTTCGTTACGATATCTAATGGGAATACCATCGACATAGTCGCTGTCATATTGCAAAATGGGACAAGAATAGATGTGGGCGGTTCAATTCTGTCCATGGTTTTTCGAGTGGAGCTCTCCAATCAAAGCCTATCCTTATTCCGTTCAATCTTTGATGTGACGTATCTAGTAAATGGCGATGAACATCATGTCTGGTGGAATGTGTGGAGTCGTGGTTGCTATTTACAGCAGCCAGACGATCCTTTTTATACAAATCTCCTAAAAGGAGCAGAAGTCATTACGATTAATTCTTCGTTCAAATGGGGGATAGCACCCTATCAAAACATGCCGATCAGTTTGCTAGTGATCGAGTAATTCAAAGGAAAAGATACGTGTATGAAAAGGATCTGTTGGCTGTGGCTGGCGATAGGGCTGGTTGTGCAGGTAGGTGGCGGTTGCGTGAAGGAAAATACAGTAATGCGTAAGGCACACAAATTGGAGGATGAAACGACGACAAGATTTCCCCGCCCACCCGTACGCCCTTTACCTGTACTATCTCAAAACTGTGTCTATAGCTATAACGAACTGGTGCAGCAGCTCGGTGGAATCAATCAATACGCAGTGAGCATGGTTGAGCTGGAGGATGGAACCCAGGTGAGGCCGGTATGGCCGATCGCCTACATGCAATACAAAGCCGTCGAAGCTTCGGAGAAACATTCATTATTCCGTTCTGAATTAGCTGTATGGCACCGGAGCTTTGGAATAGAAGCCATAGCTCATTATAATAGCTGGAGTCTGGGCTGTGTCTATTCAGATGCAGGCGTACCTCCCTTCACCAACCTGATCAAAGCCGTAGAAACTTTTCTTATACATGCCAGTATGACCTGGGCGCTGCCCCCACATATCGGCAAACGAGTAATATACCTGAACGTGGAGTAAGCTAATCAATAACATAAAAGCAGAGTGAGTATGAAAGTGTGGAAAGTGACTGCGATAAGCAGAAGGGCGAAGCTATACGCCTTCCTTAGTGGCCTGTTTGTGTTTGGTGTCGTAGCAGCAAAGGCGCAGGATGGGTCAGCGGGTATTGAAGATGCGAACGATATGGTTCGCGAATATTTTGATGTCGGTATCAACCTGATGTACGCTATTGGAGCCGTGTTAGGGCTCATCGGTGGTGTGAGAGTATATCAGCGCTGGAGTGCCGGGGATCCAAATACGGGACAGACGGCGGCAAGCTGGTTTGGATCCTGCATCTTCCTTGTCATTGTAGCGACGGTACTACGCAGTTTCTTCGGTTTATAATACTTGGTTATGGCGAGTGTATATCCGATCAACAAAGGCATCAACCAGAGTGTCATGTTTAAGGGATTGAAAGCGCAGTATATCTGGTACCTGGGTGGCGGGCTGGTTGTCATACTGATCCTGTTTGCCATCTTGTACATCTGTGGCGTTAACATGTTTGTCTGTCTGGGGATCGCCTTCATCGCGGGTGGTTTTTTATTCTGGTGGATCTATGGGCTCAGCAACAAATATGGAGAGCATGGGATGTTGAAGAAGATCGGACAGAGGGGTGTACCAACGTTGGTGAAGAATAACGGACGCCGGGTGTTCTGGCTGGTGAAGAAATGAAACAACTATTGTGAACAAAGAAAAAGTGAGGCATGGAAAAATGGTTGGAAGAGGTGCTACCCATCATGGATGTGGAGCATGATTGTATTTTGTCGAAGCAGGGGGATATATCCATTGCGTTTCGGGTGACGTTGCCGGAAGTATTTACGCAGAGTGACGATAACTACGAGAATATACATCAGGCCCTGATCAAAGCGATCAAGGTGTTGCCAAAAGATAGTGTATTTCACAAACAGGATCACTTTGTGCAAACGAAATACAAGGCCGAGTTTGAAAAAGTGGACAACAGTTTTCTGACGCGCAGCAGCGACCTTTTTTTTAACGAGCGTCCATTTCTTCGGCATGACTGCTTTATCATCTTGACGAAAAAGCCATCTGGTCGAAAGCCTTCGAGTTCTGTTTTTTCCACTTTGTTACGGCCGACGATAGTGCCGGAGCAGACGATCAATAAAACGGCACTACAGGATTTTGAAGACGCGGCAGGACAATTTCAGCGGATACTAAGTGACAGTGGCATTGTGCTGGTCCGGATGAAGCGCGACGAGATTGCAAGCAATAAACGGAGCGTTGGGTTGATTGAGCGGTACTGTACACTATCGGAGGACAGTTCCCAACTGGTGGTGAAAGATCTGCAATTAAAAGATCAATTGCTCATCGGGGATCAGCATTGTCAGTTGTATACACTTGCGGATGTTTCGGATCTGCCGCCACTGTGCGGCTCCCGAATCAACTACGATAAGTATTCGACAGACCGGACCAAGTTCTCCATCGGGTTTGCTTCAACGTTGGGTCTATTGCTCCCCTGCAATCATATATATAACCAATACATTTTTATCGGCGATACAGGTCAGACGATGAAAAAGCTGGAGAGTAAGCGCTTGCGTTTGCAATCGCTGGCGGCTTATTCGAGGGAAAATGCAATTGCCAGGGATGCAGTAGGAGATTTTCTGAATGAATGCGTAAGGGAACAGCGCTTGCCGGTAAAGGCGCATTTCAATGTGCTGGTGTGGACAGATAACCGCAATGAGCTGAAAGAAATCAAAAACCTGGTAACGTCTGCGCTCGCGCAAATGGAAGCGACGGCGAAGCAGGAAACAGCGGGGGCTGCACAAATCTATTGGGCAGGCATACCGGGTAATGCGGCGGACTTTCCGATGAACGACACGTTTGACACGTTTGCGGAACAGGCGTGTTGTTTCCTGAACCTGGAAACGGGCTACCAGGATTCGTTAAGCCCGGTGGGAATTCGACTAGGAGACCGGTTAACGGGTAAACCTGTACATGTTGACATTAGCGATGAGCCGGTCAAAAAAGGAATTTGCACGAACCGCAACAAATTTGTGTTGGGGCCTTCTTTAGGCCGGGTCATTCTTAATTGAATGGCCCGGCCCCTGAAATCAGGATCAGGAAAATCCTTCTTCACCAACCACATGGTGAGGAGCTATTATGAACAGGGTACGCATATCGTACTGGTGGATGTAGGGCACAGTTACAAAGGGTTGTGCGATATGGTGAAAGGGTATTATTTCACCTACTCAGAGAAAGATCCCATTCGATTCAACCCGTTTTACATTGGAGAAGGCGATACGCTGGATACCGAAAAGAAAGAGAGTATCAAGACCCTGTTACTCGCGCTGTGGAAGAAAGATGATGAGACCTTTAACCGGAGTGAGTATGTCGCGCTATCGAATGCGTTACAAGGCTATTATGATAAGCTGGAAAAACATCGCGAGATTTTTCCTTGTTTCAACAGTTTCTACGAATTCCTGCGGGATGATTTTGTACGGGTACTGGAAGGGGATAAAGTAAAGGAGAAAGACTTCGATGTATCCAACTTCCTGTATGTACTTCGACCGTATTACCAGGGTGGTGAATTTGATTACCTGCTCAATGCGACGAAGAATCTGGATCTATTGGGAGAGCGGTTGATTGTTTTTGAGCTGGACAATGTAAAAGATCACCCGATTTTATTCCCGGTGGTGACGATCATCATCATGGAGGTCTTCATCTCCAAGATGAGGAAGTTGAAGGGGATCCGAAAGATGATTCTCATCGAGGAGGCTTGGAAGGCAATTGCGCGGGAAGGCATGGCGGAGTATATCAAGTATTTGTTTAAGACGGTGCGGAAGTTTTATGGAGAGGCCATTGTGGTGACGCAGGAAGTAGAGGATATTATTTCGTCGCCCATTGTCAAGCAGGCGATCATCAACAACAGTGATTGCAAGATCCTGCTCGATCAGTCTAAATACCAGAATAAGTTTGATCAGATCCAGGAGTTACTGGGGCTGACTGAAAAAGAAAAAGCACTCGTGTTATCGGTGAACAAAGCCAATGATCCACTCCGACGATATAAGGAAGTGTTTATCTCACTGGGTGGTATTTTATCCAAGGTATACAGGACCGAAGTATCTCCGGAAGAATACCTGGCGTATACAACGGAAGAAATGGAAAAGGTCAAAGTGCAGGCGT
>VFQP010001196.1_pt1 | contig 36755 bp, 61 predicted proteins | sample 3512351 | NCBI WGS metagenome assembly VFQP01 (sample SAMN10412372, study PRJNA504923) | tailings metagenome | isolation source: Relicate 1 Philex TSF1 revegetated site | place: Philippines: Tuba, Benguet | collected 2017-08-29
GGGGGGGGGGGGGGGGGGGGGGGGGGGGAGGGTGTATACAGCATGTTGTTGGGGGAAACGTACGTTGATCATTGTTGTTGTTGCTTGAATTGTTTGGGTCTCCTTCTTGTGCTGTGTGTGGATGTGTGGGTTGGTGGGCATGTGTGTGTATGTGTGTGTAGATGTGTGAATGTGTGTGTATGTGCAGGAAAACACCTCATGCATACCCCACCTCCCCAATATACCAACACACACACCTGCACTGTCCACACACACCCCCGTTCTTTCATGGTCAACATCTTGGTCAACAATTTCTTGATCACTCCCTGCATCCTCATCTGTCTCTTCCTCTGCACTACCACCATGAAAACGACCCTTGTTCTTCTTCTTTTCACTCTCATCCCACTTACGAGGGCGATACAGTGCACGGCGTGTGTAATTGTGAAAGGGGTGTTGACCCTCAAACATCTTCCATGCCTTTTGCAGTAATGACTGAGGGCCTGTGTGTGGGTGTGTGTGATGGTGTGTGTGTGATGGTGTGATGGTGTGTGGGCAGGAGGAGAAGGAGAAAACACATAAGCACATCGAGACCATATCGAAACCAACACACACGTCGTTTCCCGCACAAACACATAGCACAACCCCACCCACATCAACCTCCTGTTTTCACCAGTCATATGATGAAACCCACATTATCTACACCACACTCACAACGATACCCTAATGACAGCATAATGACAACATCATCCACACCCTCCTCCACACATACTTTCACCAGTCCCATAATGACATGCTTCTGTATTGAGGGGGTCTAGCATCTTGAGGGGGAGGTAGTAGGTGTAGGTACGTAATACACACATTGCACGGGCATCAAAACGCTTGTTGACACGCTGTACTGCCAGTACACAAACCTGTATAGCGGGGTGGTGGCGGGATGATGATGGGATGGTGATGGGATGGTGGCGGGGTGATGGCAAGATGGTGGAGTATGCTGTTGCCGCGCATACAGACAGGTGTGTATCTGTAATGGCAAACGTGCACAGAGATGTCCATGCACACACACACACACACACACACTCACACACACACACACACACACACACACACACACACACACACACACACACAGAGCCAAAATCCTACATCCTCCAACCCACCCCCCCAACCACATACATCTTCTGGCAGGTGTTTATTTATCTCAGCAACCAATCGTTGACCACGTGGATCACACTCAAACTCATTCTCCTGCACCTCTAGCACACAAGATATCACAGTTGCCAGGGAATGGACACCCTTGTCTGTTCGTGAGCTACGGGTCCATCGAAGACGCCGTGTTTGACCAAGATTGGTGGGCAAGATGAGGCCTGCCTGAAACATGGCGTCTTGCAAAACCTGCTCAACAGGAAGGACATTTGGATGGACAGGCTGTAGCTGTAGCCCATGGTACCGTGTGCCCACATAGGCCACATGCACCCCGGTCTTTTTCTTAAATGTGTCATGGAGGGGGGCAATGGGCAAGGTTGTGGTGCTGCTCGACATTTCGCGATTCATAGCCATTGCTTTGTGGCCGTGTGCATATAGAATACGATTGCACAACGTGTGTGGTAGTTTGGAGAGCTGTCTTGTGTATTGACTTGACCACATGTTGTTGCTTTGCACCATTGAGTTGCTATCAGTTGCGTTGCTGTGTTGTCAACTGTATGGGCATGATCTAATTGGCAGGGAGCAATGTGTTTTGGGGTATATTTGATGTATCAAAAGTATGGTGGTGGCTGCAGTTGACTCAGTGTAAACATTGGTTTTGGTTTCTAGCAACGCAGCAACCATAGAGCAACCATAGTGCATAGTGCAACACAAACAAGGATCAGACGACAGTGTAGCGATCCAATCATGCGCTGACAATACCTCGGTCAACCCATCAAGGAGAAGATCCAATTTGTCAACGTGGTCCATAGCAGCATCGAAGAAGCCTCAGCAGTATCGTGTGCACATGCAAGTGCACGTGTGCACGCGTAGACATGCATATGAGACTTGTCCACAGCGTTTCAGCGTCCAACGACCCGCGATGAACAAGCTGTTTTGCTGTGCTTTCGTGCTGTTACTCTTGCTAGCAGGTATGTCTACACCGTGCGTCGGATATATAGCGGGGTGTCAATCGCGTGTTGTGGAGATATGACACGAACATCGGTCAACAACCTTACCATGACTACCAATTCACACAGTATGCAGCCCAGCCACTGCACACAGACAGCCACCACTGCACCAAATGCACAGCAGACCAAATCAGCATGAACCATCATCAGGTATGCATGTCCAGCTCCCTGCCCATCTACCCACCTCTGCCCAACACACCACCACCATCACAGGTTCCACAAGCAGACGTCTCCTACAAACACAATCCATACCCCTCACCCTCATCATACCCTCCCCATCCCCCCTCCCTGACCCCGGCCTCCCCCCCGGCGTCTTCTCCCCCGATGTCGATCAACGTGGCATCCAATCCCTCCCAGATGGCAGTATCGTGCAAACCATCCGCCTGCGCAACAACACCATCGTCACGCGCACTATTCCTCCACCCCCACCACGTCTACCGCCTGGGGTGGTGCCATCCACGGTTGCCAACAGGACATTTGTGCGGGATGGCGAGGGTGGATGGTCGCAGAATGTGACACTGGTGAATGGCACTGTGGTGGAGGAGGTGGTGGAGGTGGTCACAAGCATTCCGGTACCTAGTGGGTTGGCGGCCAGTGACATACAGAGCCGTACATACCAGGTGTGACAGCGTTGTTGGGGTGATGGCATGTGTCCATGTGTGTGTATGTGACGCATGGACATACTACACACACATAGCCAGCCACCTGTATACACCAACACAACCCCCCTCCCCCCTCCCCTCAGGGTACCCCTGGTGGCACAGGCACGCAGTTGATCACCCTCACCAACAACACTGTGTGGGAAATAATCTACAACCCCACCATAGCCTACATACCAGCAGGCGTTGATCCCACCCAAGTCACCACCATACAACTCTCAACCTTGTCCAACGGCACCGTCATCCAGCGTATCCCATTGGTCAACACAAGTGTGATCTCGGTGTTGACCGAGCCATTACAGCCTAGCATACCGGCCGGGGTGGCTGCAAATAGTATACAGAGGGTGGGGTTGAGGATGTTGGGGAATGGAACTGGTTGGCAGCAGGTGCAGTTGGTGAATGGGAGTGTGGTGCGGAGTATTATTGTGCCAGTGGTGCCGCCCGTGGATGGACAAGGTGTGTGTGTGGGGTGGTTGTGTGGGGTGGGGTGGGGTGGTTGAATGGGTGGGTGTGGTATGGTGAGATTCATTACATGCACGCGTATGGATTGTCGCACACACACATGTATGCATATCATACAACATCACACACATGTGTTGTACGCACACAACATCACACACTGTTCTTATCACGTACACTCCCCCCCCCCTAGGTGCCTACACCACCAGACAAGCCACAACACCCCCGACCACCCCCACAACGTCCTCTATTACAGAGGATGCCCTTGTACGACAGGGACCTGGTACTACTACACGCACAATTGTATACAGCAATAATGATAGCAATAATGATAGCATTAATGGCAACAGCAACAGCAACAATGGCTCTGTCAATGGTAGCGCAGATCCCCTTGTTATTTCATGTGGTGTTGACCAGCCATTTGGTACTATTGAACATGGGTGTGGGGGGGGAGGTGTGGTTGTACCACCACCACCATCGTCGCCATCAGCAGCTCAAGCACCCACACCCATTGAAGCACCAACACCTACACCAACACCAACACCTGCTGAAGCACCAACACCTACACCAACACCAACACCTGCTGAAGCACCAACACCAACACCTGCTGAAGCACCAACACCTACTGAAGCACCAACACCAACACCTGCTGAAGCACCAACACCTACTGAAGCACCAACACCAACACCTGCTGAAGCACCAACACCTACTGAAGCACCAACACCTACACCAACACCAACACCCAGTGAAGCACCAACACCAACACCAACACCCAGTGAAGCACCCACACCCACACCAGCTGAAGCACCCACACCCAGTGAAGCACCAGTCCCCCAAATTTCCACACGCTCCCCTCGTACACAACCCACTGCACCTCCTACACAACCCACCCTCCCACCTGCCCCCACCCCCACTGCCCCTCCTTCCCCAAGCATACAACCACCAGCAACAACACCCCAATCACAACCACCTATGGCACGACCACCCTCGACCATCACACCCCCCTCGTCCGATGCTGTGGTCACCACAAACACCAATGATGGGGAATGTTCTCTTGAAGCTGGCATCAACTACCAGGGCAATGACTTATATCAGAATGCATGTGTGGAAAATAACCAGCCCAGTGTGGAGGCATGCTGTGCGAGTTGTAGGAAACAGCTGGGGTGTAGAGCATTTACTTTTTTGACGAGGGAGTCATTTTGTCCTGGTATGATATGGGGATGATATGGGGATGATGTGGGGATGATATGGGGATGATGTGGGGATGATATGGGGAAAGGGGGGGGTGGGGGAGTATATGGCTGTACGTATGTAGTTGGGTGTACATGGTTGGGTGCTGCCTATTGTAGCTTGTTGTCTGATTATTTTTATGTTTGCAACTTTGCTACTGTGGTTAATGATCTGATGCAGTATTGTATTGGTATATTATTGTATTACATCATCACGTTGCCATTATCATCCATCATTGTCATCATTGTACACCAACATCACCATAGTATCATCATTGCCACCATCACTCTCACCCACCACCTCCCTGCACACAGGTGCATGTTACCTCAAGGACAAAATTACTGACAGGTGGGTCAACGCATCTATGATCTCTGGTGTGGTGGTCAAACCTGCAGCGGGACTCCCGCCTGTGGTACAGCCTGTTGTACAGCGACAATGTAAAGCACGGTATGAGCGTTGACCATGTACTTTGACCATGTATTTTTACCATCATCATGATGGATGACTGCATGTGAAACATGACGTAATAGTATGTGTGGTGGTACATTTGTAATGCAAAGGCACACTCTTTTATAAAGCACTTATAGGCACACATTGGTGTGCATTCATCACACACCATTACCATGCATGACACATGCACACCATGATAGTACACTGTGCATAATGGCATACCATGATTGTACAAAATAATACACTGGGCACCACATGACCCCTCCCCCCTTGCATTTCACAGACCATCATGTCGCATGTACATCCAAGATGCTGTATGCTGTAACAGTGGTGGCACCCTCGCACCTGCCGGTACAACTGCCCAACTTTCACTCGTATGCAGTGAAGCAGTACGAATAGCCCCCTCTTGTTTCGCAGTGTGGGGCCCCCCCGCGGGGTCGGCGGTGCTGCAGGGCCCCCCACAGGGGACGGCAAGTACTGTACATCGATACACAGTGGAGTGGAATGCAGGGGGGCCTCAATACCAAGCATGTGTCAACATTAGCATACCATTGAGGTGTGGTGGTGGTGTGTTTGGGGGGATGGGGCATGTGCATGTTGACCATGATTGACTGTATGTTGACCGTCGTTGACTGCGTTGACTGTGCTGGATCATGTGTTGGTGGTCGATGCATGATTGTGGTAGTGCTCTTGGTTACATATGGCCCCACCAGTCAATGCAATGCACATCAATGCACCTTGTGCCTACCTCTCCCTCTACAACACTTGCCTCAACCTCACTCAACCTCACTCACGCCTCTACCACACACAGGCAGTCAACGGAGTGTGCCCTGCAGATGGAGTCCCCCTGTGTATGGCAGGGTACTGCATATGCTGCTATACCAACAGACACACCTAGACCTATTGGGGTGGTGGCAGGAACCACACCCGGTGGTTTTGCTAATGCTGTTGACAGCCAACGTGCATTGCTGGTATGAGAATGACTGTGTTTGTGGTATTTGAGGTGGTTTTGGTGTTGCATGAGTTTATGTTGAAGTTGGTATTGGCATGTATGTGTCTGCTGACATTGGTATATGCTTGATGTTGAGTGTCATGTACATGCTTGTGTATAACAGAGTAATATATATATGCTTGTTGATGTTGAGTATCATACATGTTTGTTGAGTATATGCTTGTTGAGTATCATATATGCTTGTTGAGTATCCTACTACTATAAGCTTTTGTCTGAACAACAGGGGCAGCAAGGGTCTGTGCTTGTGTATCAACCCCCGCAACAGCCAGGAACATGCAGAGCAACAGCTGTGCAGTCAACAGATGTGTTTTTTGGGCAAGAGTGGCAGTCATTCACGTATGGGTGTGGGGATGGGTGTGGGGCGGTGGGGGGATGTGTGTGGATGTGTGGAGATGTGGGTGTGTGGGTGTGATTGTGTGTGTGAATGTGTGTATGGATGTGTGAATGTGTGTGGATGTATGTGGATGTGGGTGTGTGGGCGTCACCGTGTGTATCATGTCAAGCATGCTCATGTATACATGTTCTTCAAAGGTCATCCCCCTCTCTTTTCACACCATCCCCTCCCCCTCTCTGTTGTATGATGCCTCCACACACCATCCCCCTCCCCTCTCTTTTCATCACAGTGACGGAGTGGGTATCGATTGCACTGCTGCTGTGGGATTCGCACCCTCAGCGTGCACAGCATGACCCGTGTCCAAGGTAGTTGACCGTGATTGACGTGCACCTCAACCTGTGCACACACCATATGTACGTGTGACTCGTCTCCGATAGTATATTTGTGGTGGTGACTATGTGTGTGGTGGTGACAGTAGATGCTCCGCCAATGCGGTGTTTGCATATTCTTCTTTCGCAGCTGCACTGTTGTTGCACTATTGCTGCACTGTTGTTGCGATGACTGCAATCAACACATATTGTGCGGCGCATCGTAGTACGTGCGCATGTTGCTGACAACACACATGTTGTCGCGCAGTGTGAGGGCCCCTTGGGCCCGTTTTTCGGAAATAAAATCCTCAGAAATAAATCCCTCAAAATTTCTGTGTGTTGATATTGACGTATTCTTCATACCCACGACTGCTTCTGTGGGGGTCAAAGCTTGACGATGTGAGTGTATGCACAATGTGTGGGGTGCAGTACAACCCCATTTACGTTTGTTGGTACATGTGGGTATGCCGACATTGGGGCATATACGTGAGGATAAGGGGGGCATGTATGTGAGGGTATGGACCTGGTTGAGGTGTGTGTTTACGGGGTGTGGGTGGGCACATATACACCATGTCCTGCGAGGGCAGGTCACACCCTTGCCTAATGCATCCCCATTATCTTTATGCAATGACCATGTATGCAATTACCATGTATGGTACACATGTGTAAACCAAACGAAAGATGCAGTGCTGATGGTCTCACAAATGACGGTCAACGGTGGTCAACAGGTGGTCAACATGGCGTCAAATACAGTGTCACGCATGTGCAATACACACACAAGCCCATGCACGCATTGTGTTGGGGGCTGTACACACAAAGTCATACACTAGTCACACGCAGTCATATTGGATGTACACAGTCATACACACAGCCATGTTGGAATGCAGCACAGAGCACTCCTACTAATAGAATAAAGGGAAAAAGGGACATAACGGTGCAAGTGTACACACACATGCACACACACGCATGCAATCATATGATCCCACATAAATACATCATTCATTGGTGTTTTGATTCATCTGATTCATCAGTCACAAAAACATGTTCATTCAGCCCCCTCCCCTTTCTTTTCCTATTTATGCCTGGGCAATAGCTCAGCCACCTCCCCTTCGTTTTCCGACATGCTTTCCCTCCACACGCTATCACTGGAGCGCACACACTGACTGCCACGAGGGCCCATGCTTGAGGAAGGTGTGCGCCACCTCAGCACCCAATCTTGCACCTGTACCCCATGGTTTTGTCATGATTGCAACACATGTGTTTTTGTGTACGGTTGTGATGAATGCGCGCGTGTGTGTGTGAGGATTGTGTATATCAACGCACATGGAGGGTGCACACCACTTGTTCACCTGCTCCCTATGTGTCTCTCCCTCCATACACCACATACACTACACACGCTACACAAACCACATCCACAACACGCACCACATCCACACACAGTGGTGGGTATTTTTTGGAGTACACACATACCAGCAGTTGTGCCATGTTCATCAGCAGTGGACACACTATCATCACAAACGCCAACAATGCATTGGGGCGCCCCTTGAACACAATATCTAGCACTTGTGCGACACTCACCAACAACCGACCCAGCAACACAACCTGAGAGGGGGGGGGGGAAAGGTGGTGTGAAAGGGGTGTGTGAGCTGTGTGTGAGCTGTGTGTGAGGTGTGTGCAAGAGGTGTGTACTCGCCACATGCACATCGTCTGTCTGTGTGTTGTGCCTGTTGACATGGGGTCTAATGAAAAGACATCACCTACCATGGTGCCCACCACAGCACGTGCAAGGATGACACACAATGTCCACTCAGAGAGCTGCAGGGCCCATCTCCAGGCGCTGGGTGGGTTGCCTGTTGTTTGATGTACAGGGATGTGGGTGGGTTACTATGTACATCGTGCATGTGTGTGTGTACAAACCAACGGTGCACGTACCATAATAGCCACACTCTATCAATGCATTGAGCACGGGTAATGGTGTGCTGCGGCGTGTGTTGACCACACGAGCGACATGCAGGCATGCACGATGCAATGCAATGGTGATGACAACGCCGAGGGTGGTGTCAAAAGTAAACGCAACAAAATACCATGCACATTCTGATGTTGAGACAGTGGCTTTGTGGGAGGCGACAATCGCAATAATCATGCCTGTGATAGGATGATGATGGGATGGTGGATGCAACCGTGCATGTACTCACAACATTGCCACATACCACAAACATGGGCAGCCAGGCTGGACAGCAGCTGCTTCATGACATCCATGATCCAGATGATCCATGGTCTCTGTGGCTTTTCGTGTATCCTGTGTGGAAGCACATCAAGGTATGGTGTATGATGGTGGTAGAGTTGACATCAACTCCAGACAGAGAGGGACAACAAGAAAAACACTAATAACGCATCATCATCACGGTGTTGGATGTACCGTTTATACACTAGACCAGTAAGTGCAAGTGCTCCCAACACGATTTGTGCCAAAATCGCTGGGACTCCCTGCAATAGCCTACATGCATGTGTTGGATCATCTCCTGGTGAGGAAACCATACTGCGGTGATGCTTCAGTCCATAAATCACAGTATTTGTGACGAAATGAGGCTGAACGTGTGCACCCTTCGAAGGTGAATTCACTGTTGTACAGCCACAGCAAAAACTTACACCACAAAAATTGCCAATTTCAATGCGCATATCCATTGTCACATTGTTCAACCCAGTTATCACGCAAACACGGTGCCTTTCGCACCAGACCACTGGACAGCACTGTGACAGATTTCCATTAACCGCGTGCAGCCAACCACTCGATTCTCCACACGTCTGGAATCCATTGGGATTCGGACCTGCAATATCATATCCAGTAGTGCAGGAGCCCAACAGCGCCCAGCTACACGCAAACCCTGGAGCTTGTTGACTCTGCTGGCATCTCTCTAAGAATACAGCGAGCGCTAGGGTTACACCGTGGATGCGCATACCAGGGTTTTGACATCTCTCAGGAGCGCTACATCCTCTGGTTTTCTATACAGTCGTGCAAGGCGTGTGTACACGCGGCAACACTGCTGCGATGGATCACCACCTCGCGTCTGCTGTAAACGGTATGCAGACCGCACCTGCCTGGGGTCCATCACAGCCCACGACAATTGATGGGTATGGACTCAGCAGTAGCTATGGCACAAACTGGTCAGGGCAGGTATGGGAGAAGGGCATGTGGCAGACAAGTGCAGGGAAGGTGTGCTGTTGTGTTGTGCACACGCTGTATACTTTTGGGTACAGGATCCCAGTATTGGGCGTGGTGACATCAACCGCCACATGTTTGCCAACACGAGTAGCGATAGCATCAACCAGCTTGCCCATGGCGACACATCTGTGTCACCTTCATCCTACTCCTCCTTTTTGGGGGGAAGCCGCATCAACCTCACCAACACCGTGATACGAGGTATGAAAGTAGTATGAGGTGCATGTTGAGGTGCTTTTTTTGAGGCACATATTGACACACACACACACACACACACACACACACATACACAGAAACTGACGAGTTGGCAGATCCCCAAGTTACATCCCTCAGCCAACAGTTTACACGGTGTGTCGGCAGTATGCACCACCATGTACCAGCAGCAACAACAATTCATTCACACCATAACCACAGGGTGGTATCCACGGACGACACATCCCGTGCCCATGCCGGTGGCATGCCCAACGTGGCCTCCACTGGGCGCCTGTCAGAAAAACGCAGCTCCATTGATGAGCAAGATGTGTTTGGTGCATTGGGTGGCTTGGAAATTGGTGGTGCAAGCACAAGCGGTGGTGCACCGACCAACAGCATGGCCTCTGGGCATCAGGGCACCACTATGGCGCCACCACCACCAGATGTGGTGCCATCAGGTCCTCCTCCAGGGATGGGTCGTTTGGGTGACATACCCCTGGGGCAGTTGTCACGCACGCTGTTTGTGCGCAATGTGGAGCCCAATGTCACTGATGAGGAGCTCTATGCAGTATTCGAGGTGTGTGTGGTGAAAACGTGATCATTGTGTGCTCACATGTGCATGAGTCTGCTGTACCCAACCCACACGCCAACACGCCCAACATCATCCCACATCCCAACATCATCCCGCAATCCCCATCCCATCCCCCCAGCGTGTCGGCGAGATACAAACACTCTTCACTGCATACAAGCAGCGCAGCTTTGTCGTCATTGCCTACTACGACATTCGTGCTGCATGTCTGGCTGTGAGTCAATATCATGGTCGTGCACTAGCCAAGCGTCCCCTTGACATTGCTTTTGCCCCTGATAGTGAAACCGCAGCTCTGGAGGCATCCATTTTGGCGATAGTGGCAGACCATAGCATTGGATCAGCGGAATTGCAGCAGGTATTTGAACAGTTTGGGGAGGTGCGATCGCTCAAGGATGTGCCGGACAAGCCGGGGCATGCGGTGGTGGAGTTTTATGATGGTATGCTGCTGTAGTTGCTGTGTGGTTGGTGGTGGTGTACTAGGGTGCTGGGGATGCATAGTACTGATGATGATTTGTTGGTGGTGGATGTCTTTTGGTGGGATTGTTGTTGTTTTATATGTACGGCACATGTACACAGCTTGTATCGCCCCCTGTTGTTTCCTTGTCCTCCTCACGTGAACAACAACAACAACAACAACAACGCATTGTTCACACACAAAACCCTCCAAAAACACACCCCACCAAACACCAAACACCACACACCCGAACACACACAGTGCGTCATGCATCAGCAGCCCTCCAATCCCTCAACAACGTCGACATGGGCAAACAACTCGTTGTGATTCAGCTCGCCACACACAACCCCTCAGCACAGCAAGAAACATGGGCAGCTGCTGCACTTTCTTATGCCCCTTCTGATGGGCATACTGTGTCTGGTGGTGTGTCTGGTACTATGACCAGGGTGATGTCTGACCAGGCCCTTGGTGGTAGTGGTGGTGGTGGGAATGTGGGGGAGGGTGGATTGGCAGTGGGGGGACATGCAGCAGCACCAAGTGGAATGCACATGGGTGCCTTGATGGGGGGCCAACAACAACAACAACAACAGCAGCAGCAGCAGCAGCATATGATGTCACAGCGGGTCAACATGATGTCACAGCCAGGTGTGTGGAATGTGTTGCAGTGCTTGTTGGGGTGTGTTGATGGAATGCATGTGTATGGGTGTGTCATGTACATGCATATACGCTACATGATGTAAGCTCCATGACATATCGTCCATGACATATCCTCCATGATATATGCACTAGTACTACTGTGTACACTACACCCCTACTGCTGTGTGCACTATACCCACACTATACCCCTACTCCTGTGTATACCATACCCAAACCCCCCCTCCACCCTCACAACAGCATCAGCAGCAATGTTGGCATCAGCCTCCGCAGCAGACCTCACCAACCATCTCCTCTCATCCGCCTCCTCCACCACAAACCTCTACCAACACCACACATCCATGCTCTCCGGCAGCAGCACCAACCTGGTCAACCATGCGGTCAACACCCAAGTCAACACCCAAGCGCTCCTGGGTGCTGGCATGGGCAGCAGCAACAGCCTGGCTATGGGTGGGGGGGCTGGTGGTGCTGACTCAGCACGGCTGTTGAGTGAGGCGTTGCTCATGCGGCGTCCTGGTGTGAGTATGAGTACGGGGGATTTGGCAAGCCTGCAGGGGGCAGCTGGGTTGATGGGGACTGGGGAGTTGCGGGGTATTGCAAGCACCGGCAACCTGTGGGCTGGGCAACATGTATGTTTTTGTATTCAATCGAGGAGGGGTTGAGGAGGGATTGAGGAGGGGGAGGAGGGTGTGGGGAGTGATGAGTGTGTGTGGCATGCAGAAAAGCACACTTGTACATGAGCAAACTCATCCTCTCTTAATTACATCCCACATTACATACCCCCTCCAATACACACACCCAACATCCCCCCCCCCACACACAAACAAACAGGCAATGCAGGGTGGTGGTGGCTCTGTGCCATGGACAGGAAGTGTACCTGACCTCCAATTGGCCGCACAACAGGCTGGTCTTGCCCCCTGGCAGCTGCAAGAGGCAGCAGCCCAATTGCGCAACCAACAGGCCCTGCTGGGCATGCAACAGAGTGCGAGTGTGGATAATTTACTTGCCATGCAAAACCTACCACAAGCGGCGTTGTTGTTGCAGGCCATGAACAACATGAATGCACAGAATGCACTGGTATGATTTTGTTGCTGTTGTTGTGGTGGTGGTGGTGTAGCAGCAACACCATGGTTTGTTTTTTGTTATCACACCCATCACACCCATCACACACCACCACCACCACCACAAATTACCCCCCCCAACACATAAACACAGGCGCAATCCATGCGAGTAGGCAACAAGCACCAGCTGCGCCCCAAAGACCGTAGGGAAGAAGGGGCCCTGGGGGGCCCCGGGGGCCGGCTGAGCCGCCGCAACCTCGACCCAGTGGCTGAAGCAGAGCGAAAAGCCCAGCAGGAAAAGCTTTATGCACTGGACCTGGACAAGATCATGGCTGGTGCAGACAAGCGCACCACACTCATGATCAAAAACATCCCCAACAAATACACCCAAAAAATGCTCCTGTCGACGATTGACGAGTACTTTTCGGGCACGTATGACTTTTTCTACCTGCCCATTGACTTCAAGAACAAGTGCAATGTGGGGTATGCGTTTATCAATCTCATCAAGCCAGAGTATATTGTGCCGCTGGTGGAAAAATTCAACCAGAAAAAGTGGGAGAAGTTTAACAGTGAAAAAGTTTGCAATATTAGTTATGCACGTATACAGGTGTGTTGCTGTTGCGATGTGGAGGTGTTGGGTTGTCTGACGGGTGGTGTTGGGTTGTCTGACAGGGGTCATGCTGGTTTTGTCATGTCAGAGCATTTGTTAACACATGTTCACAACCCTGTCTGTCGTCCTTCTCTCTGTGTGTGTATGCACATCTCACCAAGACCACCCCAAACTCAATGTGTCCCCTGCCCCCCACTCCAACACACACACACACCCCACACACACACCACCACCACAGGGCAAGCTGGCGCTGGTTGCACATTTCCAGAACAGCAGCCTACTCCATGAGGACAAGCGCTGCAGGCCAATTCTCTTCCACACAGAGGGACCCATGGCAGGGCAACCCGAAGCCTTCCCCACCAAACCCACCCCCACTCGGGGGGGGATGGGCAACCGCACCGCCAGTCGGGGGTCGCTGGGGGGTTCGTACAACAACCTGCAGGCCCTGGGGGGGGGGAAGCAGGGTGATTTGTGGTGATGTGAATGGTGGTGATGTGAATGGTCATCATCAATAATCGTCATGATGCTGGCATGTGTGTAATTATCATGCACAATGGTGCACACGGATCGTGATGTGCAAGCATGCTGTGTGAGCAATATGGTGTGTGTGCCTCGTACGTATGGTGTACAGAAGCTTCTTGTGTATGCGCATTGCACCTATGTATTCGTGTCCTACCCTGGAGCATCTCCCTGATTCATCTGGGAGTGTGCATGTACCTTAACAACAACGGACACGACATGGTTGCTGTTGTGTGCGTGTTTTTGTACATCTCTGTGTTATCAGGCAGGTGCTTGTGGGGGAGTTACATGGATGGGGAGGGAGTTTTATGGATGTACATGTGGTGCACATTGTTGTGTTGCATACAAGTAGTATTGCAAGGGAATGTGCGGTTTTGGTTGTGTTTTCGTTCCCATTTGTAGCAAGGGGCGTTTTTCCACTGGGACCCCTTTTGTGTTTGTTTGCGTACACTGTGTGTACGATCATCACACCGTCGGGGGGTCATCAATGTATCCAGCCGAGAGTAGTGCGATGTGTTTTTTTGAGCTTGTTTTTATTACGTTTTGTTGGTGTGACGCAGCGGGTGACATGTTGTGTGTGAGAGTGGGTATTTGCTGCTGCGTTTTGTTTTGCCAGCCATTTTTTCGAGGGCATGGAACCACCTGCCATCCTCGTGTGCGGGGTGCTCTATTTCATGGTTAAAAGTAAGAGAGTGTTCATTATGAGGGTACAGATGGGCTTTGGCACCCCGGGGCACCAGATGGAAAGTGGCAGCAAGTACATAAAATTGACGAGTGCATCGCGTGCAATTCATAACGAGCATACAATGTTTCCATCCATGGTATGACCCACCGTCGGCCGTACTGCGCCAGCTTTCCCATCCAGCACACAGCCTCCAGCGCATCCCCCTTTGCGACAAAGTGTACCCATGTACACGACGTATCCTCGGGCAACGGTGCCTCAAGCAGCACCATGCATATGTCAGATAGGATTTTCGCAGATACGTGGTCCCCAGCGAACTTTTGTACACAATTCGAGCAGGATCAGTGTGCCCACCAAGCACCAAACTCTCCCAAACCACTTGTCAAGACGCGCACGGCTTGTATGCAACGCCACATCAGTAGCAGGCAATACGTATGTTTGGTGAACTTGTGCTGATCAATCCCCACCCAAGGGATGCAGTCATGTTTGACCAACGTCCCCCCCTGCATTACAGGCCAAGCCCTTTCAACATCGCCATCATACTGGGTGGCATCATAGCCTTGTTTCTTGGCATCTTTTGGCAAAACGTACAAAAGGTGGTGCGATGGGGACAGCAGCACCTCAACAGTGTGGCGTCCATTGATGTATGCGGTGGATGTACTGTATGTACTTTATGCTCACTCTTTGAAAAACCCAAATGCATGCACATACTCTCAACATATTAAACAGGAGGTGGAGTCAGTAATGGATGCCAAAGAGTACAGAGCAGCACTCGCACGTACTCGACAAGCAGTGTTTGTAAACAAGGCTGTTGCATTTATGAACGCTGGCAACCCTACACGGTATGGATTTTGGTGTATATGTGTGGTACCACATGCGCTCCTGTACTGGATGCACAACCGTTGCACATATACGATGATGATCATCATCATCACATCCACACATGGTATCAGGGCGGTGGTGGAGCTCAAGCTCGCGCTGCAGGAGAATGCCATTGTGCGCGAACCACTGATCACAAATCGATTGGAGAAACAAGACGTATGTTGATGCTGCTTGACGATGTGTGGATGTATACAACACCATCCTGTTGCTCTTGTTGTTGGGAATGACTGCTTACACCTTGCATCCACGTACACATATACACATATACACCTCAACCACACAGATGCTGGGGTTGTACCGGCTGTTTGTGCTCAACAGCGAGGTACCCACTAGTTTCCCCACACTGCTGCAAATGCGTGAAATGTTCAACCTGGGCACAACAGAGGCTGAACGGCTGGAACGAGAGGTGACCGCAACACGGATTTTTACCATATAAGGCCTTTGTGGTTTTTGGCCCCCAGAGTGCTTCTCCCCACAGAGGTTTTGTCCTCGTGTTTTCGCCGTGCGCTCATGTTTTTGTTCCACTGGTTAACAACTTATATACTACTATGAAATACAATTGATGGATATTTTGTAATCTTGGACACGTCCAATATGGGGGACAAAGCACCTCCACAATCGATGCGGAATGATGATTTTCGCAAGTTTCTCTCCACTCCCCGTGCCCAACTAAACACAACAAATCAGAAACAGCAACACAAACCCAAAGACAACAAAGGCAAGCACAACAGACGTCCATTCAAACCCAGTGGTGGGCGGGGTGCACGGAATCAAGTCGAGGATGAAGAGGACACTGGCCCTCAGTACAGGTATTGTTGTTGAGCAGGGGGGAGAGTACAGGAGGGGATGGCTAGTCCACTAGCAGTACACCAAGTCATCACACCCACAATGCACCCACACATCTCACACAACTCTTGTACACCACACACGACAGGGATCGTGCTGCTGAACGTCGCAAAGGCATCAACCCCGACTATGACGACACTGAACTCACTGCACTAAGTGGCCACGCCACTGCCAACCTCACTGTTGAAGAAACCAAGTTTCTCGGTGGTGATTTTGAACACACCCATCTCGTCAAGGGATTGGATTTCCAACTCCTCAATCGTGTACGTCAGCAGATCGATGTACGTGCCCCTGGTGAACACGGTGTGCATACAGATGCAGCAGGGGGGTTGCGTGACACCGGTGTGCATGACGCCAGGGCCCCCACAAAGCACACATCCCCGGGTCCCGCCAATGCCACCACCATGATGCCACCACCACCACCATCTCATGGTGGACGACATGCAGCGCCTGTGATTGATGTGCGTACAGCAGCACCCACACCTGCCATGTCGTTTGCGAGTGCGCTTGGTCGGCGTGTGTATGATACCATCTTCAGGCCTCCCCGAGTGGATGTGGCTGAGTTGTATTTGCCGAGGCGTACTGCGTTTGTGTATGAGATGGATAGCGGGAATGACATACCCACCACGTTGAGGCGATCACGAGCAGACTGTCCCAAGGTTTGTTTGTGTGGGTGTAGGTGTGGGTGTGGGTGGGTGGTGGTGTTTGTGATGTGTGGTGATGTGTTGGGTTGTTGGCTTGCTCTTCTCTTCTTCCACACCTCTTCTCTTCTTCCACACATCGTGCATCTCATCCCCCCCACCTCTCCTTCTCTTCTTCCCCACATTGTGCATCTCATCCCCCCCACCTCTTCCCCTCCACTACCTACGCACCCCTTCCCCTCGCCCACACCTAGGTGGAGGAAACCATGATCGCCACTCTGCATGAGCAACTCATGCAGCGTATTGCCAAAATCATGATGTATGTGGGACCCTCTGGAAAACGAAAGAAAAAAGAAAGGGGAGACAGGGGGGCACCATCAGCAGCAGGTGCAGCAGGAGGAGGTGCAGCAGGAGGAGAAAAAGGGGGTGTGTTAGCATTAGGGGTTGGTACACAGAATGGTCATGCATCCACATCAACAGCTGTGGGGGTGGGTGGTGGTGTGGATGGGCAGGTGGGGATGGGTGGCAAGGGGATGGTGGAGGAGGATGAGGGGGATATATTTGAAGATGTGGGTGTGGACTATGTACCAACAGTGCCAAAGAAAAAGGTGTGCTTTTGTTGCTAATGTGTTGTTTTTTCTGCATGTATACTGGTGTGTAGCGCATGCATCAGTCAATGTGGATGTATGTCACTGCATGTCAGTGCATTTAGAGTACACGCAATTCACAGAGAACCAGCACACAAGCTGTTCTCACAAGTGTCTGCATATGCCCAGCATACACTGTACACCTATGTACGCTACATACACAGTAATACACCTCATACACACACACCACCCACAGGATAAGGATGCTACACAACCATGTACACCAGCAGCGGTACTTGGTAATGTGTTTGATACATTCGCAGCACCACCACCAGCAGCAACAGCAGCAGGGGGTGTGCATGATGTTGTGCCTGATACACAAGCACTGCTGCATGATGTACAGGAGGAAGAAGAAGAGGGGTATGTGAGGGGTATTAGCAGGGCATATCTATATCTATAATGCTGTTGTAATCAGAAAGACATGGTGGTTTTGTGTGGCTCATGTGTCCGTACGTGTTGTGCAACAATAAACACTGCCACCATCTAGACCACACCATGTACACCACACCACCATCATACACAACTCATTCACAACACACCAACATCATACCATACACAACTCCCCTGTCTACACTCCTCATGTTTCACCCCTCATGTTTCACCCCCAGTGATATAGCAGGTCCCTCCCTCCCCCCTGGTGACATGGACCCTGATGCCGCATATGGGGCCTATCCTGAACCTGAAGAAATGCAAGGGGAGGAAAAACCTGAGGTTGCTGATGAAGAACCAGAACCTGAAGAGGTGGTGTGTGTGTGTGTTGAATTGTTGTGTGTTGTATTGTTGTATGATGTTGTATTGTGTTGTAGGTCATGTACACCCTTTTTTTTGTCGATGTATCATATGCATATTGTCAACGTCAATGCAACACAACATCATCATCATTTCAACACATCATCATCATCATCGTCATCATCATCATCATCATCATCATTATCATCGTCATCATCATCATCATCATCATCATCACCATGTCCCCTCAACATACCCCCCTCAACTTCCCCCCCCTACCAAACACACATAGGCACTGGAAGCACCAGCAGGATACACTCGTCGTCCCCCCAACACCACCACATCCACCCTCCCCTCCAACCTGGCAGTGGGCGATGAGGCCTACGCAGAGTGTTACCCGGATTACTATGACATGGGCACTGCTGTGGTGGATAGTGATGAGGAGGAGGGGGTGGGGGCCAAGGGGGATGAAACCATGGATAGAGTACAGGAAAAGGTGTGTGGGGGGGTGTTTGTGGGTGGGTGGGTGGGTGGGCAAGTGTGTGTGTGTGTAGAAAGCATGGGCTCATGTGTCCATGTCAAATTGTGCAGCATGTTTGTGGCTGTGCTTGTTGATGTGTGTATGATATCTGTCTACAGCAACCCCTCTTAAACACCCCCCCTCTCAAACACACCCCATCTCAAACACCTCCTCCCCCAAACCCACCCTCTCTCAAACCCACCCTCTCTCAAACCCACCCGCTCTCAAACACACCCCATCTCAAATACCACACAGGCTGCACAGAATAAGCAACTGAAGAGCAAGGCTAAGCAGCATGATAACAAAATAAACACGGATTTGGATAAAATACAAGGCATGCTGAGTGACAAATACGGCGGCAAACATGACACGGCATTTCGAAAAAAGGAAAAACGAGGGGAGGATGAGGGGGCGGCGGATGCTGCACCTATCGCACAGCGTGCCAAGCGGTTGCGGTTGTAAACCTGAATGTTGGTGCTTCTCTGTTGTGTGTGCTTTGCGTATTACCACATTGTGGTAATCACACTTGTAAATGCATTGGTACACACATTTTGGTAATCACATTTTGGTAAACACATTTGTAAACGCAGCTGTTACTCGCATCCATCAATAATATAATTCGATAATACACACATTCACACAACAAGCAATGAACAATACATGTACAATACGCCCCCTCGCAACAAATTCACTCTCCCACATCACACTCCTCCACCACCACACATCACCCAGCCTTTTCTCCTCGACCCTCCACTCGCCCTCGAAACTCCTCCAGCAGCACCATGTGTTGTGCTTTAATACTGGGAATACTATAGCCAAGCACTTGGTCGAAATCTGCTTGGGAAACAGGCAAGGGGACCACTGCCTCTTTCCCTTTGTTCGCTATGATGTCCTCAAGTGTGCATGCCACTGCACCTGGTGTGTTGGGGGAGCATGGTCGATACACACCGGGCAGAGACCTGTGTGTGTTTTGTTGGTGTGGGTGGGATGCTTTTTGTTTATGTGGTTTGTGTGGGTGGGATACGTTTCATTGGGGTGTATGAACCTACTCTTTATACTACATACTCCTTATCGCACAAATACACACCACCCACACAACCCCCCCCCCCCACACACACACACATACTCCTCACACAAATACACCCCCCCAATACACATATACTCTTTATAACACAAATACACCCGTCCCACACACACGTACTCTTTATCACTCCCCCATCCTCGTGGTACTGGCTCAAAATAACAAGCACCCTGTAACTGAGTAAGTGGTTTGCTTGCTGCCTCTGCCACCAGCTGCATACAATCAGCACAACTCCATCCCTCAAGCTGTTTTGCAAGCTGTACAATGTCGTAATCAAGTAGGGTGGTGGGTGTAGCTGCAAGCTGTATAAAGGTAGGTGGGTGAATTGTAAAATAGAGCACGCGTGAGAGAGAGGGTTTGCTACACCTACCCATTCCTCCCCACCAACACTCCTCCATACTCAACAATGCCTCCCCACCAACACTACCTACCTGACTACTCAACAACGCCGCCCTTGCAGAAGCATCAGGAGGGGGCACCCACAACTTGACCTCAAACGCCCCCAACAACCCACCATCCAAACAATACGGCTCACTCGTCACAGCAGCCACACACACAGGCAAACCCGCAGCCCTTGCACGCTGCATATTGCACACCAACGCCGCTGCAGCAGCGTGGGGCCCTGCGGCCCCGCTGCTGCGCTCTGCAGACAGAGCCTCGACATCCTCTAATAGCAACAACGCAGGGGCATGCGACTGTATGTGTGCAAAGACCATATCCACCAGGTCTGCACAGTCAGTGGCGAGCTGTTTGGATGCCAAAAACCAACATGGTATGGTAAACATGGTGCAGTGTGCGTGGGTGGCAAGGGCCCGGAGGAGGTGGGCCTTGCCACAGCCGGGGGGGCCGTAGAGCAGCACGTGGGGGATGTCACACGGTGGGTGTGATGGTGTGGTGGTGGGTGGGGGTCGAGGTTTTGTGGGGGTGGTGTGATTCCTACTGCATGGTGTATCATGGTGGTGTTGTGTGGACTGGTTGTTGTTGTTGTTGGTGGTGGTGGTGGTGTGGGTATCATTGTCTTGTTGTGTATGTTGATCATCATCATCATGATGTATATGAGTATGAGCTTCATGAGTGGTCGTGGTCGTGGTAGTAGTAGCATTGATTGTGTGTCCATCAACAGAGAATGTGCTTTGCTGCACTGTGCCCTGCTGTTGTAACATGTCCCCACCACCATCACCACTGCCACCACCATCACCACCACAACCACCACCATCATCATCACCATCACGTGCAGCTGCAAGTGGCGCCAACACAGCACCAGTCAACACCTGCTTTGCCTCCTCCAACCCCACCACATCCTTCCATGCAACCCCCGGGGGTGTGCTATGAAGCAGCATGTGCAGGAGCCCCTGCAAGTGTTGCTGCTTTTGTTGCTGTACTGCATGTGTATCTGCATGATCATCGCCATTGTCATCCACGAGTGGTGGTGCGCTGGGCATGCGTTGTGGGTTGACCATGGTGTTGACCGTAGTGTTGACCATGGGAAAGGATGGTCCCAGAGGGTGTGGGTTGGTGGGTGTATCTGTGGGTCCCATGCTATTGCTTGTCAGGATGGTTGTGTTGTATTGTCCCTGCTGCTCTGTGTGCTGTTGATCACGACCTTGTTGTTCCTGTTGGTGTTGACCAAGTTGAACCTTGAGTCCCTCTGCTATTTTCAGGTACCTCAGCTGATGTTCCTTGACCCTCTGTTTCAACTGTGAGAGTAGTGTGTGTGTGTGTGTGTGTGTGTGTGTGTGTGTGTGTGTGTGTGTGCGTAAGTGCATACATGATGTACATCGATGTGCATATAAGATATACATATAACTGTACATATGTACACATTATGTGTATCTCTCACATCCCACCTCACACCCACACACACCCAACCACACCCACCTACCTTGGGGTTGTTCTCCATCAGCCTGTACTGCTCCAATGCATCAATTGCCTCTATGTAACAATCCACTGCATGGGGCAGCTGTCCCTGGGCATGTGCCTGGGTAGCTTCCTTTGCATATCCTGGGGGGGTTGTGAGAGTGTGGGGGTGTGAGGGTATGAAGGTGGGTGTATGGGGGGGGGGTAATAGAGGCGAATGCACGTATGGTGTGCATGTAGGACATTTTTATGTAGGTCGTACATAGCACATGTGTGGGGTGTGCTGTGTGTATGTGTGAACCAGGTACATGTGTGTCACGACCATCTACACACCCTATCCCACACCACCCCAAAAACCCACACCTACCAATAGCAATGTCCCTCCACTCTGTTTGACTGTACCCAGAGTTGCTTCTGCTGTTGACCAGCATTGACCGTTGACTAACACCTGTGCCATGTCTCGTCAGTGATGATGACAGTGGTAGCCCCCCATTACTGTTGGTGGACACATGAGAAGGCAAGGGGGGTGCTGGTGCTGCTGCATGTGTCGCAGCAGGCATGATGGATGGTTGCGTGGATGGGTGCGGTGGTCCTACAGAGGGGGGGAAACCACCACTGCCATGGTGCACTGGGTGTTGACCTGCATCATGTTGACCATGTTGACCATGCTGTTCTCGTTGCTGTTGACCATCCATTTCGAAACCTTCCGCACTGGCTCCAGCGTCACCACCCACACGTGTTGCATGTGCAGCATGCTGCTCTGTATTCATTGCAGACAATACTGCACATCGCTGCTGGTATTGGTCAACCTTAACAGCAACTGCTTTGCGAAACCGGGGATTGGGATCCTGGGCTGCACACGTTTGTAACATCTGCATTCCTTGTTGATACAGAGTGATGGCTTGTGCAATGTGACCCGCATGATCAGCAGCAACAGCATCCTGCGTACAAGGGTGTGCATGCAAACAGGTTGCACTGGGATGTTGCAGGGGGGTGCCATGTTGACCATGTGTGTGTTGAGCATACTACAGGCTACTTGCCGATGTTCACATGCACATAAACCACATGCTGCGTACACATCCCTTGCACACACACAATATACCTTGAGCACCTGGATACCCTGCTGTTTGAGGTCCACAGGGTGGGGTGCGGGGGGTGGGGGCGTGGGTGGTGGCGGTGGCGGAGGCGGGACTGTATGCAGATGTGTAAAGTGAAAAAGACCAAAATTTGGTGACTGTAACACAGCCATAATAAACCCACACAGCCACACACACCCGTGGGCAGTGATTCAGCATGATGAAGGAGCACATTGGCACGACTCATCATGCTTGCATGCTGTGCTGGATTGTCGCTCGTACGGAGCTGCTGCAACAGCATTTCAACGGCTTGGATGTACAGCTCTCGTGCCTCAGCAAAGTTGCCTTGTCCCTCAGCTGCAGTTGCCCGTTGAACGAGCACTTGTGTAGATGAAGCTGATGCCATTGTGTAGGTGATCAGATCTAGGTTGTCCTACACATTGTACTGCGCTACATCAATGGCGCGGTTGTTGATCAACATGTTTATAAACATGGTTATGAGCAGTGATGCTTTTATAATATTTTTGCTTTACTTTTTATGACAGTTCCTCCACAGTTCCTCCACTCACTTCAAACATCAAACCACAGCAACAACAAAAGCGCAGTCAAGTACAGGAATACGTGCGTTGGAATAGAGCGTTCTATTCACAGACAATAGATTTCGCCAGCATTTTGTGTGTGGTGCTAGCATAACACCATGTATATTCCACACGCAGTACACCTGCTGTTACAGGCACGCATACAGACGCCATGATTGCGTTTGTGAGCACGTACACCTTGCATTTTTACTAATAATCACCACCGATCACGAACAGTGGCGTTGTTGAACATGCAGTCTACTTCCTCTTCATTCGAGGATCAGCTGCGTGATGTCCTCAACTTTCTCAACGTCGAGGGCCTATATACTGCAGAAGAGGCGCTGCTTCAAGAACTCGCCCATCGCATCCCACCCACCGAGCACAGTGGTGGCACCCATGGTGGCACCAGCCGCAGCAGCAGCCCACTCAGTGCCCCACACCATGACGTGGACCAATGTGTGGCAGCAGCAAAGCAGGATGGGGAGCCACACCATCCAGCACCACCCAGTGATAGTGCCACCACATCATCTGTAGGAGGCGCACATCACAGTCGCCAACAGTACGTGTGTGGTGGATGTTGTTGCTGTCATTTTGTACTGTCATATTGCATATCATCTGTATGATGCTGTTTCTTTATGTTCACAATGTGTCGACACATCACACATGTTTTGTCTCACAGTGCACACACATATTCCCTTGTATCTCACATCACACACACATTCCCTTGTATCTCACATCAACACATATTCCCTTGAATCTCACATCACACACACATTCCCTTGTGTCTCACATCACACACACATTCCCTTGTATCTCACAGTTCCACAGACTCGGGGTTGGATGGTGCCATACGCCTCGCCACACCAGTCAGCAGCACCCACTTTTGTACGTTGCATACCTTGTGTGCTTGTGTACATATGTGTATTTATGTGGAAACATTGATTGTGTATATGGATGCGTGTGTGTGTATATGTGCATGGATGTGTATAAAAACCAATGTGGTGTTTGCCGTGCAACCGACCATGCACCACACACTCCACCAAGCACCCCCCCTCACCCCCCCCTTTTCCACACACAGTGCACCGCACACATAGCAGCACCTCTCGACAGCACAGCGATGACATTGACGAATACACCGACGAGCACGACGTGGGCTACATACGACAGCCCATACGTGACCAAGAAATGTTTCTCGCAACAGAAGTGCTCTACCCCGATGACACACGACCAGGCAGCAGCTGGCGATATGCCACCACCACTGCAGGGTACAGCAGTCACAGCAGTCCTCTCAGCAATGCAAGTCCCCACACAGCGGGGAGCAGCCGACCCACAAGCGTACCCAGTACCAAGGGGGTGGGGGCTGGGAGGATGGTGGCACCGCCTGTTACAAAACACCCCTATGCAATGGGTAGCGGTGGTGGTGATGGTGGTGTCGGTGGTGGTGGTGGTGTGCAGGATGAACAGCAGCAGCACCAGCAACATCATCATTATGAAAAACATCAGTATGACAAGCGTGCGCATGGATACCCTAGTCTGTCAGAACCTAGCCCCCTGATGCTTGCCCTACACAAGGAACAACAACATACACAGCATGCACAGCACATGCATCATCCAGCAACACATGATGTGCATGATGAGGCTACCACTGCTGATGCTGCGGTGCCTGCTGGTCATCATGCTGTGCACGCTGTGCAATCCATACACCACACACACACCCATGGTGATCAGCACAATACAATAGAGGGGCGAGCAGGGCATGGGAGTAGGACATCGAGTGAGATGTCTGTGTGTGAAGAGGACATGGGAGGGGGAGATGGACCACCACACTTGGCATCCCTCGCATCACTTGGTGGGGGTGCTGTTGGTGATGGAGGTGCTGTTGGAGGTGCTGTTGGAGGTGCTGATGATGCGTACAAGGAGGGAGAACAGGAAGAGTATGAAGAAGTGGCAACAGCACGAGGGGGTATTGCTGCTGCCATCACTTCTACCACTACCACTACCAGCACTCCAACACCTACCACAACCATTGATGTGGGTGGGTTGTCCCCTGTACAGCACGCTCTCAACCAAGCAGCAGCCAGTCAAGCAGCAGCAGCAGCAGGTGGAGGTGGTGGGGGTACAACCAGTACAACAGACAACCACCTGTTTGTACAATACCAATTCCACAGCAGTATACATGCTACACATGGGTCCATTGGCAGTCATGCACACCAACAACATGATGATGATGATGAGGGTTTTCCATCACCAACAGCACCACCACAGCAACAGTCAACAGCACTACCACAGCAACGGACAACAGCACCACTTAATCTGTTTAGACCATTGACCATGTTTGGCAAATTATTTGGTGCATCTTCCTCCCCACCTTCCTCAACACCACTAGAAGACAACCCCCCCCACACCAGCAGACATGATGCCCAACAACGACGTGCTGCCCGACATACCCGCCGAAGCACATCCCACACCGCCGACACCATGCTCACCAACCCCCTTTTGGGGCATGAGGGCCCCCCTGGGGGCCCTGGTACCACAAATACCACAGCAAACACCACCACAAACACCAACGCAAACACCACCACAAACACAAACACCACCAGTGGTAGCAAGCGGATGTTGAGTGGTAAGCCAGGTACCACAGAAGCGAGTTTCTCATTTCCTCTCACACCTGGGACCAAGGCGGAGCCCCCCGAGCCCGTCTTCCCCTCATGGCCGTCGTTCAAGTCCTATGACATGGAGCATGATGGGCATGGTCATCAGGGGGGGTTGTGTGGGTCAATGGGGACGAGTCCTGCAGCCAGTCAGTCGAGTTATGGGGCGCTGAGCACTAGTAGGGGTGGCAGCTATCCTGGTAGCCCAGGTGGGTGTTAATGTAGGGGTGGGGGGGGGTGGAGGTGGGTGTTGGTGTATGTGGGTGTGGGGCGAGTGTGGGGGTGATAAAGGTCTGTATAGGGTCTGTATAGGGTATATACAATGGTGAGGGTGAGCACAGCTATGATTGAAATAGCATACATGTCAATGCACATATTCAAACACTCACACAGAAAATATGCGTGTCCATCATCATGCACATGCATCAGGATACACACAATCACCGACTGGTGGGGGTGGTACACCACCTGATTGGGGATCACGTCCACATGGTCAACAACATGGTCAACAACATGAATCGGTGAAGAAATGGCAAACATATTCATCACGATCACATGCAAGCTGTACGTTGTTGGGTGGTTGGGAGTTGAACGTGTGTTGTATGGCAGCCTGTGTATGTGTGTATATACACGATAGGACCATACCCAAATATCCCCTGTGCACAACAATGTGCAGTACACCCACACCATGGCACCCCCTCCTCCCCCGCACCGCACACAGCCCCCACCCCAGATGCGCCTGAATACGACGAAGACACAGTCACACAGCAATTCGACATTCTTCAACTCAACGTCTACCACAAACGGGGGGCTACTGGGTTTGAGGAGTCCAAGGAGCTGTCCCTCCCAGTGGGGAGTTTGGTGGCTGGTCGATACCAAGTGTTGGATTACCTAGGTAGCGCTGCATTCAGCAATGCAGTTCAGGCTGCTGATTTGAAGGAGGGGGGGTTGGTGTGTTTGAAGATTGTCAAGGTGAGAGAGGCTGTTGTTGGTGTTTGTTTTTGGTGTTTTTTGTGGTGTTTTTTGTTTTTTGGGTGGGTGGGTGGGGGGGGGGAAGGGGGGGGGAATGGTAGTGTACGAGACATGTTGTTGCGTATCACACATGCAATCTCACACAGTATTTCATACAAATAACATGTACACACAATCACACACACACACACACAAAATCACACACAAATTCACACACAGAATAACAAGGACTACTTTGATCAATCCCTTGATGAAGTGAAGCTATTGCGATATGTCAATACAATGGATCCTGATGACAGACATGGTATACTGCGCCTGTATGATTTCTTCTACTACAAGGTGTGATGATGATGGTTTGTGATGATGTGTGATGATGATGTGTGATGATCGTGGTGATTTGTCATGATGATGATGATTGTACAGCACATGAACTATGGTGTTTGATTGCACAGCAAAAGAATGCTTGTCACAAACCACCCATCATCACACACCAACACCCTACCCAGGAGCACCTGTTTCTTGTGACAGAACTGCTGAGGGCAAATCTATATGAATTTCAAAAATACAACCACAAACAAGGGGGGGCGCCATATTTCACACTCCCACGCATGCAGAAAATAGCTACACAGGTGCGTGTGTTTGTGTGCATGTATACATGTGTGTGTATTTAAGAAAAAAGTATTACAAGTGTGTTTGTATGTGTGTGTGTGATACATGTGTATATACATGTACATGTTGTACGCAACACATACTGTGTGAAACCACTCCACCACTCCCGCAGCAGCACCCACTTCACACCCACCCTCTCCCCGCACACACCTCACACCCCTACCCTACCATCCCCCCCCCCCCTTACAGGTTCTCAAGTCCCTGGCATTTCTCCACTCCCTGAACCTCATCCACAGCGACCTCAAACCTGAAAACATACTCATCAAGTCATACAGCCGCTGTGAGGTAAAAGTAATCGACCTAGGTAGTAGCTGTTTTGTCACAGATCGCCTCAGTGGGTATGTGCAGAGTCGTAGTTATAGGGCTCCAGAGGTGGTGTTGGGGCTGCCGTATGGGACTACGATTGATATATGGAGTTTGGGGTGTATTATGGCTGAGCTGGCGAGTGGGCATGTGCTGTTTCAGGTGTGTGTGTGTGTGTAGTGGTGGGTAGGTGGGTAGGTGGGTATGTAGATATGTGCGTGTGGTGTTGTTGGGATGTATGTGGGTGTATGTGTATGTGTGGGTGTAAAAACATGTTGAGTATCATCACATGTGTGCAATACAATGCACGTACTCATTCTTATCATCCTATATACATCTATGCTTCATCCATCATCCATGCACCGTGCATACACAACCTCACATTCCCCCCCCCACACCCCACCCCCAACACACAAAACAGAATGACAGTTTGGCAAGTATGTTTGCACGACTGGAGGGTATCCTAGGCCCCATACCAGACTGGATGCTTGCTCAAGGCCGTTATGCACACCGCATCTACACTCGACATGGGCTCATATACCAACGCGACCCCAAGTCGGACCAGGTCGAGGTGCTTCGACCCAAGAAAACCACCCTGGCTGCTCGAGTGCCTGCTGCAGATGCGGGGATGTTGAGTTTTCTGATGGAGCTATTGCAGGTGGATCCACATAAGAGGCCCACAGCAGAGGAGGCGCTGCAGCACCCATGGTTGAGTCATGTGTATGAGGAGGAGGAGGAGGGGGGGTGAGCATGGGATGTGTGATGATGGTGTGTGAGTATGGGGTGTGTGATGATGGTGTGTGATTGTAAGCAATGTAAGAAAGGGTGATGAACAAGGCCAGGGAGAGACACAGGAATTTGATAGTATGTTTTGTTGTGCTTTTGATTATGATTATATTGTGCTAACAGAGAGTTGAGAGTGCACGTATTCATCAAACGGTGTGTTTGTTTCATATGCTACTTGTTTTCTACTGTGTACACACGACTGTAATCCTCCCCTTTCGTTTCACCAAGACGCTTTTTCACCAAGGCGTTTTACGATTGCAAATCGACGTGTATCTATGAAAAAACCCACAAATGCACAGTGAAGGTGCCACGTGCAATACATTTCACTACTCACCCACATCATATTTCTTCTCACCACAAACCACCATCTCCCGTGGTTTTCCTCTCACCAGCTCCCTATGCAGTGATCATCAGCTCCCATAGTGATCATGCACACGGCTCTTGAGTGCATCACACACCACCTTGGCGTCCCCCAGCAGCATTTGTGTGTTGGGTTTGAAAAAGACTGGGTTGTCCACTGCTGCATATCCTGTACCCATGGTGCGCTTAAGTACAATAACCTGCTTGGACTTCCACACCTGTGTTTGTGGGTGTTTGTGTTTGCGGGTGTTTGTTGGTAGGAATAAGTGCGGGGAGCACATGATTTGAAACAAATTAACAACTTGCCACCAGAAACCATACAGAATAACACAAAAACAGTATGTGTTGTATCACACAAAAACACCCTGTCATGCATCATCTTTCCCTCCCGTCCCACCCCCCCCTTCCCTTTCATTTCGCACCTCGATCACAGGCATGCCAGCAATAGCACTATTGGGGTCCTCCACTGCTGCAGAGTTGATGGTGTCATTAGCACCAATCACCATGCACAAGTCCACATCACCCAGGTCATCGTTGATTTCCTCCATTTCAAAGACAATGTCATAGGGGACCCCTGCTTCTGCGAGGAGAACATTGAGCTGACCTGGCATGCGACCAGCCACCTGTGTTTGTGATGGTGGTGTTTGTGATGATGATGGTGGTGGCGTGTATGACAGTGCGGTGGTGTCTGTGTTGTTTGAATGATGGGTTGTGATGTGTTTCACGGTGTATGGTCATGTGTATGTCGCACATGACATCATTCACACCACACATCATCATCACATATGTACCCATACCCCCCCCCCCACACACAGATAATCACCCCACATGTACCACATAGACAATCACCCCACACACACCCCACATCAGCAACACCATACCGGATGTATAGCAAACCGCACATTCACACCCTTGCTCTTGAGTGTCTTCGCCAAGTCAGCAATAGCATACTGGGCTCCAGCCACTGCCAATCCATAGCCTGGTACAATAACAACCTCATTTGCATTCACAAGTGCATCCACAGCCCCAGCAACATCCACCTCCGTGTGGGGGAGTTGTTCGGCAGCGGGGCCAGTGGTGGTGGTGGTGGTGGTTGCTTTGTAGCCACCGAGGATGACATTGCTGAGGCTGCGGTTCATTGCCTGTGTTTGTGTGTTTGTGTTTGTTTGCTTGTGTGTGTGTGTGTGATTGTGTGTGTGTATGTATGCATGCACATGTGTGTGTATATATACATTAAATGCTAGGGTAGATGATGAGGCCAAGAACAACATGGTTGACATACATCACTACATCAGCATATTGTACACAACAGCATATTGTACACAACAGCATATTGTACACAACAGCATATTGTACACAACAAAACACACACAGAGTGCAAGACAAAAAACACCACCACTTGCTACAACAACACCCCACCACCACTACCACCACCACCCACCACCATGCCCTACCTTGCACATAATGTACGACAATATAGCACCCGATGACCCAATAAGCGCCCCCACCGTCGTCAACAAATCATTCCCCAACATAAACCCCTCCGCCGCTAATGCATACCCACTCACTGAATTCAACAACGTAATGCACACAGGCATGTCTGCACCCCCCACCGACGCCGTCACATGGGCCCCCAGGGTCCCCCCCGCGGCGGTGGTGGCCACCAGGGCTGCCACACCCAGGGTGGGGTTGCCTGTGGCCAGGAAGGTGAGGCCAGCTACAGCGTTGACACCCAGGAGGGCGAGGTTGATGGTGTCTTTGTTGGGGAGAGAAAGGGGTTTGGAGGCGATAACACCATGCAGCTTGCCAAATGCAACAGCAGAGCCTGTGAAGTAGTTGTGTGATTGTGATTATGTGTGTTGTGAGGTGTGATTGTGAGGTGTGATTGTGAGGTGTGATTGTGTGTATTGTGATATACAATTGTGTATGGGGGATGAATTGGTTGTCATCATGCATTGACTTGGTGTTATTGACTTGCACATTCATCACATTATTTGCTGCTCACGTATCGACCATCATGCATGCTGTACCCCACACACCACCATCATCATCACCCACCACCATCATCACACCACCTCTCACTCCACCTCTCACTCCACCTCACACACCATCATCACACACCACCTCTCCCACCACCTCCCCCACCACCTCTCCCACCCTCACCTGTCAGTGTCACTGCACCAATAAACGTTCCCAGTAGAGTTGCCACACTGTGTACAGGGTCCCCTGCTGGGTGCAGCATGTAGGAGGCAATGGAGGTGTTGACTGCTGCAAGACCAACCAATGAATGAAAGGCAGCAACCATTTGAGGGAGGTCTGTGATTGCCATGCGCTTGGCTACAGTGACACCCAGTGCACCACCAATACCCAGGCTTCCTTTGTGTGGGTGGGTGGGTGGGTGGGTGTTTTGGGGTGTGTTGTGTACCAATACCAATAGCATACACTACTTATTATAAAAACATCAATAATAATAATAATAATAATAATAAATATGCACTCCCATCACACCAATACCCTACACTCCCATCAACACCACACACCACCATCACACCAATACCCTCCCATCACACCAATACACTACCACATACCAAGCATTTGCAAGTACAGTGCAGGTGAAGCCGACAGGGACCCCAGTGCTGTTGCTACGCCAGTGCCCACACCCACCATGCCCAATGCATTACCCAATCGTGCTGTTTTCTGCTGTGCTAGGCATGCAATGGAGCCAATGCACAAACCACTGTAGGAAAAGAAAGGGGAGGGGGCGGCATGTGAGAAATTGGAAAAATGATGCGTGTGTGTATGTTACATAAATTATAAGGAGGAAAGATCATGCTGCTTGTATGTACCCACCTATACATACCCACACAAAACCCACGCAAACCCACCACACAACCCACACCAAAAGACTCACAAACCCACCACACAAAACCCACCACACACCTGGCAGCCAAGTATGCTGTGTTGGTCACCTCAGGGAAGCCCAACAACGCCCCCACACCAAACGTCCCAATCGTGGCGGCTGCTGGGATGGCATACAGGTGATTGAATTCGGGGGGATCTGTGGGGCGCTTGAACATGTCGAGCATGCGTTGTGTGATGGTAAAGCCGCCACCTATGTTGATGGCGGATGCTAGCACAGCAGAGCTTGCGAGTATTTCTGATGTGGAGGAGGGGAAGAGGCCACCATGCATCATCATCAACCCTGTTGTGTGTGTGTGTGTGTGTGTGTGTGTGTGTGTGTGTATGTTTTCATATGCATGTGTGATAGGGTACAGTAGTCTATGGGTGAGAGGGAACATGCAGACATGGAAAAAAAGCGCACACACATATGTAGTTCACTGTCATACACACACAGCGCATCCACACATAACACATACCGCCAACAGCAGTGAGACCAGATATGGCATTGGTTACACTCATGAGGGGGGAGTGCAGTGCAGGTGTCACACCAAACACCTGTGTGGGTTTGTGTGTGCATGTGTGTGAAGAGTATGTATGTATGGTATAATGTCCAGCATTGACAGGCATTGTAAAGGTAACCCTCTGTGTATACACACATGCATACACACACATACACACACAGAGGGAGAGATAGAGAGAGAGAGAAGGAAAGAGAGAGGAAAAGAGAGAAACAAAGAGGGTTATCAACACCCCAACAAACACACCCAAACACACCCAAACTCACCGTTTGGTACCCAGAGATAGAAGCCAAGCCAAATTTGGTCAACATGGACGAGAACGCAGCATTCGGAGCAGCAGCACCCAATGCTACAATACCACCCAGGGCAGCTGCGGTAGTGGTTGCCTGTTGCATGGTGGCCGCCTTGATCTCCTCCGGGGTGAGGTCTTTGGGTGTGGGTGGTTCAGCTTTTTTCGGGGGGGGCGCTGCTTGCTGTTGTTAGTGTGTGGGGGGGGGAACGAGGGTGTGTGTTGTGTAGCGTGGTGTGTTGGGAAAGAGGGTGTGTGTTGTATAGGGCAGTATCTCTATGTACTGATGAGTGCATATGCGCATGCATGTGTATTGATGTATCATCATGATCATGGGGTTCCAACATCACTCCATACCTGCAAGGGTGGTGCAGGCCACCGCAGGGTCCCATCTTGCAGCACAAGGGCCCCTCGTACTGCATCATCCTTGTCATCAATGTAAAAATGACCCTTGTGCCCCGTAAAGGGCCCCATAGAGAGCAAAAACTTGGAAATGTTGTTGCTATAGAGGGTAGAGGCTTGTTTGGCCATGCGACTGGGGAGATCTGTGTAGCCTATGCATGTGACACCCTGTGGTTTTGTGGGTTGTGCGTGTACAAGTATACGGATGATAGGAAGCAGCAACAGCAGCAACAAGTATGCACATGCACATCAACACACACACACATCAAACAAATGCATGATGCCCATCTATCCCCAACACCCCATGTTGCACAATCATACCCCACACAATCATACCCCACACTACTCCAAAGTCAACACACCACTCCAAAGTCAACACTGACCTTATGGTTGACCACTTTGCCAGACACTGTTGTTTCAATGTTGCCCCCAAACTCTGCAGCAAGGTCAACAGTCACACTCCCCGGCTGCATGGACTCTACCATGTCCTTGGTGATGAGCAGTGGCGCCTTTTTACCAGGTATGAGTGCAGTGCTGATGATGATGTCCACATCTGCTGCTTGCTGACGGAAAAGGGCCATCTGTGTGTCCCATAAGGAGGGTATGTGAGGTGGGATTTGTGCGAGTGTGTGTGTGTGATATGCTACATATGGTACACATGTATGTGGATGCATGTATAGCACACACCGGCATGCATAACGTAATCATGCTCATGAACGACAGCACCCACACATGCCCAAATTGTCATCATACCACACTGCAACAAGCCATCATCACACCCATCATGTAACCCCTACATACACACCCAAACACGCACCTCTTTCTCAATGAACTCCTTGGACATTTCCTTGGCATACCCACCTGTCCCTTCACCACTCTCCTCCATTTCCACAGTCAAAACTGTGTCAAGTTGTGGTCAACAACAACGGTCAACAACAACGGTCAACAACAGTGGTCAACAACAGTGGTCAACAACATGCACAATTATTCAAACCACAAATCCCAACACCCCTTGTACCCTACAAACCCTCCTCCACACACACATGCGCACTCACCCCCACATACACACATACACACTTCCCACCCACCCACACATACATTCAGCACCAAGGCTCTTGGCTTGTTCAGCCACAGCAGCTCGTGTGTCAAATACACGTACAATAGCACCCATATTCTTTGCAGTGCCAATTGCAGCCAACCCTGGGATTGGGATTGGGGTTGGGGTTGGTGGGAGTGTGGTATGTATGCATGTGAATGTGTACGTAGACATGTGTGCGCATGTATGGGAGTGTGGTGTGTACACATGTATGTGTACGGTGCACAGAGTGTATGGTATCATATCATCATGTACACGAGCACCACCATCAAGTACCTGCAACACCACCACCAATGATGAGCACTTTGGCAGGAGGCACACGTCCAGCAGCAGTAATCTGCCCCGTGAAAAAACGAGGGAAGTGCTCAGCAGCCTCCACCACTGCACGATATCCTGTTTTGTTCAAGAACAACACAATGTTGGTAGGTTGACCATGTTGCTGACCATGTTGTTGACAACATTGTTGACCATGTTGAACACAGAGCATGCAAGATTCAAGGTACGACCTATTGGTACGACCTTGCTCACTAGACAATACACACACAAAAACACAACCGGCATAGCACATATACCAACCACCCCCCACACACCTGCAATATTGGCCATGGAGCTCAATGCATCGTATGTTTGTGCACGGCTGAGGGTGCGAGGTATCTGGTCCATGGCCAACACAGTCACCTTTTGTGCCGCCAGCACATCAAGCAATGCCTTGTTTTGCGCGGGGTACAAAAACGACACAAGCCGCGCATTGGGCTTGAGCAAGCCCACGTCGCTCTCTGCAGGGGGCCGCACTTTGAGCACCACATCCTGGGCGAGCGCGTCTTTGGTGTCGACGATGGTGGCACCTGCGGCTTTGTATGCGTCGTCCCCAAACATGGACCCCGCCCCCGCGCCAGACTCGACATGTACGCTCTTAAAGCCAGCCTTGAGCAGTGCAGCAACACCTGCTGGTGTGAGTGCAACGCGCTTTTCATTGGCCGCGGTTTCTCTGGGGACGCCTATCGAGAGGTTGGCATAGGGAATGCCCTTGGGCGGCTGATCTGGAGCTGGTGTGGATGCAAAGCCACGCAGGAATAGGCTTGCGCTGGATTGATACGAGAGTTTGCTATTGGTGGGGATTGCATCACGCACGATATCCCGCAGCAAGCCCCCAGCGAGGCGAGATAGTGATGATGGCAACACCATCATCACGTGTTGGGGGGGGCTTGCAATCTGATGCTGTTTTCAATCGGTAGGGGTGTGTCGGATCACAAGGGGGATGAGGGGGGTGGAGTTTTTTGGGGGAGAGTGTGGGGCAGTATTAACGACATGGGCAATTTTGAATGCTTGTTGGACTGTGTAGCACTTGAATTAAATATGAATATGTTGCGTCATACATGCAACACCATCGCTGCTATTACACTGCTGTGTATTACACAATAGTGTAGCATATCCATCATCATGAGGCTGCCCATATTCAACCAGTATTTGCTACGTCAACCATCGTTCAGACCCGCATACCGTCATCGATCAATAGCCACACGTGTACTAAAAAATAACGGTGCAGTAGCACACCCCAGCCCTCCCTCTATGGATGTCACATGCCCAACCCCTCCTGGTGCTGCACTGGACTTTTTGATGCTCATGCAGCAGCTCAAGGTGTGGTTGTTGCGTGGAAGCATATGCTCTGGCGTGCTCAGCATCATCACCATCATCATCGTGTTGATCATCATCAGGTCAACAAGCGCACCGGGTGGGTTCGACGTGGTGTAGAGGGTGCAGAGAGTATTGCAGACCACATGTATCGCATGGCTGTCATGGCCATGCTGTTTGCTGGCACAGACATTGATTACCAGCGCTGCGTAATGATGGCCATTGTACACGACATGGCAGAGGGTATGTTGTGTTGGGGACATGCCAAAGTGTGGAATCTGATACACCGTATACAACATACAACCATGTACACGCACAGCCATTGTGGGGGATATTACCCCTCATTGTGGTGTGTCTCCCGAGGAGAAAAAGCGTCTTGAAGCAGAAGCAGTGCAGCGCATGGTGGACATGGTGGGACCCAAGACACATGCTGGTGAGACACAGTGTTGTTGTGTGTGTGTTGTTGTTGTTGTGTGTGTGTGTGTGTGTGGTGTGTGGTGCGTGGTGCGTGCACCATAGCATGGAGCACTTAACAGCTGTTGGTGGTTTGCAGACGAGAACACAGAGCGATCAATGTGTATGACTTTCCTTGTCAACGTTTTTATGTCGAGCATGCTACCAATGGTGAGGTATTTTCACCAACCTGCTGTACTTTCCCACACAGCGGTGCTCATTGAAGAGTTGTGGAGAGAGT